>Ga0164292_10001484_pt1 | contig 18951 bp, 16 predicted proteins | sample GEODES117metaG_FD_111486 | JGI IMG/M metagenome (GOLD analysis project Ga0164292, IMG submission 111486) | Eutrophic lake water microbial communities from Lake Mendota, Wisconsin, USA - GEODES117 metaG | ecosystem: Environmental > Aquatic > Freshwater > Lake | place: USA: Lake Mendota...
CTACGAACTTTAGAAAATAAAAAATATAATATTGATAACCTTGTCTATGTTGAGCATGACATCTAAAAGACTTTATTTGATTTATGGATAATTCAAAATTAATAATGACGGATGAGATTTTAGGTGAGGGGAGAGAAACAGTTAAGGGTGCCTTACTTGTCGTGAATTATGTGGGAAAGCTGGAGGATGGCACAACTTTTGACTCTTCTTACGATCGCGGAAAACCATTTCAATTCGTTTTTGGTACAGGCAGAGTCATTAAGGGTTGGGATCAGGGACTCGTTGGCATGAAAGTTGGTGGAACGAGGTCTTTATTTGTCCCCTACCATCTTGCTTATGGTGAGCGGCAAATTGGGGAATTTATTAAACCATTTTCAAATTTATTATTTAAAGTCGAATTAATCGAAGTCTTAACTAGGGATTAGGACTCTTCCTTCTTCCGTTCTTTAAAAAATGGTTTTCGGCAAGGTTTTAGTATTCTTAAAGAATTTTTATCAATACCCTCAATTGACCAATCTTTTTGAGATGGATGAATCTCAGTGAGACCCTTTCTTCCTCCAGAGTGGAGTATCGCATTGGAGGCTTTAAGCTTTCGATAATCACGATATTCAGCAACGAAGACATTTTGTTCAGTTCCGGTAAAAGTATGATCTATTTTCATTTCGCATCCAGTGAGGCGTCCTTCTGGATGATAAATGAGAATCCTCTTACCACTTGGAAATGTCCCATACAAATTGTCTTTGGCCTTTTTAATCATCTCGGTTCCATCAATTCTTGTTCTTGGATTGATAACCTTTTGACCGATTGTAAGAGGCAAGTTTGAGTTATTTTCTATAAAAAATTGGTCATTAGACTTATAGACTGAAACCGGTCCATATAAGTAGGCCAGTAACCAGTATTCTTCTTTTGGTCTTTCTAAATCATCAAGAATTCCTCTTTTGTCTTCAGGGTCCTCACTGTTTAGGGGGTCATTAAAAGAATTCATTCTTGGTTGAGATCGGTTGTCCTGGAGAGCAAAAAAATACCCTCCTACAAAGCCTAGCTCCTTGAGATATTGCCATTGGATCTCAGACCTATGAAGACGGAGCCAATCGGGAGGATTATCATCAGGTGCCTGAAATCCTCCCCATTCACCTGCAATAGTTGATTTTGTATTAGTTGGTAGACTTGGAAGATAATCATCCCAATATTGAAATGAAGTTGTGAGAGTATTCGGAAAAAGAAGGGGTGAAGCTGTTGTTGAATCTACGACAGTCGACGCAATAGAGAAGTGATGATGGGTATTTTTGAGTTCTTTTTCAATATCCTTAAAGATAGAAAAAAAATCCTTTCTCGATTTATCTTTTTGCTCTTCTTCTTTAAGATGAGCAAATGCCCAAATCTCTATTTCGTTTCCGATTAGCACTAATGGAACAGATGGGTGGGATTCATATTTTGAATCTAGATAAAATAAATTCCAAAGGAGTATCCATCTTGCCCATGGGAGACGGACATCGACGTGATCCCAGTTTGAAAAGCTTGGCTGTAGGATAGATGTGATGTCATATTGTTGTGAAATATTGACCCACTTAGTTCCAGGATCTTTATAAAATCGAATTGAATTCACACCTACTTCAGAAAGCTTTTCAAGAATTTTTTTATTGACTGGTGCATTGATAGCGACACCTCTTAGAAGATTGTCTTTAGAAAATGGAAATGTCTTTTTCGTTCTCTTTAGACTTCTGTTTTGAAAGGCTGAGACATCTTTTATAAATGAAGAAATGCTTCTTCCATCTAAAACAACCCATAATGTGCTAAAGAAAATCAAAACGAGTAAAAAAGAAATGACTCTATCATAATAGGATTTTGATAAGGCCCTTTCGGTCTTCCAAGACATTTCTTGTTCTGAGAGTGAATGAATAACACCTGAAAAAGATGTGTAAATTTCCAAAGGGATTAAGAAAATTGAAAAGAAAAAAGATTTGATGACATAATTAAGATTAAAATTTCTTATTTGTATCATCCATGAAAATAGAAAAAATAGGATAAAAATAGAAAAGTTTATTTTTATGAAGAAATCACTTCCGGGGAGTAAGACCATTCCAAATCTTGAAATGATGGTATCTATCCCGATCTGGCCGAATTGATTCAAGATAAGAATGATTGCCATGGTTAAGAAAAAACCAAATAGGATACTTACCCATGGTTTTATTTTTGAAAGGCTTGGATGTCTTCTCAATAGGAGAGATAAACCTAAGGAACAGAATCCAGTTCCGAATTGGATTAATTGATTCATTTGTAAAAAGAGAAAAAAAGAATTAGCAAAAAACCAAAACGTGATAGGAACGCTTACCAGATAATGAACTCCATGCAGAGTTACTAATGGATCCTGAAATAGACTTTTATTGTTAGTCCCAAAATTGTCAAAATATGCTTTGGTATGTCCACTGGCCCAGCGGATTCTTCTTTTAATGAATGTGTTTAAATCATGGGACATGATTTCACTTGATCCAAAGCGTAAATCATATCCTATATAGAATTCATTCTTTTTAAGATGATTTATCTTCTTGAAGTACCACTCTGTATCTTCTGTGATTGAATCGCCAAACTTTTCTGAATGAAATGTCTCTTTTTTAAAGATTGCTGTTGTGCCTGTGAAAGGAATACTCGTTTGACTTTTAAATCGGATTAAATTCAGTAGTTCATTTCCTAAATGATTTACAAATGAATCCCATGCGTAAATGATCCCTTTTCTTTTGATAGGGCTTCGCCTACCTTGTATTCCGCTCCAGCGAGGATTTTGTTTTAAATAAGAGAGACCTGAACTTATCCATTCTTCATCAGCAATGTGATCGGCATCTAAAAATGCTACGTATTCATCATTTACGAGACTTAGACCTAGATTGAGTTTTCTTGATTTCTGATCATCTTTTGATATTAAGCATTGAATTGATCGTTTCGACCCTAAGACTGCTGGGATGAGATTTTTCAATTTAGTATTGTTTTCTTCATTTGTAATAACGAATATTTTAATTTCACCTTGATATTTTTGCTTCAGAACTGAATCTAAACATGGGCGAATGAGTTCCCACTCACCATGAAAGGGAATGAAGACACTCAGTTTCTCTTGAGTCAAATCTTGATTATGATTGATTTCTTTTTGTGAATTTTTTGATTCAAATGTTCTCTTGATGAAGATAAAAAACAAAATCGCCCAAGGGATTAGGGCGATTATTCCTGACAGATAAGATAAGATCGTTAAGAAAAGAGTCAGTGCACTTATTAGAAATACCTCTTAAATTGCGTGCACCAGAGCATCCACTGACTTTTTTGCATCTCCATAAAGCATTCTTGTATTTTCCTTAAAAAAGAGTGGGTTCTCAATACCAGCGTATCCAGCACCCGTTGATCTTTTGGAAACAATCACGGTTTTTGCTTTCCAAGCTTCAATCACTGGCATCCCATAAATTGGACTTCCAGCATCTTCTAGTGCAGAAGGATTCACAATATCATTGGCACCAATAACAAGAACAATATCTGTTTCAGGAAGGTGCGGGTTTACTTCATCCATTTCATGAACAATATCGTAAGAGATATTGGCCTCGGCCAAAAGTACGTTCATGTGACCTGGTAGGCGTCCTGCTACTGGATGAATCGCAAAAGTGACTTCTTTACCTTGATCTTTCATCTTTTTTACAAATTCACAGATGGCATGTTGGGCCTTGGCCGTCGCCATTCCGTACCCCGGAACAATAACAATTTTTCTCGCTTCTTTTAGGAGATCGCAAGTTTCCTCAATTGTAACAGGCTTTAATTCTCCAGTGATGGCGGCCGATTGGATGGAGGAGGAAGTATTTCCAATTCCACCAAAGATAACACTGAAAAACGAACGATTCATGGCCTTACACATAATGTAGGATAGAATCGCTCCCGAGCTACCAACGAGCGCACCTGTTACGATAAGTAAATCATTTGAGAGCATGAATCCTGCTGAGGCAGCCGCCCAACCAGAGTATGAGTTCAACATGGAAACAACGACTGGCATGTCTGCTCCACCAATCGCCATGACAAGAAGAATTCCAAGCACAGAAGAAATCAATGTCATGTAAATAAGAGTGTTTATCCCTGCTGATGGAGGAGAGTTTAAATAACCTAACATCATCCATATTGAAACAACGACCATTAAGATATTAAGTGTATGCCTAAATGGAAAAATGAGGGGATTACTTTTAATAGTCCCTTGCAATTTACCCCAAGCTACAATAGATCCAGTGAAAGTCAGCGCCCCAATAAAAATTCCAAGATAAACTTCAATTAAATGAATCGTATGCGCTGCCCCTCCGATAAGTTGATTTTTCTCATCCATGTAGCTCCCGAATCCAACTAAAACAGCTGCGAGCCCTACGAAACTGTGTAGAATCGCAACGAGTTGTGGCATCGAAGTCATTTCAACTTTTTTAGCAATTCCGATTCCAATTATTGAAGCAATGGCCATCATGATCAAGAGAATCGTATGACCCTCAGTCGATTCACCAAAGACCGTTGCAAAAATGGCAATGATCATTCCAATGATGCCAAAAATATTTCCTCTCTTTGCACTTTCCTGATTGGAAAGACTACCAAGACTTAGGATGAAGAGGATGGAGGAAGCGATATAAGAAACTGTCTGAATTCCTTGTGTCATCATTTGAAACTACCTTCTAAACATTTTAAGCATTCTGTGAGTAATAAAAAATCCACCAGCAATATTGATTGTTGCCACAACGACAGCAACGAGAGCGAGAATACTTATAGGAGAGGTGATATCAACCTTCGTATGAAGAATTCCTCCTATAATGATAATTCCCGAAATAGCATTGGTGACACTCATAAGCGGAGTGTGAAGTGAGTGGGAGACGTTCCATACAACTTGCCAACCAACAAAACACGAAAGAACAAAAACAGTAAAATGTGAAAGAAATTCTGGCGGCGAGTACTTACCAATAATAAATAAAATTAGACCAAAAATTAAACTACCAATAATCATCGGTGCTGGACCCTTCTTCTCTGCCGGCGTCTCTGATTTAACCACGGCCTCTTTTTTTACAGAAGGTTGTGCACTCACACTGAGGGGTTTTTGTGGCCAGTTAATTTCGCCATTATATACAACCATCGCACGTCCTACGATGTCATCGTTCATATCAATTTTAAATTTCTCATTTTTTCCCATGTCATCAAGTAGGTGACATAGGTTATTTCCGTAAAGACCACTGGCCTGAGAAGGGAGTTGATCAACTTTACCTACAATCGTTACACCCTTGTAGTTGTAAACTTCACCTGGTCGAGTGACCTCACAATTACCTCCAGTTGAGGCAGCGAGATCTACGATTACTGAACCAGGTTTCATGGATTCAACCATGTCTTTTAAAATAAGTTTGGGGGCGGCCCTTCCTGGAATTTGTGCCGTTGTGATGATGATATCTACTTCTTTCGCCTGTGCTCTAAAGAGGGCCATCTCAGCATCGATGAAGGCTTGACTCATCTCTTTTGAGTAGCCCGTTGAAGTTGATCCATCTTCATCTATTTCAACTGTGATGAACTGAGCTCCCATACTTTGGATTTGTTCTCTCACTTCTTTTCTTGTGTCGAATGCTCTAACAATAGCACCGAGACTATTAGCGGTACCGATTGAGGCTAAACCTGCGACTCCTGCACCGATGACGAGTACTTTTGCAGGGTCGACTTTACCCGCAGCTGTGATTTGGCCATTTAGAAATCGTCCAAAATAATTAGCACTTTCAATAACAGCTCGATAACCTGCAATATTCGCCATAGATGAAAGAACGTCCATCTTTTGTGCTCGAGAAATTCTTGGAATGGCGTCCATTGCGATGGCATTAATTTTTTTATCGGCCAGGGCCTTCAAGATATCTTGATTTTGAGCTGGCCAAAGATAAGAAGCAACTAATGCACCTGAGTTTATGAGTTGAATTTCATTTTTAGTTAAAGGCTGAACTTTTAAAATGATGTCAGATGTTTCAAAAAGATTTTTCACATCATCTAAAATTTTAGCACCTGCTTTAACATATTCTTCGTCAGAAAAATTCGCTCGGGACCCAGCATTCTTTTCAACTAAGACCTCAAAACCCTGCTTCAGTAGTCTCTCTACCGTTTTGGGTGTGGCGGCGACTCTTTTTTCGGATTCTAAAATCTCAACGGGAATTCCTACTTTCATCAAAGCTCCAAACGATTAAAAATAAGGTGTGCCTAATTTTTTCACTATTCAGAGTTAAGCTCAACAAGATAATCGTGCCTCCCCACAAAAGGGAAGGCATAGTCGCTTATTTTAATTAAGTATTGAGGATGAGTGCTCTTCTACTGTGGCCTTATGACTTGCGCCATGAAAAAATCCAAGATCTTTTATGAGTTCTTGTGTTTCTTTTGGATAATCAATAATTTCAAATCCCTCAAGTTCAAGTTGCTTCATCTTTTTGATCAGCTTTTTTAGAAGTGAATCTATTTCGTGAAAAGATTTCTGATGGGGGTCATTTGGTGTTGATTCAATCGCCTCATGAACACCTTGAGTCTTGGCCAATTTCACAAATTTTCTAATCTCTTTGACTGGTAAATTTTTAATATGAAGAAGGGCCTTGGGTTGATCCTCTTTTTTTAATTTAACGATTTCATTGGTTTGACTAAGAGAGAGTTCTCCATTTTTTCTTGCTTCTTTAACTTCATGTGAGGAGAGCTCATCACGATTGATGGCTTCATGAATTTGTTTTGGAGAAAGTCCAGTTTTTTCAGAAACCATCACTAAAAATTTTTCGGCCGGAAGTACCTCTTTCTCTGGGATTTCTGGGTTTTCTTCAGATGGATTTTTACTTACATTCTCTGAAATTTCAGGTGGAAAAAGTTCCTGATAAATTTCTTTAGCTCTTCTGAGGTGGGATTCAATTTCAATTTTAGTGAGATCTTTTCGAACAAGATTTTCATCAATTGACACAAGCTCTTTTTCAAGTGCATTCCCCTCAACGACGATTACTGGGGAATGATCGAAGCCTAAATTTAAAAGGGCCTGATAGCGTCTTGCTCCAGCTAAAATAATGTTGTCTTTGGAAATCACCAGAGGAGCGATAAGTCCTAATGTTTTAATTGATTTTTCTAATTCGCTAACATCAGTTCCTAATCTTAGGTAAGGATTGGTAACTTTAAGCTCACTTAGCTTTCTTTTCTCCATTTATGCCTCTCGTTTTGTGTGTGAGGTCATATTGGATTTCTTGATGGTTTCTGTCAGGAAAAAGAAGTTCACAAAATCTATCATCAATAATTTTTATGAATGTATTAGAAAAGATGGGGGATAATGAGTTTTGTCTCTTTTTGATATCTTCGGTATTCATCGCCAAATTCATGACAGAGCATTTTTTCTTCCTGAGGAATCCTGACAGATAAAAATAGTATCATTTCGGCCAGAGGTAGGAGAAGTGAGAGCAGATTCTGGTATGCAATACCTATTCCTAGGATCATCAGAAGATAACCTGTATAGCTTGGGTGGCGGACGAACTCGTAAGGGCCATCTTTAACGATACGGTGATTTTTACGGATGCCGATTTCCATCGTGAAAAATTGTCCAAGAGTTTTAATAGCATACATTCTAGTGAGAGTGCCTAAAAAAAAGATCAGTGTACCAGTTAAGATAAAGATTGGGTTTCCTGCCTCATGAAATCTTTCATAGAGGCCCCAGGCCTGGAAACCTAACATCGGAACATAGGCAAAAAAAATATTTAGGTACGAAAACATCGGATCGCGACGCTTATCAGATTGATCTTTCCCGAGTCGGTTTTGAGTGACGAGGAGACTTATCACGAGATAAAGATGAACCGCAAAGATGAGACTTAGAAGAATAAAGTAACCATTCATGTGAACACCTTACCAAATCTCAGAAACCCTAGGGGTAAATTTGTAAAACTTACATTCTTGATGGACCTAGAACCTATGACCTGCACCTAAGGACCAATAGGTAGTTTCAAGGGATAATTCTTTACCAAGTTCCATTTGGATAAAGGCTTCCTCTATATCCCAGCGGAAGTGGCCCGAACCAAAAAACTTGGGATCTTTGGATTGCTTAATTGAAAGCCCTGAAACTTTGGGTGGCTTTTCTTGATTCGTAAAAAGAATGGGCATCTTTAAACCGATTTCAATTTTATGATCAAAGATTCGAAAACCCAACCCAGGCGCCACCTTGAGTCCATAAGTTTTAACTATTTTTTTGAGTGGGCCATCGCTTTCTTTTTTGGAAATGAACTGCGTTTCACCAATAAACAAACAATTGTCTAAAAAACGGTGGAGACCATGAGTAGAATTTCCCAAGGTGCCACCAAGGCAAAGGCCAGAACTTTGAGCTAAAATATCCTTAGAGATCGCAGCTGAGTTAAGACTGGTCATTTCATCAAATCCTAGGAAGTCTAAATAAGTGGATGTTTCATTAAAGAGATTCTCATTTTTTCCATGACTCCAAGATTCGAAGGGATAGAAATAAAGAAACATATTCATAACGATTATATAAATTGATAAATTTTGCTGCTTCATTTAAACCCCAAAAGATGGCTCAATTAACAAAGCTCTTAGTCAAAGTAAAATGATCTAATCTAAATTGCTCCTTAAGGACCCGTAAATTTAGGAAGTTAAGTGATTATCAACCTAGCTGACTAAAACGCTAACGTTAATATGAATCATGTCGATAAGGTCCTTATGAAAAAACTTACGACCTTTTTAATTTCTATGGGACTGTCATTTCTTTCTTTTTCGGCTACTGGCCCTATAAGGCAGGAGATTCAAGATTTACTTCCAGAAGAGCTCCGTCTGCTAGGACCAGAAGACACTAGGGAAAAGATTGAAGAAAAGTTTTCTAAGAAAATTTCCAATAAAGAAGACTCATCGAATTTATATCTAAACTATTTTGAGAGTAAAAATGATGTAACGATAGGATCAAAGGATGGAAAGGTTACTTACCTCTATATAGAACTACCAGATAGTCTCTCATCTAAAGCAGCTTCCCTTTATCAAAAAGTTCTCTCATCACTTACAGAAAAACAAAAAAATGACGTCATTGAAAAAATGAAAAAAGATACCTCACACGAGAAGGGGAGATATATTCACATTGATTTACCTGAAGAGGGTTTGAAACTAGAATTTTCAAATACAGAAAAAAAAGAATTACATTCAGTCATATTCTTTATGAATAAAGGGAAGTAATATGAAATTTTCATTCATTTTATTACTTTCACTTTTAAACTCAAATGCCTTTGCCCAAGCAGAAATCTGTGATGATGATAATCCTGGAGTAAAGGATATTCTCGCCATATCAAAGCATATCGAGTGGGAAGCGGCATCTATCGCAAATATCAAATCAGCACCCTGTACGCGGAAAACTCCTTTTACTAATGATGAGATGTTGAAGTGGATTAATACTCATCAATCTCCAGTGAAAGAGTCAAAAAAAATTCATGGAATTCAATTTGCTGACGAGACGGAGGAGAATCTTAAAGCTTTTGAATATTTAACTACAGCAAAAACTTTTCTTGGAGAGTCTGATCCAAAGAAACAGAAAATATTCAAATCAGCGTGCAAGAAAGTGGAATGTGCAGTAAAAGAAATTTTTGGGAAAGATGTAGGTGTCCAACTCCTATTCATGCAACAAAAATTTGGCATGAATGGATCAAATATTGCCCGAGAAAATGCAGATCTTTGGAAAAAAAGTGAGTTAGATACAGTACTCCTTGCTCTTTCAGATTATCCAGAGGGAATAATGCCCGTTGAAGAGTCTCGCACCCTTGTTCATTTTAAACGAGGGTACATGCGAAATGGTGGAGATAGAACTCTTGCAAATGCAGTTATCGAAATTTTTGATCTATGGGATAGGCAATCACCTGAAGAGAAGAGATATACACTTAATCATGAAGTGGGTCACGTTATTGGAGGTCTATGTAAGATAGATGATCACCCAAAGTGGCGAAATTTGTCTGGCTGGGTCTCGTCGACGAAAGTGGTTGATGGTGAAAAAGAAACAGTCATGCGTGCCACAAAACCTGAAACTATCGTTTCAAAATATGGATTTACGAATACTCACGAAGATTTCGCAGAATCGGTAGCGGCGTACCGATACAATCCAGCACTTCTAAAAAAAGCAAGTCCTGAGAAGTACAATATTATAAAGCAAGTCGTCTTTGATAATGTTGAGTATACTTCAGAGGCAGCATGTAAAAATCCATCTAGATTTAGTGCTCAATTAAAAGCGAAAGCTGATGCTGCTGCTAAAAACTGGGTACCTACGCAAAGCGATCTCACAAATATTGGTAAAAAGTGTTCTGAGGAAGCAGTTGTTCAATTAAGTAAAGCGGGAGTGGTAAACTTATCAAGTCCTTCAATTCAAAAGTGTTATGAAAAAGCGATATATGCTCAAGCTAAGTCAATCGCTCTTAGTACAATGAATGACCATCCTTTAAAACAATTTTTAGGCACTATGATTAGAAATATGAAGCTTGCCCCTTTAAGCCCTCAGAAAATTTCTCAAATTAGTGCATCTGCAACAAAGGTTCATAAAGAAAATTTAAAGAAAATTTTTGTGAAAGGGCTCTCGTCTCAAACATATCGCGGTACAAATCCATCAAAAACTGATTTTCAATACGTTAATCAATCCTTTGACGAAAATCAAATTGGCTTTAATACTTTCAACCGGAAGCCAGAGTTTATTCAAATTGCTGTGAATTCATTTAAGCAAATGAAGCAGCAATCTTCATTACGTAGATTTTTGGATCTAGATTTTTCTGAGTCAGAAGTTGAGGACCAAGTCGATCGAATGATTAAATAGTTTACTCCTCTGGTCGAAACATTTTATGTAGCTTGGGTCGCTTTAGTTTTAGATCATCTTCTCTTACTTGATCCAGCAATTGGTAGCGCTCGGCTTTTAATAAAGGTAAACCACGAGTCTTGATCGCTTCTTCATCACTTTTTCTAAGCTTTTCATGTAGAAGTTCTCCGATGGATTCAAGAACTCCAAAATATCCAATGAGTTTTCTGCTCATGTTCAAAGGGAGCTTCTCTTTTACAAAAGTTTTAAGGAGTGGAGTTCTCCTTAGTACCCAAACGATATTTCGATAAAAGAGAGATTTCTTTGATGAAGCATTTCGCATTCGATAGCCATACTGATCTACCCATCTAAACATGCTCTGAAGGATCGCATCCTTTTGAAGGGAGTCATTGACTCGATTGGCATCTCTCCACTCTGCGATAATTTTGAAGCGAGGATCAATCTCAAGATCTGCTGGAACAAATGATTCTTGAGCTGTGATACCAATATCTTTTACAAAAGAGGACTTTCTTAACTGAATTCGATTTCTGACCATTGGGATGAGAACTTCTTGGTTACTTACTTCTCCAAAGGCCCAAGAAATGAGTTCTGAACAAAAGAGTGTTTTAGATTCATCCATATCAAAACCAAAGTCATAGGGGATGTTGCCCTTTGTCTCGGAAGCTTCTTTGACCTTTTGAAAGGCAAATGTGGCAGCGGTTTTTGCGAGCAGAGGGTCGTCAAAGCGAAAAACCATGGTACGAAAATTACTATCCTTTATGTGATCTTCAATTTCTCTAACAAAAGATCCTACTTCAATGTGGGACTCAACGGTCCAATATTTTCCCTGTTCATCTTTATAAACAATACTTAAATGAGAAAATTGTGTATCAAATTCACCTAAATTTGCAATGGCCGCTGATGTGTAGGCGTTTCCTCTTGATAAAATCAGGTCTCCGCTTTGTAGATCTTTTAGCATGTTAAAATTTTTAAATTTTGGGGAAAGTCTCACATGCTGATTGGGGGTGGTAAAAGCAGAGTTTGGAAAAATAACATCTTTATTTTTTCTAGAGTAGTCTTCCTCGATGACGTCTTCAATTTCGCGGATATTTTTAAATGAGCTTCTCATCGCTCTTCCACATTCTGTCGTCAATTCTCCCCGAGCGAAAAATTCTCTCATCTTTTCATGAAGATGAATTTTAAAATCCCACAACTCCTTTAGGATAGAAGCATGGTTATGGCCGTCTATTTCTGATTTTAAATCATCAACTTTTAATTGAGAAAAGAGGGAGGCAATTTTGTTTGAGTCCTCAATACAGGTTTCACCTGAGAAAGTTACCATAACCTCTTTTATCGGGACCCTTATATCACTTGAGATGGCAACAAATGACCAGATCAAAAGCAACTGTCCAAAAAATAGACGCTTCATAATACCCCAAGATTGAATTGAATGACTTCTCTCAATTCGAAGCAATAAACATGCCAAATTGGTCAATTTCCCCCTGTCTTGGCATTGTCCCTGCAAGTTCTATCCTATCACTGGGAGGGATTATGATTTTTAAAGATCGAATGGAGGCAGCAAAATTACTTCTTTTGAAGCTAGAAAAATACCGAAATGAAAACATGATCGTTGCCGGTATCCCGAGAGGGGCGATGCCGATGGCAAAACTTATTTCAGATGAGCTGAAGGGGACTCTTACCACTGTCTTAGTTCATAAAATTCCACATCCCACCAATGAAGAATTTGCAATCGGTTGTATCGGATTATCTGGTCACGTAAGTTTATCACCCTATGCCGAAGAAGTTGGAATTAGCGATACCTATATTCAAGCAGCAAAAGATCACCAGGTGCAGATTTTAAAAAATCGTAAAGATCTTTATCAGCTTTATGATTTAAAAATGCAGGGTAAGAGAGTGATCATAATAGATGATGGTATTGCCACAGGATTTACCTTAAAATGTGCGATAAACGAAATAAAGTTAAAAGGTGCTCAGAAAATTATAGTAGCGGTTCCCGTGGCCTCTATGGATGCTGCCCGAGAAATTCAAAATATGGTTGATGAATTCATTTGTCTTTATATACCTGAGCATCTTTCAAGTGTGGGACAGTTTTTTAAATCTTTTCCAGAGGTGAGTGACAGCGAAGTAAGAAGCTTATTGCACAACCCACCCTCCATCAATCGCCATTGATTGACCTGTAATGTAGGAAGCTTTATCTGAGCAAAGCCAAAGGACTGTCTCTGCAATCTCTTCCGGTGTTCCAAATCTTCCCATGGGATCTTTTTCGGCAAGCTCTCTCTCTTGTTCTTTTGAAAGTCTCTCAAGCATAGGTGTTTTTATTGGACCTGGACATACTGAATTGACACGTATATTTTTTTTGGCATATTCAAGGGACGTTGCCTCAGTGAGTCCAATCACTCCATGTTTACTTGCGACATAGGCGGGAATATTTGGAAAACCCACTAAGCCTGCAATTGAGGAGCAGTTGACAATACTGCCTCCGCCTGTTTTTAACATGGATAAAATTTCATATTTTAAACAGAGCCAAACACTTTTTAAGTTCGTATCTAATATTTTGGTCCAGGTTTCTTCTGTACAGTCAAGGGTAGAGATGGAGTGTTCCTCAATACCCGCATTATTAAATGCACAGTCAATTTTTCCATATTTTTTAATAGATGATTCGATTAGATTTTTAACTTCTAAATCTTTGGAAACATCACATTTTATGAATGTTGCTTCTCCAAAACAATTTTTAATGGCAACAATTGTTTTCTTTCCTGCTTCTTCATTTATGTCGCTTACAATCACACTTGCCCCCTCCCTTGCAAACGCTAACGCTGAAGCTTTGCCAATTCCGGAGCCAGCACCTGTCACTAGAACAACTTTATTTTGATAGGTTTTCATTCTTTCTCCTTTTGAAGTGAATTTTTCTTTTTGACGTGTCATAATAAATTCATGAATCTTTTATTCATCTTATTTTTTGCTTTCAATATTCATGCCTGGTCTCCAGCATTCACAAATAGGTGGAGTAAAACCAATAGTCTCTATCCACAAAAAATAGCAGGTGCTGAATTTGCGACCTTTTGGGGGGGCCTTAGAAGGGCGATTTATTTGTCCCACCACAAAGGTAAAGTGGTTGATTTAAAACCTCGAGATTTTAAATCAGAAATTCCTGTTTACTTAAGTTTCTCGAAACAAAAAAAAGATCTTGTACTATTTTATCCAGGGGTTTTTGGCTTAGCGGATGGAGCGGTCACTCCCGTTAATATCGATGTGATTGAAAAAAAGAATCTCCATTTGGCCGTGATTCCAAATATCACTTCTTCTCCATACCAACTGGCCATAAAGAAAAGTACTCTTGATCCTTTTCTGCAGGAGGCGTCTAACCAACAAAATATTTTTGAAAAAATTATTGAGTCAGTTGGGCGAGAGAATATCGCTAAGATTCATATTATAGGGGAGAGTCTCGGTTGCTTTCAGGTTATGACTGCGGTGACAGAAAATTCATTCAAAAGTCATGAGATTTCATCAATAACGCTCATGTGGCCTCCACTCTATCTTGACCTAGCGATCAAAAGGTTTGATCAATTAATTTCTAAAAGTCTTTTCAATCTCGATCGTTGTTCCCTCTGGTGGAAATGGCCTTCAATTGTTTGGGAAACTAAATTTAACAACCTGCCAGATTTAAGTTTTGAAAACAAGGCTTGTCTTGGCTCACTTGTTGTTGGTGAAGTTTTTGTAAGGGCAATTAAAAAGAATGCTCAAGAGATTCTAAAAAGAGATCACTCTATACCTTCTAATTTTTCAGATTTTACATCGATTATTATGCCAGAAATAGGCAAACTACTAACCAAGAAAGATGAGAGGCTGTCACTTTTTTATCAACTAAAAAAGAATCCATCTCTCCATTCAAAACTGTTTTTTATTTCTTCAAAGGATGATTTTTTAAATGTTAAAAGTGAGTGGGAATTAATGTTATTATCTTTTCCTCATTTGGTGCAAAACACTTTTCTTTTTGATTGGGGGGGACATTCAGGACCAGTCGGTTTAGATGGCCTCTTTGAATCTATTATAAACGAAAGATTAAACGGATATTAGTCACGTCAATGATGTATGATTGATCTAAATTCTTTGAGATTAAAATCTAGAAAGGTTTCACCCTCAAGATAAATTTGAAATCTAATTTGTCCAAAGGGAACCTCTCCCACCATATCAGTTAGTTGAGAATCTTCATTATAGTATTCACAAAGTTTAATTTTCTGATTCTGAAGGATGATTTCACCTAACGCTCCCTCTCTTTGAACACAGGTTTGAAGAACATTTTTAATTTTCTCAGGAGTGAATAAGAAGGCCTTAGGTAAGGATACAATTTGCTCTTTTAATATTTGTCCTTTATAGCTAAAAAAACTTCTCACTTCAAAAATTTCAGCTTCTTTGTCTTCTGATAGTATTTCTTTCTCAAATTGAACCATTGAATCTTTGTACTGGGCCTGAAATCTTACGTAATCCCCTTGTCGAGGATAGGCGAAAGAGCTTGGAGAAAAGGCCATGGTTAAGAATAAGATGAATAAGACAGTCTCAATTATAAATTTCATTTTTTTACGTCAATCACATCAATTTCTTTTAACTCTCCGTCTATACATTTCATTGGACTATGAAGTTTTATGTATTTCTCCAATTCAGTCCAATATCGAAGTCCTGTATAAACTCTTCCATGGTAAAGGACTCCCTTAAGCCAAGGGAGAACTTTCTCTATTGCAAAAATAACTTCAGATGGAAATGCCATCGTATAGGACTTAAGTAAGTTCACTTTATTTCCACCAATTCTATAAACATGACCCTTTTTTGTGAGACCGGCCGGCATATTGACGCCAGCAAAATGCATTCCTAAATGCCCTTCGATTCGTCCTAGGGCCTCAAACATAGAGTAGAGTAGAAAACCATTGAGTTTCACCACGACAATATCCCATCCTCCATCACCAAAATTTCTAAAATGAGGAAAGTTATCAACCATGTCGAGATATCTGATGGGTCCTGCGGGAATCATCTCCCCCTCAAAATTAGCTATGTGGAGTCCAATATTGGCTTTTGTGATTTCTCTCGTCATGTTGGCAAGATGCGTTCCCCAGCAAGTGATTTTCGTGTGACCTGAACCACCATTCAAGGGGAAATGACTTTCACCAATGATTTCTTCCATGTCTCGTTTAAAATATTCTTCTCTGTGAATTTTAGCTTCTTCAATTTTTAACAGAAGATCAGGATCGTATGGAACTTCGACACCCGCATTGTGGATTTTATAGCTGATAAATTCATGCTTTTTTGTTTTGGGGTCAAATTCAATAATGAGCTGACCAACTCCCATGGCATTGGAGCCAGCTTGAAGAATTGGTATTTCTTTTCCACGAGCGTTCTTTTGCATGAATGGTTTTTCCAAACGATCATGGGTATGTCCACCAACGACGAGATCAATTTCTTTTGAATTTTTCACAATGAATTTATCCATCGGAAATCCAATATGAGTAAGAGCAATGAGAAAATCGACCTTTTTGATTTTCGAGTAAAGTTCCATGGGAGGAACAGCAAGATAAGGCGCAAAGATCACACCAGGATTAAGGATTGGGTATTGAAAGTGAGGTTCAGCTGTTGAGAGCCCAAAGACTCCAATCCTGATACCAGACTTTTTATAAAATGCCATCGATGGAATTTTACCTTTGAGTCCCATGGCCCATTCACCACTGAGATTTGCAGATAAGATTTTTGCTTTTAGTTGAGCTTTTTCCATCTGTCGAGCAAGACCCTTTCCCCCTTGCATATAATCATGATTTCCAAGAACAGCAGCATCAATTCCTAATTCATCTAACATTCTTAGTGAATCTGCTCCCTCATCGGCCATGTAAAAAGAGGTTCCTTCTCCAAAATCTCCACCATCAAGAAAGAGGGTTGGCATATCCTGATTTTGCGCCTCTTTTTTTAACTCATTAACGATTGTTTTGAGACGAGCATAACCACCTTTACCCGTTCGACTTCCCTCAAAATAAGAATGAAGGTCATTGGTGTGAAGGATTTGAATCCTCACGGCAAGTGCTTCATGAGTTAAAACAGAAAACAAAAGTGCTAATAAGATTCGATTCATATTTAGACCGTGTGAAAATAAATGTTTGAGCTAAAATACTGTTTTTTGGTCTATTGTGGCTAGACGTGATGAGTAAATACTTAAAAATATTAAGTGTGAGGTGCCAATAAAAAATCTCGTTAAGAAGATTTGCGCCATCTTTTCAAGTGCCAATCGATTTAAATTAATTTTATTTCAAACCTAACTTTAAGCATTTAGCTCCACTTTTCTCAATTTTTTATAAAACCTTAATCTCGTTTCGTATTGGGTTTAAGATAGTTGGATCGCTGTGATTCAAAGGAAATATATGAAAGATCTTTTTTCATCTCAGGACTCAAAGTTTGCCCTTAAGACTGCCCTTTTGGTAACGTTAGTTCCTTTTCTTATGCTAATTATCGTTATTTACTCTACCTGGTTGCTCCTTTCTCTGAACTTTTCCTACTTCTTGGCCAACGGATTTCCTTTGAGCGAAGAGAACATTGATGTGTTTACAGATTTTCTCCTTCAATCCCAAGCAGAATACCTCCCACATACTTTTTTATTTTTCATTGGAGTTTTCTTTATTGGTCTCTTTTTATCTTATGTGATTCTCAGACCATTCAATGAACTTTCGGATATGTGCAGAGAACTCGTACTTTCTAAAGATGAGAGAATAAGAATTGTTGGATTAGAAAAGAGTAAGTTACTTATTAAGCTAGGTAACTTTATCGCTCGCTATTTTGATGCTCAAAAAAATGGGAGAGAAGTTGCTGTTCCTCAGGAACTTCTATTGGTTAAAAAGCCAGTGATGGACTACGTTTTTTATTTCCAGTTCTTTTGTCTCATCTTGATTCTTATGACAATTGCCATCGGTTCTTTATATTTATTTGTAGACCAACTTCAGGATTCAATCATTTATTCAGCAATGCAAATTTTAAAAGCTCCTAAAGGTATGTCCACATTCTTGGCCTCACAAAGAAATGTGTATGACATGATTGTCTTCATTCCTTCTGTCGTGGGGGCAGTCCTTTACATCTTCATGTCTAGACTCATCATCTCAAAAGTACAAGGTGTGACTTATGGTTATGTGCGCGACGTTTGTGAAATAGCGAGTGGAAATAAAACGCGCAGACTCCTTAATCGTGAGCAAGACCCAGGAAGACAAGCTGCCTTGGCAGTTAATGAAGTCATGGATATTTTGCACCCTAATCCTAAAATGAAAGTAGAAATTGTCCAAGTCCAAGGGCAAACAATAGAAACGTCTAAGGTATAGAGAAGCATTTTATGAGGCAAAGGCACTATTATTGATTAAAAAAATGATGCTATTGGAAAACCAATAGATAAACCAAACATGGAGGCCTGTTTCTTATCACGTTGCCATTCAATATAATTGAGTTCCCAAAAGTAGTTTTTGCCATAACGAACCCAAATATTTTGATAATCATACAATCCAGAAAAACTAGCAAACATTCCATAAGAGAATTTATAGTTTAAATTTCCAAATGGGTGTTTATAGACAAATTCAAATCCCTGGGGAAATATTTTTTCTGATGTTGATTTAAAATTAGAGTTATATTGATAATCGACACCCTGTGCACCTATTAGGGAAGTTAAAAGACATCTTTGATCACAAAATTCAGCTAAGTCCCATGCAAAATAGGCCCCCCAGTTATGAAAGGTTGCTATGTTTTTTGAATAAGAATCAAAAAATCTTAATGATGAGGAGTCATTGAGTGAAAAGTTCCCATAAAGCATCACTGTCGGGGCAATCTCGCTTTTGGCATTTCCAAACTTTTCGGAATTGTCGAGGGTGTAGGGGCCAAATCCTGCGGCCAATCTTAGCCTAGGTAATTTCTTAGGAAGTTTTGCCTTGATTGTAATGACTTCCTCATTTCCCAAATAATCTACCAGCGATATCTTTGATTCACCTGTCTCATGGAAAACAATGAGGTATGGGGGTTCAGACTGATCTTTTAACCGGTAAGAAGCGGAAGTTAAAAGTACTTCGAGATAAGGTTTTTCATCTCCAAATTTTCCTGTTCTTTGAATCTTACAG
>Ga0164292_10001486_pt1 | contig 18940 bp, 23 predicted proteins | sample GEODES117metaG_FD_111486 | JGI IMG/M metagenome (GOLD analysis project Ga0164292, IMG submission 111486) | Eutrophic lake water microbial communities from Lake Mendota, Wisconsin, USA - GEODES117 metaG | ecosystem: Environmental > Aquatic > Freshwater > Lake | place: USA: Lake Mendota...
GTGACCCCATTCTCTAAGGATTTTATTAAAAGCTTTTTTTATATCAATCATACTTTCTTAAACCCCTAGTTGGCATAGGGTCGTCCGGGTCCGTAGGGGTTGTTCTTCCAGGCCCATAAAGCTCTTTATCCGATAGGTATATTAATTTGCCAGTATCGGGGTCAAGGGTTTTATATGTTGAATGAATCTTTTTATTGGGCAGACCTTTTGGAATAACAGCTCTCATGCCCACTCTTTTCGACACTATTTCTTTTCTTAAAGCAGCTGCAATTTGACACCATGTTGTTGCATTGCCTCTATTAATAGATTGCCTTGGGTTTGATCTGTTTGTAATTGAAAGATCTGCCAGCTTAATAGATAGCTCATCATCTCCACCAAAACCATATGTTCTACTCAACTCGCAACAAGCTGCTGCTTTAATGTATTCTTGAATTGTGAAGTTTAACTCAGATCCATCATCGATATCTTGTAGATTAAATATACTTTTAACTTCTAGCGAATAATGATGAACTAGCTCACCAATTTCCAATAAAGACGCATCAGGAAAAAATGACAAAATTTCTTCTGGATCTATATAAAGTGGATCAATATCTGGGGCAAAAGTAACCACCTCTTCTGACCTTAAGGTTACCGAGGGTCTATAGTCAACGTCTGCATCACTAACGTAAAGATTTTGCTTAACTATTATCTGAGTACTATCTGCTAAAACCCCAGTAAATATTACCTCATACTGACCAGGATCTGCAGGAGTAAAATCGTAATAATACTCAGATGAAGTTATAGAAGTAGCAGTAGTATTTACTATAATAGAATCATTAATATTCTTTATTACAACAAGAACTGCGCTAGGAGATACCTCTACTTGCTGTCCAGTTGAAGAATTAATGTCAACAAATTTAACTTTAATTCTTACCGTATCGTTTACCAAAACGGAATTTAACATTTTATCTCCAGTTGAATATTTAAATTAAGGTTTTTAAATTAAACCACGTATACAGTTGTGACCTCAGCAGAAGCTCCAGATATATATATAGTACTAGCCTCAATCAATATATCAGCCTGTTCCTGGCTAGTCTCCATGGTTACTATTCCAGTAGATGCTGACTGGAATGTCAAAGTTCCAAACGTTGTCGAATTGCCATAGCCAGTTTCTTGACTAGTCTCCATGGTTATAACCCCAGTAGATACTGACTCAATTGTCAAAACTCCAACTGTTGTGAAGTTGCTGTAGTCAATATCTCCACCAAAATAAATTTCAACATTAGATACAATAACTGGAGCATTAATTCCGTGAAATGTTTAAAACTAAAGTTCCAGAATAAATTACACCAGGTTGATTATAGGATATTATATCGTTGTACAGCATGTATTATTCCTAACTCTTGGCTTTATAGTAATAGTATTAATACGCTAGTTGTAGTCCATGCTTTAAGGCCAAAAAAGATCTATTTTATTTAAACTTACTAAAAAACTTATTCTATGAGAAATTTTACTCATATGAAACACCATCCTTCTTTATGTACTCTTTCTCGTCTATCCCATAAAGAGTGGTAACTAATCCAGAGCAGTATTTGTTAATTTTTCTAGTTTTATCAATATTGTCTAAGTATACAAATTCTTCATCTTCATAAAATAAAGCGATTGAATTATGATCTTCAGATCTTTTTTTAGCTATTTCATACCATATATCTTTTCCGTATTCTTTTTCTCCATCTATCCACTTTTGTGTTGGACCTACAGTATGACGTAAATAGTTTCTTATTAATAGTTTGCTATGGTTTTTAACCATCTTCACAGCATGAAAATATGGTTCTTTTCCAGGAAATAGTGGAGAGCCGGATGGAAATACTATAATATCTCCTGCTTTAGGTTTATAAAAAATTAAATCGTCTTTTACTGAAAATACAATTTCCCCTCCTTCGTATTCATCATTCAAGTAAGTCGTACATGTCAATAAAAATTTTTCTCCAGGCCAATACCATTCTCCAATAGCATAGTCTGTATGAAATTGCATTGTTTTTCTCTCCCCAGTATCAACATCTTGGTCGTACCTAGCAAAATTCGGGCTATCTATATAGCTATTTTCTGGAAGAGATATATTATATTTTGTAATGTAGTTTGTAATTGCTGCTATATTTGCTTGACTTACTATATCAACTAAACCCTTTTCCTCAATGTTTAATTGAATATCAAAATCTGATTCATAGAAACTTGCAAGAGTATCGTGACTATTTATGTGGGAATATTTTCCAAATATAAACCAATCTTTCCATTCACTTATTACTCCGTTTGCATTATGCAATTCGGAATTACGCATAGCTCTTGCTAAGTTATCAGCGTATGGAAGTAACTTATTGTATACATGTATGTATGGATATATCTCTTTATAACTTAAATCTAAATTAAACATTTTTAATCCTTTAAAGTATAAAAATTTGTGTAAGAATACTTTACGCCAGAAATAATAGGAATAGTAGAGTGAGTTTGAAGTGCGTCGAATAATATAACACAATTTTTTTTAGGTTTTATAAAAAAATACTTTTCTTTATTATTATTATAAAAAACTAAATCTCCACCAGAATAATTATCATTGAAATAAAAAACAGAACTTAAATGAACTGTTTTTTTATTATTTAAAATAACCCATTCATCTTTGGGTTCCCAGTCTTTATGTATATCTATGAACTGACCCTCAACATACCTGACTATTGACTGCCCAGTATATGATTCAACTTCTTTGGAATAATGAGCTTTAATGTGGTTCTCTATTTTTTTATCTATTTTTTTTATAAAATCATAATAAGCAAAACTTTCACCTATAGGAAAATATCGCAATGTTGAATATGTTTCTTCTTTTGCAGAAGGATTTAATTGAAAATTTAAATCATGAAAAGAAGACTGAATTAAATTAAGCTTATCTTCTTCTATTAAATTTTCTACGATTACTGTTGGGTACATTTTTTATAAAGTCTCCCATCTTAAATGTTTTCTAAAATCATTCATTGGAATTACATTTGGATCAACCCACCAATCCTCATGTTTTTCTCTTACGACTAGCGCATATCCTAAACTATCTAATATTTCTCTTTGAGCATCTCTCATGGCAGAGTTTCTAAAATACATATTAGCATCGTGTTCAAAGGTAATAATAGAGAATCTATATTGTGTTAATGGAAGAGATATTAAACCAAGTAAGCTCAGATAATGATTACCAAAAGGTCTTCCATCATGCTGATATCCCCCATCTATATCTACCTGTAGATAATCAATCTGTTTTGGAAAATTATTATTTTCAAAATATGATATATAATTAAATTCAAGAGCATCTCCAAAACAAGGATTTTTTCTATTAGTTTGAAACTCAAGTTTTCTATCTTCTGATATCTCAAAAGATACGCCACTCCAATCATAGTCTGATTCAAGATAAAATGTATTACTTCCTAATTTAGAATCAAAAGCTCCTAATTCTACATATACTCCATCTTTTTTTCCATTAAAAATTTCTATTACAAATTTTTCTTGAGAAGAATTTCCTCTATACATATAAATTTTTCGATTCTACAATGTGTATTGTTTATTTGTTCTTTTTTTATTAACATCGTTAATTATCTCTGGCATCCAAAACTTATTTGGATTTTCTTGCCCCACTATTTCTTTCTGCTCAAAAAAGGTGCCATAACAAGCAATGCTCAAGTAAGCATATCTCTCTCCTTTAATTACTGGAAGCACTTCATGTCTACCAATATAATTAGATGGATATATTGCTACTGATCCTGCTTTTGGTTTCCAAGTTGCTGGAACATTTGGAAAGTGGATCTCTCCACCAGTATATTTGAACACATCTAAATCCTCATCTGAGTCAACACAGTCATTTAAATATAAATTAATACTAGAGCTATTGTGCATAGACACTTGACTGCCGGTTGGCTTACCCCATTCGTGAGGAACCTGATTGTCGCAGTGCTTACCTATGCCCTGCCCATTTTTGTATTGAACTATGTGACCGTTTGGTCTCCACCATGATGTTGTTGCTGCGTCTGGAAAATAACAGCAATACTCAACTAGGGCATCATAGATTGCATCTTCTAGTGAATTTATAAAATCTATGTACTTCTGAGGAGCTTGAATACCTGACTGGTTGCCTTTGGTGTCCAAAAATCTTTGAGGAGCTTTTTCTATATCTGATAAATTAAACTTAAAACCAGTTACATTTACTGCATACCTTTCGCCATCTTCTTCATGATAAGTAAAAGTTTTCTCTTCGTTAATGCGAAGCCAATTAATATATTCAAAAAGAAAGTTCTGGTCTACATCAATTACGTCTTCACATATTACTACGCCCATTCCAATGTGTCTTGATTTCATAACTATCCTTAATAATTTGATTTCGTAATATAAAATTGTGGTGAATCTTCTTTGTATCCAGATTCTAATAAATGCTTCTTTAAATCTTCCCTAAGTGTAGGCATGTAAACATTTGTAGCTTTTTTTGACAATTCTGGGTCCTTTAATGGATCTGCTACATATTCGTGAACTGCTGGATTTGGAGTTCCCTGACTATACCATCCAAGATAACTATATCTAAAACCCTCCTTAACTGGCTTAACCTCATGGGCAGCCATGTAGTTGGATGGAAAAAATAATATATCACCTTTTTTTGGAGAATAATCTATGTCTAAATAATTAAAATAATGATGTCCACCAATATAATTTTGACCGTTTAATTGTTCTTCGGTATCAATAGAATCATTAAAGTATACTAAACTTGTTACAACATTCCTCAAAGCTAATTGATCTTGAGGTTCTAATACGCCGTATATATAATCACCACTAATATCGGAATGGGAACCAAGATAAACATTTTTTGGATATTGCAATATGTGACCTTTAACTTTCCACCATACACATTTGTAAGCTAATGGAAATAATTCAAAATATTGCAACAAGCATTTGTCTTTTGCTGACTCTATAAAACAAAAAAGATCAAGTAAATCTTCGTTGTCTTTGTAGTGTATAGCACTAGCTCTTTTTGGCATTAAGTCAATGCTATCCCTATTAAAGAAGTACCCACTTTTATTCACGTATATCTCTTCACCAGTTTCAGGGTCTATCCCCGGAGAGTACATCTCGTTCCATTCTTCTTCTATTAGGTTATTTGATCTCTTGAGTAAATTCTCCCAATCTAAATCTATACAACCTTCAAATACTACAACTCCACCACCTAAGTGTTTTGGTTCCACTTTATTGAATATCATAATCTTCCAATTTCTTCATTGGTATTATTGCTTGTCATTGGCCTGTTAGCGGCTTCAGTTAAAAGTGACATTAACTCTGGATCTGTATTTGCATGTTTTCTTTCTATTGCCTCCAAATAGTCATTAACTATATCTGGCATCCATACTTGCCCGCTATCCATTACTTCAGAAGGCTGTCTGATATTTACGCCTCTATTTGGATCACTTGATCCATGTGCAAAATAGCCAACATAAGCGTATCTTTCTCCCTCTTTACATTCCATAACCTTGTGTGTTCCTAAGTAATTAGAAGGAAACATTAAAACGTCTCCAGCTTTTGGGAAATAAGTAAATTTAGCGTAAGGAAAAACTATTTCACCGCCTACGTAATCATGTTTATCTTGAATCTCACTAACGGAATCATTAAAATAAATAAGACCACCTAAAACATTTCTTATAGCTAACTGTTGATCGGGTTCTGCTCCTGGTTGGTAGTTAACATCATTGTCACAGTGCTTGCCAAATCTTGCACCTTTTCCATACCCCACTATATGACCTTGAGTTCTCCACCATAAACAAGTAAGCATCATGGGAAATATCTCTATGTATCTAATCATGCAGGCGTAGAGGGCATCCTCACATGCTTTAAAGAAATCAAAATACTCTTGACCCAACCCCTCGTGCATAAAGTTCATAATATGATTAGATGCAATTTCTACATCTTCTAAAGTATACCTATGTCCACTTCTGTTGATTGCATACAAGGGATTACCTAAATCGTCGTTAATAAAAGTAAAATCATCCTTTAAAGCCTGTAGGCGTACGCTTTTAGCAAAATCTAATATATAACCATGATCTTGCATTGGAAGTACATTCTTAAAAAGAACAATTCCCATATCATGCATTTCTATATTTTCTTCTTTTATCTCAAACACTATATCAACCTAGGTTCTGTTCCGCATGGCCCTTCTGGGAAAGCATTATCTGATTGTTTTAATTCCTCTTGTTTATCAACTTCAACGATATCATGACTTTGTGAGTATTGAGTGACTTCTCTACCCTGGTAAACTGGATTCCACCCAGCCTCTACTCCAAATTCTGCTGATCTGTTTTCCCATCTTGAATAAGGCGTTCTGCAATACATTTCGTAATCGTCATAAATATTATTGAACCACACAGGGGGACACCACTCAAAACTTTCTGATGGTTCAGATATCACCACATTGGCCGATATGTCAGACGATCCTTGACCGAAAAATGTTAGATAGGAGTATCTAACTCCGTTACCCATTCTTCCTACATCGTGTGCTGCGACGTAGTTTGTCGGAAAGAATATAATATCTCCTTTTTGAGGCTTATAAGAAACCCCTAAATGAACAAATCTTAGATGTCCACCAGTAAAGTTTCTGCCATCTAGTTCGCTTTCATCATCGACGCAATCATTCAGATACAACAATGCTCCACAGGTCTGCCTAGAGGCGACCATGCCCTTAGGCATGTATCTAACGCCATTAGTCACTTTGTAATTTGTGTCGTTATCAGCGTGGCACCCTAGTATTCCACCATCACCATACCTAAGTATATGACCTCTAGTCTTCCACCAAATAGACCCAATCATTAATGGGTAATAATCTATGTATTTAATTAAACCTTTGTATATTTGATCTTCTAAATAAATAAAGAAATTTTTTACTTCTTCTTCAGTTTTAGGGTTTACTGGATCTAATATTCTTACTGGAGCTGCTGGAACATCTTCCATTCTATATTTAAATCCGTCTTCATTGATTCCATATGTAACGCCATCTACTTCTTTGTATGACCATCTATTTTTATGTGCTTCTTCAGCTCTTGAATCTATGTGGCCAAGAATTAAATCTTGGTCTATCGTAAACGCATTTCTAATCACAACTATACCAGGTGCTAATTCTTCGGTTTCAAAATCAGCTATTTCTTTTATGGTTGCTTCATCAAAATGAGGCGATACCGGATATGCAGTACTGCTCATTCTTGATTCATCTTTTTCAAAAAAAGAACTACTATCTTCCATTATCCCAATACCTCATCTATAGCTTGCCTAATAGTCCACCCTGCACCTTGAATTCTAGGAGTTTCATCTAGTGGCATGTCTTGCCAGTTAAACCTAGATATCATCATTCCATCTCTGCTAATTAAAAACTTTTCATAGTTATGGGAGATTCTTGCCATTGCTTGGCCTGCTAAGTTTTGACCCTTTTGAGCCTCTTCACTACCGTCTGCTGCAAAGTCTGAATAAGCTCTTTTTTCATAACCCTTAAGAAAGGCAAAGGCTTCGTGTTCATTTTTTCCATTTACTTCAACTTTTTCAAAAATAGGAAAAGTAACAAAAGAATAATTTTGTTTAATAAAATCTGCTATTTCTTCATTAGTACCAGGATCCATTGACCCAAACTGATTGCAAGGAAATGCTAATACAGAAAAACCTCTATCGCTAAACTCCTCATGTACGGACTGCAATTGTCCAAGTTGCCTACATGTTCTTGCGTATGACCATAATTTTGAACACTGGGGTTCATAACCAAATTTGCTGGCTATATTTACGACTAATGTTATCTTGCCTTTAAATTCAGAAAGATAATCTTCTCTTCCATGTATTGAAGAAGCTGAAAAATTGTAAAAAGACATCATTTAACTCCAATAAATGAAGTCGTTAGATACTGGTCCATCTTTAATATTCCAGCTATTTTATTATTTTCTATTAGATCTGCAGTTATTGATACGGTTGTTTTAATAGGAAACTCTGTTTGCACAAAACAATGAAAAGTATTATCTACAAAACTAGCATCATAGATTACTGAAGAGCCTTTTTCGTGAGACACTGATCCGGAAAAAAAAGAATTTGTTGCCTCTATATTCAATGCATAATCTTCTTCGCCAAATGGGGTATTTACAGATAGTGTCCATTTTCCTAAAATGTCTAATGAATTATTTACTTGAGTCATATAATAATTATACCATATAATAATATTTTTATTCGTAGAAAAAACTTCCATTAGATAACGCTAACGGCGGATTGTCTTTATGCCAAATGTTAATAACAAGAACTTGCCTTATACCAGATTTTGACCCTACAGTGTTATGTAACACATGACCGGCGTCAAAAAAAATAGCTCTATTTCCTTTGTAGGTTATTTTTTCTCTATCCCTTTTTAAAGATATATATTTTTTAATATATTTTTTTTCTAGTATATTTTTTTTGCCATCTTCTAATGCTTTTTTGTGTATTTCTAAAAATCCACCATCTTTATTTTCTTTTCCATAAAAAACACAGCCATATATTGGTCCAGTAAAAATTTTTGACTCTGAGTAAAGGAATGTGTCTTCATCCACATGAACATCTAAGTATTGTCCTGGAAGATAAGTTCTTGTCCAATACTCAAATCCCAGAATATCATCTAGATTCCAAATCATTAAATCTTGCCATAGAGATTGAATAACTTTTTTCTTTAATGTGTTAGCTGGAGTTCTCCACCAACCATCCCAAAACATATATGGGGCGAAACAATCGCTTTTCTCATTGTGGTATGAATTTAGATGTTCTGCTATTTTTTCTCCATGATTCATTAGTTCAGGAAAAAAAGATGAATCATTTAATACCTGATCATACAAGCTGTCGCTTAACGAGTTATCTTTTACTAACAATTTATCTACTAAATTCTTTCTACTAATTATATAATATTAATAATAATACTATTTATTTTCTTCAGAAAAATTTATTGGTTTTGTAGTTGAAAAAAGATATTCTTTTACCAATTCTCTTTCTTCTTTTTTAAGAAAACTAAAATATTTTATTATTACATCATCTACACTGTTATTTTTATGTTTAAGTTGTTCATAACCTGGAGATTCATAAATAATTTTTAATATATCAGCGCATGAAGTTGTATCTGGATCTAGAACATTTTCTAACAAAAAACCACTAACAATAGTTTCAAAGAATTCATTTTCTTTATTTAACATAGAAGAAGGAATTTCTATTTCTAATGGATAATTATTATTTAATGAATAAAGAGTTTTATATCTTATCTTCGACATAAACCACTGCTTGAACTTTGGTGGAATTTCTGAAGGTTCATTTATTGATTGTCTTGGATTTTCATCTCCGTTAAAATAGTACTCAAGCACTGTACTTGGCTGGTAGCTGACTATTTCTTCAAGCGCATCTTCTGGGATATCCCAGTCATCAAAAGCTGCCTTACACTTTAGGGCTATTGTATCATTAGAATTCCATGGCTCATTAGCAAGCGCTGCCCATTGATATGCCATTTTTAATATGTGCGGAAAAGTTTGAGACATAAAAACTCTTCCCGGCCAATCTTTATATGCCCTATCATTCATCTCACCATGAGTTAACTTATTTATATATAAGTTAGACATAGACGGAAGAACTAATTGCCACCCTATGACTGTATCGTTACCTAAATAAGTTCTATCTAAAATATCAGAAGCATTTTCTTTGTTTGCATCTAGAAAAGGCATAGAAATATAGTGATCATCTATTACATCGCACCTTCTTTTAGGATCTACTGCAGAACCAAGCCACTCACCGTGCTCTTCCTTAGATATGAGACCAACTGAGTTGTGCAATATGAATGTGTGAATATTTTTACTATATTCACCAGAAAGAATATCGTCAAGAGCCTCAAATGTTTCTGTGTTTATATCTTCAGAGTTATTCTCTGAAATAATTCTAAGAGTAAACTCTGACCTTAAAGTGTAGATTTTAGTAAAAGCTATTAAAGCTTTATTCCCTATCTCATAGACGTCATAGTGTTCATACTCCCTTAAGCCACTTGGATGAACTGTATATATTGCAAAATCTTCCTTGATAGAAGTAATAGCGTAACAAGCATAAAGAGATGGGTCATAATCTTCTGTATTTTTATAGATCATTTAAAATTTACTCTTCCTCTGACTTTACAAGTATTTCAAATTGTAATATTTTTTCTTCTACTTTTTTAATTTTTAACAGCAATTCTTTAATATAAAAATGTGACATTCTATCTTCTTCTGGAATAAACTCTTCTGCATTAAAGTCTTCTGGGTCTATTCCTACTGCACAAAGCCTTTGAACTAAGTCCATTTCAAAAGATTTTCTTGTTTGTTTGTAAACTGATAATTTTTCTTCTGAAGAAAGTTTAAATTCCATCTTCTTCTTTTTCTAGTAGATTAATTTTATTTTTTATAGACAAATAAGAAATAGCAAAATCATTGATAACTATTTGGATATCGTAATTATGAACTGATTTATCTATTGATTCAAAAGAATTGATAAATTCATTGAGATCAAAAAAATCAGGATCCATTCCTATTTCTAATACTCTAGAAAGTATTTCATGCTCTATTACGTTTATTCTTTTGTTATAAATTTGTAATTTTTGCTCTTTTGAAACATTTGAAAAATTCATATGAAACTACCTTACTTTGTAATTAAAATTTTTAGATTATTACATTATAGTAATAAGATATAATCATTAACTAATTGGAACTTGGTTCCTTTAGCTTTAATAAGCCATCATTTTTCGGACCTATGGAATTGCCATTTTCGTCTAAACCGGTTCTTATCCCGTTCATCCAGGTCCATGGTTGTTCGTGAAGCTTCTTCATTTTTGCGTCCCCGTATGATTGACGTTTAGCCATTAGTTCTGGTTTATCCCAAAGGTTTTCAACTACTAATTCTGCATTTTCTAAGAGATCATTTTTATAAATATTAAAAAACATAAACGGCATTCCTGCTTCAAATTTAACTGGTTCACCAATCTTAGTTATCTTCCAGTTCATATTGAATTCATCAGGCCACCAAGAACTAGGTATTGAGGCAGACAAAGGTGATGCTCCATCAATAAAATAATTAGGAGATCCGGTTATCCAAGTGTCGTAACTTTCCTCTGTATTAATAGCCCATCCCGTAGCAAAGGAAATAATCCCTATTATCGAAGGGATCACGATTGGTCTTCCATCCAAGAACTCACCCTCTAAAACTCTAGGAACAGTATTTCCACCATCCCATTGAATAACAACATCTTGTTGAAGAATTAATTCCCAACCATTAACGTTGGCAGCTGACATAGGCAGACAACGGTAAGCATGTTTGTTGTAAGTTTCATCCATCCAGTCTCTTTTTAATCTAGACTGACTAATTTTTGGTGGATTTTGATGAGTTTTAGTTAAGGTTATTTTAGTCATCTTAAAGTTTTTTAAGGGTAACTCCAGATTCTTCCTTAGTTCCATCGCTAGTATTTAGTGCTTGATGATATTCTTTATTGTTATCTTTATAATCAAACATGGTAACAGCAGAATATTTAATTCCTTCAGTTACCGGCATCGCTCCGTGGGCAAATATATAAGTAGATGGGAAAAAGAGCACGTCTCCTTTTTTGGGTTTAAATTTTAAGTCAATATAAGGAAACCATAGTTCTCCCCCTTCATAGTCGTCATTTAGGTATACTAGAGAAGAAAGGGTACATGTATATGAAAAACCGTGATCAGTGTGAACTGAGAAATGTTGTCCAACTTCATATCTTACAAAGTTGATAGATTCCATAAATTCCATTTTAAAATTATATCTAGCTTCATAATCTGCTAGACACTTTTTTAATATTGCGTCTGTATCATCATAAATATTTTTAATTTCTTTTAAATCCTCAGGAAGATGAGGCCAATGGGCTGGACCAACTTTTAGGTCAACACAATCTCTATAGTCAGGCATAGGCGTATTGTATCCAACCGTAGCGGTATTCCATTTAAAATATTCATGATCACTATCTTTTAGAGTTTCTTCTAATCGATTAACGAGATTAAGGTCTTCTGACATTACATCTCTATATAAAATTATACCAAATTTTGGATCTTCTACATTATAAATTTCCATTTTTTCCTCAATACTAATCGGACTTTTTGTTATGATATAATATAGCACAGGGCACAGGGCAAATCAAGCTACATTGGAGTAATAAAATGGATGAATCTCTAATAAAACCAGGGCACTTTGGGAAAGAAATTAACAACATTAAATTATATAAAAATTTTGTTGACTTAGAAGATCTTAAAATTATACAAAAGTTTTTACCTACAATTTCTGAATGGATGGATGCAGGGGAAAATCAGTATGCTGAAGATGGAACCTGCACATATGATGCTTCTTATTGGTCTAATAGACAATGCAGTTGGGACATACTTGAAAGAATTAATATTGACATTTATAATATTATAGAAAAATATATTCAAAAAATGAAAAAATGTTTAGAAGATTCTTTTAAAGTAGAACTGTCGACAAGACCACCAGTGATAATAAAATGGCGTCCTGGGATGGAGCAGAGACCCCATGCCGACAAGCAGATGAACGATGGAAGACCTAATCCTTTTCCTACGTATGATATAAATTCTTTAATTTACTATAATGATGACTTTGAAGGTGGAGAGCTGTACTATCCAGATTACGATTTAGTCGTAAAGCCGGAACCAGGCTTAGCGGTTGCTCACCCTGGGGACGTTAATTACCTTCACGGTGTAAAGTGTATTATCTCGGGAGAAAGATATACTACACCATCTTTTTATACAATAACTAAGGTTTTATGAATGATTAAACAGGCTTATATGGATGAATTATCATTTGATGATATTGAAAAAAATATTGATAAGTACTTTAGTTTATTTTTAAAATATGGTTTAGTATGTTTTAGGAGAAGTTTTTTTGATATTTTTGAGCAGGAAAAAATTACTAAATTATTTGCTAAAAAATTAAATTGCAATTACATTTCTCCACAAGACAACGAAGATCATTCTTTTACTTTTGATAAAAATATTAAATTAATGTCTAAAAATGAAATTTTTATTCCGTGGCATCTGGAACATCTTAAAAAAGAACACCCTCAGGTAGCAGCTTCTTGGAATATGTTGTCTTTTGAATGTGAGACAGGTGTAGGAAATACAGGTTTTGTAAGTGCAATTGATTTGTATAACAAAATGCCTGTTGAATGGAAATCTTTCTTAGACGTGTGCGACGTAATGACTGAAGGTGTATATATTTTACCAAGAAAATGTATACAAAATCATAGAATTAAAGATGAAAAAATTATTAGACTTTCTCCAAACTATCCCATTTATGAAGATGTTCTTTATTCTGTAAATAAAGAACATCCATCAAAAAAAGACATTAAATTATTTAATGAAATTGTTGTTTGGTATAAAGAACAAGTAGAGGATAATGTAAATATTCAAAATTGGTGGGAGTGGTCTAATGGCGATTTGTTAATTGTAGACTTAAGCTATATGATTCATGCGGTAAAAGGTGGTTTTACTCCTGGCCAAAGAATTTTTTCTAGATACTGGATTTTCGTTAATGAAACAGATTATACTCTAGGTTAAAATAAAATGGACAAGAGGTTAAAATAAAATGGACAAGATTTATATTATAAAAAATATTTTAGATAAAAAAGATTCAGAACAAATTACATTTTATTTAAAAAATACCCCAGTTATACTTGATGAAACTGGATATTCTCCATATGGAGTATATACTGGAAACGGAAGTGAAACGTTGCCCAACTTGCTTGAAGTCTACTATAATAAAATAAAAAATATTATAGAAACTTCTTTTAATTGTAGCGTTTATGATGAGGGATTATGTAGTGTAGTAGAGATGAAGACTGGTGATTCAATGCCAGTGCATCTTGATCATGGATCCGCTCAAAATGAAAAGGTTGGCTTTAAAACAGGAGCTGGACATCCATCAAGAGATATTAGTTCAGTCCTTTACTACAATGACGATTTTGATGGCGGAGAAATATACTTTCCAAATCAAGATCTTTTAATAAAGCCAGAACCTGGATTATTTGTTTGTTTTCCAGCTAATGATGACTTTCCTCATGGAGTCATGGAAATAACTAGTGGTTATCGTTGGTGCTCTACTACTTTTTGGTGCGTCAAAAAAGACTAAGCTTGCAAGTCACCTAGAGCTACCCAGGTATCTGTAGCTCTTTTAATTAAAGTAACAGAAGACCATTGAGCTCTAAGCTTAAGTCCTGGTGTAGCATTTATTGTCACTCCACCAGTTGCAGTAATAGTTGTTTGTCCGGCTCCTGTTTGCAATATTGTAATCTGAGTTCCTACAGGAAAAGCTACAGAAGAGTTCAAGGGAACAGTTAGGGTATTAGCTGAGGCATTGCTTACCTCTACAAGTTTATCTTTATCGGCTAATACGAGTGTGTAGCTAGCTACCTGGGCATTCGTAACAACATTAGAAGAAGCAAAGTCTAATGTTATTGTTCCATTACCAACTTGCAATTTCTTATTGGTACTATCCCAAGAAAGTCTAGCATCTGTTGTAGACGATGAAGTTGAAAGGGTTAGAGTTGGGCTATTGGTTATTGGACTTGTAAAAGTTTTATTAGTTAAAGTTTCAGATCCATCTAACGTTGCTAATGTACCAGTAGTTGGTAAAGTTACGCTTGTATTAGCTGTAACTGTAAGAGTTGTACTATACATGCCAGAAGTTGTGAGGTTACCACCTAGCGTAATTGTTTTTCCTGAGTTATTTACACCTGTACCGCCATATTGACCAGCAATAGCAGTACCATTCCAAGTGCCGGTAGTTATAGTGCCGATAGAAGAAAGACCAGATAAGGTTGTAACTGCTTCGTTAACAAGAGTTCCCGTAGATGGTAATGTTACACTTGATCCTAAAACTGTATTAAGGGTTATATTAAAAGCGCCTGTTGTAGTAAGATTACCAGCAAGAGTAATCGTCTTGCCAGTGTTTGCTACTCCTGTACCACCGTATGCACCAGCTACTGCCGTACCCTGCCACGTACCTGTACCGATTGTTCCAACGCTGGTAAGTGAAGATCCAGTAACTGCTGAGCCAAGTGTAGTGGCATTAAGGACTGATGTCCCATCAATTTCATAGGCTTTACCTGTGAGCAAGTTAAAATCTTCAGAAGATGTCCAGGCATCCGTTGCATCAACCCAGGTAAGCGTCTTGTCTGTAGTGCCTTTAAGGGTGATACCGCCACCATCAGCTGTTACATCTGTCGGCGTAGTGACGGACCCCAGCTCAATATTTTTATCGTCAACAGTAATTGTTGTTGAATTAATTGTTGTAGTTGTACCATTAACTGTTAAATCGCCAGAAAGTGTAAGACCTGCTGCACTAACTGTTCCTGTAAACGTAGGACTCTCAAGGTTCGCCTTTAATGCATTAGCTGCATCTACGTAGGCAGTTGTTGCAATTGCAGTTGTATTATTGCCGGCGGTTTGTGTAGTTGCAATCGTGCCAGTTGGCAGGGTAGGAGTTCCAGTAAAAGTTGGTGATGCGAGGTTTGCCTTCAATGCGTCTGCGGCATCAACATAGGCCGTTGTAGCAACTGCTGTAGTGTTGTTTGAAGCGGTTTGGGTTGTAGCGATAGTTCCAGTTGGCAGTGTTGGGGTGCCAGTAAAAGTTGGTGAAGCTAATGGTGCTTTTGCATCAATTTGTGTTTGAATTGCGCTGGTAACACCATCCACGTAATTTAATTCAGTAGTAGTAAGCGTTGCACCATCAAGAATATTTAACTCTGCAGCAGACGAAGTAACGCCATCAAGAATATTGAGTTCTGCTGTTGAGGAAGTAATCCCATCAAGAACATTTAATTCCGTTGCCGTAGAAGTCAGTACAACATCTTCATTTACTTTTGGAGATGTGAGAGTTTTGTTGGTGAGAGTTTGGGTATTCGTTGTGCCAACTACTGCCCCAGTTGCGCCATGAGCTTCTGTTAAGTTTGCATGAGTTGTAACATCCGAGGTAAGGGCAACTGTCCCAGTCGCGTCTGGAAGCGTAACTGTCCTGTCTGCGGTTGGATCAGCGACGGTTAGTGTTGTTTCAAAATCGTTTGCTGTTGCACCTTCAATAATAATACTTGCGCCATTAATGGTAAGACCTGCAAATGTTGGAGAATCACCAGACGCTACAGATTGCCCAATTGCAATTGTTGGAGTTGCTCCCTCACCTGAGTTATTTGAAAGGGTTACTCCAGTTCCGGCAACAAGTGAACTAACATAATCGCCAACTGTATCTGTTGAAAGGTTTACTGCGTCGTTAATCCATGCTGTCCCGTTCCATCTGAGGAAGTCGCCGTCCGTGGCCGATGTAATAGTTACGTCATAAAGATCAGAAAGGTCAGCTCCGCTTATGTCTGCTGTTAAATAAGAAAGAGAATTCCAGACTGTTGTGCCATCTCCAACTTTAAGTTTTCCAGTATTTGTTTCGTAACCAATTTCTCCTGCAAACAAAACTGGATTATTAGTTGACCAAGATGATGCAGTGGCTCTTTTGAACTGAATCCTTGCGCCAGCCATTAAAGCTCTCCTCCATCATATGTAACTGAAATAAAGTTAGTTACTTCTGCTTCAGAAATACCAAGAAGAGAGTTTCCTCCATCAATAGATAAAGATTCAGTAGCTGGAAACTCTACAACATTTCCTGATAAATTCTTATAAAACATCTTACCATCAGCATAGTTAAGGGCTAACTCACCATATTCCAAGGTGTTTGGAGTTGCAGCAGCTGTTGCTGATCTTTTTATTTTAATAACATTAGCCATTTGCTACTCCTTATTTAAAGCCTGGTGGGAAATATGGTGGGAAGAACGGTGGGAAGAAAGGTGGGAAGTAAGGTGGAAAATATGGTGGGAAATACGGTGGGAAGAACGGTGGGAAGAACGGTGGGAAGTAAGGTGGAAAGTAAGGTGGGAAGTAAGGTGGGAAGAAAGGTGGGAAGAACGGTGGGAAGAAAGGTGGAAAATAAGGACTATACTTAGTATAGCCTACTGCTTCTTTTCTTGGATATACAGTATTGGCAGCAGGGTTAGAAGAAAGGATCTCATCTAATCTTGTTAATAAAGGTTGCCCAGCAGTTGGATCATTTAAAGCAGTATTAGTTACAGTTCCGTTTAGTAAACTCAGCTGCCGTTAATTTAGGGTCGGCAACTGCTGGTTTATCTCCAACTATATTTGGTACGTTATTTTTTCTTGTACCTGATGTATTTCCACTATTAATAGCCATAATTTAACCTATTGACAAATAATATATTATATTGATTTGTCATTTCTACTCCATACGTAAAGTGTTGATTAATTATAGTCTTAGAATGTTCCACCGTCAACTATAAAGCCTTCCAAAGCACTACTGTTTCCATAAAGAGCTCCAGATATTCCGACTCCACCAGTTACAACTAAAGTACCAGTTGTGTAAGACGAAGACGCTGTTGCTGCAGTAAATGTTGTAGCACCGTTTGAGGTTAAGGTAGTGAAACCACCTGTACCCTTAGTTGTTGCGCCTATATTAGAAGAATCAATTGTCTTATTTGTAAGACTTTCAGATCCAGCTAAGGTAGCAAGAGTTCCAGTTGTTGGAAGAGTTACGCCTGTAGTGCCAGTTGTAGTGAGTGTAGTAGCATGGGCGCCAGATGTAACAAGGTTACCACCAAGAGTAATGGTGCTAGCTCCATTGTTTACTCCGGTTCCACCATAAGTTGAACCAATTACTGTGCCATTCCAAGTACCAGCTGCAATAGTTCCTACAGTTGTAATGCTATCATCGCCAGTGTATGTTCCACCAGCCACTGCAGCAAGCGTAGAGTTGTAGGCCTGTACATCGGTGCCAATTGCCAATCCAAGAGCCGTACGAGCGTCTCCAGCACTTGTAGAGCCGGTTCCACCGTTAGCTATGGCTATTGCCGTACCATTCCATACGCCAGTTGCTATTGTGCCAACCGAGGTAAGGCTTGATGCAGTTACTCCTGAACCAAGAGTCGTGCCATTAAGTACAGAAGTTCCTGCAATTAAGAATGACTTACCAGTTAGAAGGTTCATGTTTTCGGATGAAGTCCAAGCATCAGTTGCATCAATCCAGTTAAAGGTCTTGTCTGTTGCTCCCTTGAGCGTAAGACCGCCACCATCAGCACCTGCGTCTGTTGGAGTTGCTACTGAACCAAGCTCGATATTCTTATCGTCAACTGTGATGGTTGTTGAGTTAATTGTAGTTGTCGTACCATTAACTGTTAAGTCACCTGAAAGGGTAAGAGATGTACCAGTAGCAGCACCAATGTTTGGTGTTACAAGTGTTGGCGTATTAGCAAATACAAGTGCTCCAGTACCAGTTTCATCCGATATAATTCCAGCAAGTTCTGATGATGAAGTCGCTGCAAAAGCTGAAAGCTTATCTGCCGTAAGTGCTACAGTGCCAGTTGCATCTGGCAGAGTAATTGTTCTATCTGCGGTTGGATCTGTAACAGCAAGGGTTGTTTCATGATCATTAGCGGTTGCACCTTCAAAAACCATGCTTCCGCTATTAAGCGTAAGTCCTGCAAATGTTACGCTTGCAGACGTTGCTACATCTTGACCGATTGACAATGAGTGAGTTGTTCCCTCACCTGTTGTTGCTGCAGAAGAGGTAACGCCAGTTCCACCAGTTATTGTTGCTACATAGTTTCCTGAAGTATTTGTTCCAAGCGCAATTTCTATAGTAGTCGAAGCTGCTGCCGTCAAACGACCTTGGGCATCAACCGTAAAGGTTCCAACCGATGAAGCAGAACCATATGATCCACCAGTTACGGTTGTGTTATCGAGGTCCAAAGTAAGTGTGTCGGTTGCAGAAGCCGTCGATGTTAAGCCAGTGCCACCAATTATTCTAA
>Ga0164292_10001489_pt1 | contig 18934 bp, 14 predicted proteins | sample GEODES117metaG_FD_111486 | JGI IMG/M metagenome (GOLD analysis project Ga0164292, IMG submission 111486) | Eutrophic lake water microbial communities from Lake Mendota, Wisconsin, USA - GEODES117 metaG | ecosystem: Environmental > Aquatic > Freshwater > Lake | place: USA: Lake Mendota...
TGCCATGAGCCGCAAAGTCTTCATCAAAACCTTTGGCTGCCAAATGAACGAGTACGACTCGGACAAGATGGCTGATGTGCTGAACGCCGCCCAAGGTTACGAACAAACCAACGACATTGACGAAGCCGACCTGGTGGTGTTCAACACCTGCTCGGTGCGCGAAAAAGCCCAAGAAAAAGTTTTCTCCGATTTGGGTCGGGTCAAACACCTGAAACAAAAAGGCGTGCAAATCGCGGTGGGCGGTTGTGTCGCCAGCCAAGAAGGAGAAGCCATCATTGCCCGGGCCCCCTATGTGGATGTGGTGTTTGGTCCGCAGACTTTGCACCGCTTGCCCGAGCTGCTGAACCAACGGCGTGACCTGAAAAAACCGCAAGTCGACATCAGCTTTCCCGAGATTGAAAAATTCGACCACTTGCCACCCGCGCGGGTGGACGGTGCATCGGCCTTTGTGTCCATCATGGAAGGCTGCTCCAAGTACTGCAGCTATTGCGTGGTGCCCTACACACGCGGCGAAGAAATCAACCGACCCTTGGACGATGTGCTGACCGAAGTGGCCGGCCTGACTGCCCAGGGGGTGAAAGAAATCACGCTGCTGGGGCAAAACGTCAATGCCTACCGCGGCAGCATGGGCGACACCGCAGAGATCGCCGATTTCGCTTTGTTGATCGAGTACATCGCCGAGATTCCAGGCGTGGAACGCATTCGCTACACCACCAGCCACCCGAATGAGTTCACCCAACGCCTGATCGATGTGTACGCCAAGGTGCCACAGTTGGTGAGCCATTTGCACTTGCCGGTGCAACACGGCAGCGACCGCATCTTGATGGCGATGAAACGCGGCTACACCGCCATGGAATACAAGAGCACGATCCGCAAACTGCGTGCGGTGCGCCCGGACATGTCCATGAGCTCGGACTTCATCGTCGGCTTCCCCGGTGAAACCGAGGAAGACTTTGACAAACTGATGAAGCTGATCACCGACATTGGTTTTGACGCGTCCTTCAGTTTCATTTTCAGCCCCCGCCCGGGCACGCCTGCGGCCAACTTGCCCGACGACACGCCGCACGAGGTGAAGTTGCGTCGATTGCAGCACCTGCAAGCCATGGTGGAAGACAACGTGCGCCGCATTGGTGAAAGCCGCTTGGGCACGGTGCAACGCATTTTGGTCGAAGGTGCTTCACGCAAAAGCGCTGCCGAGTTGATGGGCCGCACCGAATGCAACCGCATCGTCAATTTCGACGCTGGCCCGCTGGGGCAGCGCTTGGTGGGACAGATGATCGATGTGCGCATCACCCAAGCCCTGCCCCATTCCTTGCGCGGTGAGGTGGTGGTGGTCTGACCTGCACCGCGAGTGTTGCCAAGAACTGTTCTAACACGTCCAGCAATTGATCAATCTGCTGAGCGGATGTGGCGGGTGACACCAGCATCATGCAATGAAAAGGCGTCAGCACCACGCCTCGGTTCAGCATGAACAAATGCAACAGCGGTTGCAGCAAGTTGAGGTCTGCAGCACGAACGTCTTGGGCGTTGCGCGGTGGCGCGGCCATGAACTGCAACTCCATCCGAGCCCCCAAGCGCGTCAGGCTCCACGGCAGCCCGTAGCGTCTGAAGCCCTCGACCAATCCTTGCGCCAAACGCTCGGCCCCCACCAACATCTGGGCATACGTTTGTGGCGTGTGCAAATGCTGCAAGCTGGCTTGCAAGACCGCCATCGTCAGCATGTTGGCCGACAGGGTGGTGCCAATACCGCTGTGCCCTTCTGGCGCTAGTAGTTTGGCGTTCACCATGCCTTGCGCCACGGTGTCGCCGAATCCATAGACCGCACAAGGCAGACCCGCTGCGACCGCTTTGCCCAGCACCATCACGTCAGGCACCAGACCATGTTCTCGGGCCCAACCGCCACAAGCTGTCGAAAGGGTATGGGTTTCGTCCAAGACCAACAAGGTCTGGTGGCGTTGGCACAAGGCTTGGGCTTGTTGCCAAAAACCAGGGTCGGGCAAGACCAAACCGCAATTGGTCAAAGCGGGCTCGGCCAAAACAGCCGCCACCTGATTGTCGGCCAAGGCCGCCGCCAAGGCCGGCAAATCATTGAACGGCACCACGCGCGTGGAGTGGGCATGGCTGTGCACCTGCCCCAACACCGACGGACGATCAACGACCCGGCCATCCTTCAACCGGTCTACCAAGGTGTCGTCAACCGCGCCGTGATAACAACCATCAAACACCAAGACCACCGAGCGAGCGGTGATGGCGCGCACCCAGCGCAGCACAAAGCGGTTGGCGTCACTGGCGCTCAAGGCCAATTGCCACTGCGGCAATCCAAACACTTGGCTCAAGCGTTCACCCACATCTGCGCTAGCTTGGCTGGGCAACATGCAGGTCCAGCCTTGCGCGGCTTGATCGGTCAAAGCTTGGGCGACAGCAGGTGGGCTGTGTCCAAACATGGCCCCGGTGTCACCCAAACAAAAGTCGGCGTAGACATGCCCATCGGCGCAGCGCAGTTCAGCGCCTTGCGCCTGTTGAACAAACAGGCCATGGGGCATGGGCCAATCACGCATCCAATGCATGGGCACGCCAAATAAAAAATGGCGGTTGCTGCGGCTTTGCAGCTGCGCCGATTGCGGGTGCTGGCTGGCAAACAGCGCTTGCTCTTGGACCAGCCAAGCCTGCAGCGCTGGCGTGTCGGAGGGATCGAGCGTCAACATGCGTCAAATGCTAAGCCAGCCGTTCTTGTTTTGGCGCAAGTGGTTGTATTCAATTGGTTAAAGTGGCTCCATTTGTCCCCCGTTGGCCGCTTAAGCTCTGAGCAACTTGTGGCCGTTTCAACCAGGATCCCCCGCATGAGCCTTGACGATTTTCCTTACGCCCAAAGCAGCGGCCGCTTTGCCAGTTGCGCGGCGTTGCAAGACCAGCCCCTGGCGTTGATCGGGGTGCCGTGGGACGGCAGTGTCACCAACCGCCCAGGTGCACGCATGGCCCCGCAAAGCATCCGCGCGGTCAGCCAAAGCTTGTGCGATGCCACCCATCCCGTGTTTGACATCAGCCCGCTGCCGTGGTTGGGCGATGGCGGCAACCTGCGCCTGCCCAATGCCGGTGGTTTGGAGGCTGCACGCTCGGCGATTCAAGCCCAAGCCGCCCCCCTGATGCAAGGACACCACTGCGTGTTTTTAGGCGGCGACCATGCCATCACCCTGCCCTTGTTGCGGGCCTTGACAAAACAACACGGCCCGCTGGCCTTGCTGCATTTCGACGCCCATTGCGACACCTGGGCAAACCATTTTGGCGAGCCATCGGGGCATGGCACCTGGACCCGCGAAGCGATTGAAGAGGGCTTGGTGAGTGCGCACCACACGGTGCAAGTCGGTCTGCGCTCGGCGGCCGAACGGTCGGCGCGTGAATACGTGCGTGACCGCGGCGGCCTCATCTATCACGCCCGCGATCTGTGGGGCTGCGAAGGCCCCCAACTTGCACCCTTGTTGCAAACCGTGCGAGAGCGCATCGGTCAACGTCCCATCTACCTGAGCTTGGACATTGATTGCTTGGACCCGGCCTTCGCGCCTGGCACCGGCACGCCCGAAGCCGGTGGCCTGAGCATGAGCCAAGTGCTGTATTGGGTGGAGGGATTGGCCGATTTGAATTGGGTGGGCATGGACTGTGTTGAGGTGTGCCCGCCTTTTGACCACGCCGAGCTCAGCAGCTTGGCGGCTTGCACCTTGGTCTGGGCCTACTTGAGCGGTCAAGCACGGCGCTTGCAAGCTGAAGCTTGAAAGACTCGCCATGAATCTCGCCGCCGTCAACCTTGATTTGGGACAAGACTGCTTTTATGAGACCACCGTGAACCGGCCCGCATGGCCGAGTCTGCAACAAGACAGCGAGGCTGATGTGGTGGTGGTTGGCGGTGGCTTGGCGGGTTTGTCCACGGCACTCGAACTGGCTGAAAGTGGACAAAGCGTCATCCTCCTTGAAGCCGAACGTCTGTGTGGACACGCCTCGGGGCGCAATGGCGGGCAAGCCATCAGTGGCTATGCCTGTGGCCAAGCTTGGTTGGATGCCCACTTGGGTTTGGCTGCGGGCCAGCAACTTTGGCAACTCTCCTTGGCCAGTGTGCAGTTGATGCAAGAACGCATCCAGCGCTTCAACATCGATTGCCAACCCGTGTGGTCTTACCTGAGCGTTGCCGACCGCCCGCGCAAAGCTCGGGCACTGCGCGACGAACAGGCGTACATGCAGCAACACCATGGCCACCAGATGCATTGGGTCGAAGGTGCTGAACTGCGCCAGCACATTGAAAGCGACCAGTATGTGGCCGGTTTGCTTGACCCGGCTTCGGGCCACCTCAACCCGCTGCGCTATGGCCTCGGCATTGCCCAAGCCGCGCGAACAGCTGGTGCGCAATTGCATGAACACAGCCCGGCGCTGTCCATGGACAAAGAGGGCAGCGATTGGCTTGTTCGCACAGCACAAGGCCAAGTGCGGGCGCGGCAAGTGGTGCTGGCAGGCAACAGCGGTCTGCGTTGGCAGTCACCCAGATTGGCCACCCGCTTGCATGCCCGCATCATGCCGGTGGGCACCTACATCATCGCCACAGAAGCCTTGTCCCCCTCCCAAGCCGACGCGCTGTTGCCCAGCAACGCTGCTGTGTGTGACAACAATTTTGTGCTCGATTACTTTCGCTTGAGTGGCGAGCGACGCATGTTGTTTGGCGGTCGGGTCAGCTACACCGCCGCCACACCTTCGCAGCTCACGCACACCATGCGACAGCGCATGCTGCGTGTTTTTCCAAGCTTGCGACACACCCGCATCGACCACACCTGGGGCGGTTTTGTCGACATTTCCCGCGAACGCGCACCCGACTGGGGGCAGTTGGCGCCTGGTGTGTTTTTCATGCAAGGCTTCAGCGGCCACGGCCTGGCAGCCACCACCTTGGCGGGCCGTGTCATTCGCCAAGCCCTTTTGGGCGATCGCCATGCCTTGGGTTTGTTCGAACGCATTCGGCAAAGCCCGTTTCCCGGCGGTGCGGCCTTGCGCATTCCCTTGCTGTTGTTGGGCACCAGCTATTACCGTTTGCGCGATTGGCTGGGCTGAGTGTCCACGCTCAAGCGTGGCGATGCCGCAAGGCACGCAACACCAACTGCGCCAACACCGGTCCATCTTTCTGAATCGCCTCCAAGGGCGCATAACCATAGCCAATGACCAAGCCGCGCAAGTCATTGCGAGCGATGGCGTAGCGCGACAACGCCCGCACCGTCAAACCATGGTCTTGTGCTTGCTGTGCCAGTGCCACATCATCCAGGTCGTGCGGCAAATGCAAACACAAATGCAAGCCTTGTTCTGTTCCACTGATATGGGCTTGCAAACCCAAACATGGGGCCAAGGCTTGCAGCAATGCCTGTCGGCGCTGAGCGTACGTGGCGCGGGCTTGACGGATGGTGCTTTGGAAATGACCCAGCTCGATGAATTCAGCCATCGCCACTTGTTGATGCAGCAAGCCAGGACGGTTCAAGTCGTAATGGGTGCGTTTGAACGCCGACACCCAGTCTGGGGGCACCACCACATACGCCATCTTGATGCCGGGGTACAAGGTTTTAGAAAAAGTCCCCATGTAAAAAACGCGGTCTTGCAAGTCCAGCGCATGCAAAGAAGGCTGCTGTGGTCCGGCAAAACGGAACTCGCTGTCATAGTCGTCTTCCAAGGCCCAGGCGTTCATGTCCCGACAACGCCGCAGCAAATCCAAGCGCCGCTCTGGGGTCAAGACACCGCCCGTGGGGTATTGGTGCGAAGGTGTGATGTAGACCATGCGTGCAGCTGGCGCTTGGTCCGACAACGCCAAATTCAGGCCGTGCGCATCGGTGGGTATGCCATGCATGCGCAGCCCACTGGCTCGAAACATTTGTGCCGCACCCCAATACAAAGGGTCTTCCACCCACACCGTGTCGCCCGGGTCGGCCAGCAAGATGGCGCACAAACCCAAGGATTGTTGAGTGCCTGTGGTCACCAAGACCTGCTCCTCCTCCAAACGCATGCCGCGAAACAAGCGCAGGTACTGGGCAATCGCCCGCTTCAGGGGTTTGAAGCCTCCGGTGTCGTTGTAATCAAGCATGCTGGCATACGACAAGCGCCAGTGCTTGGCCAATAGTTTTTGCCACACGCCCACCGGGAAAGGTGAAAAGTCCGGAAAACCTTGGGTGAACGGCTGCACTTCCAATTCGTTGGCCGTGTCTTGTTTGAGCAGCCGTTGCCCGCGTGCGGACACCTGCTGGACACGCCCACGCGGGACCCCCGTCAGTTTGGAACTGGCGGATGGGCTGCTGATCGCTGGACGCTTGAACCGCACAAAGGTGCCACTGCCTTGTCGGGTTTCTAAAAAACCTTCGGCTTCCAATTGGGACAAGGCGCTCATGACGGTGTTGCGGGCCACATGCAGGGATGCAGCCATGACGCGGCTGGAGGGCAAGCGCTCACCATGCCGCAAAACGTGGTCCAGCATGGCTTTTTTCAACAGCAGATAAAGTTGGCGGTTCAAGGCCAAGGCAGGTTGTCCTGCTTCGGCTGGCTGGATTTGCAGTTGTTGACCCAAGAATTCAGTGAGCATGGCAAAGGAGCTTCCAAGCATCGTCGTGGTGGCCTCGGGCATGTATGCTGAGGTCTGAATTGGCACCATTGGGAAAACCAAACTGGCACCTTTGATATGCAAAAGAATGTACCAGAATGGTTTAATTGAAAAAGGAAACCAACATGCAGCCTTGGGTTTGGGTCACACACGATCACCGTCTGCTAGGCCACGGCGACCACCGCTCGCCCTTCACGGTGCTGGGTGACAAATACGCCACGGCCATCAAGCTGGGGGCGCAAGCCGAGCCTTTTACCCTGCCCACGGCCAGCGCATCGCAAATCCCTGCTTTGCTGGCCCACTGTGATGGGGTGCTGTTCACCGGCTCGCCGTCCAATGTGCATCCCAGCCATTTCGAACAAGATGTACTGCGGCCCGAATTGCCCTTGGACCCGCAGCGCGACGCCCTCACCCTGCCATTGATTCGCGCCTGCATCGCCCAAAGCGTGCCCATGCTGGGCATTTGTCGCGGCTTTCAAGAAATCAATGTCGCCTTGGGCGGCAGCTTGCACCAACAGGTGCAAGAAGTGGCAGGCATGCAAGACCACCGCGAATCCGCCGAGGCCTCTTATGCCGACCAGTACGCCCCGCGTCACCCCATCCGCATCTTGCCCAACACGGTCTTGGCAGAATGGGCTGGCGGTGACACCGCCATGGTGAACTCCTTGCACGGCCAGGGCATTGACCGTTTGGCCGACGATTTGCTGCCCATGGCTTATGCCCCCGATGGTTTGGTGGAAGCCGTTCAAGTGCGCTCTGCCACCGCTTTTGCATATGCGGTTCAGTGGCACCCCGAATGGCGCTGCCAAGACAACCCTTTTTACCTGCGCATTTTTCAAGCCTTTGGCCAAGCGTGCCGTTTGCGCCAAGAACATCGATCGACACTTGCACCAACGCCATTCACAGCCACGGCCTGATGGCTGCTTCCAACCCGGTAACTGCTCATGACTGATAACCACCCCCTGCCCACACCCACCAACTTCAGCGAATTGGAAAATTGGCTGAATGTTCACCGCGTCACCGAAGTGGAATGTCTGGCCCCCGACTTGACCGGGGTGGCCCGCGGAAAAATCCTGCCGCGCGTCAAATTCACCGAAGACCGTGGCATGCGCCTGCCCGAGGTGGTGGTGGCGCTGGGCGTGACTGGTGAATTTCCAAAATCCGGCCCCTACTACGACGTCATCAACCCGAACGACCGTGACATGCATTTGCAACCAGATCCGACCACGGTGCGCATCGTGCCCTGGGCCTCGGACCCAACGGCGCAAGTCATTCACGACTGTTATGACCGCTACGGTAAATTGATCCCCTTCGCGCCGCGCAGTGTGTTGCGCCGAGTTTGCGATCTTTACACCGAGATGGGTTTGGAGCCCGTGGTCGCCCCCGAGCTTGAGTTTTACTTGGTGGCACGCAACCCCGACCCCAACTCGTTGCTGCACCCCCCCATTGGCCGCAGTGGCCGCGCCGAGACCTCCAGGCAGGCCTACAGCATTGACGCGGTGAACGAGTTCGACCCGTTGTTTGAAGAAATTTACGACTACTGCGAAAAAATGGGTCTGAACGTAGACACCTTGATTCACGAAGTGGGTGCTGGCCAAATGGAAATCAATTTCTTCCATGACCACCCGCTGGGTTTGGCCGACGAAGTGTTTTTCTTCAAACGCACGGTGCGCGAAGCCGCCATGCGGCACAACATGTACGCCACCTTCATGGCCAAACCGATTGCTGGTGAACCGGGCAGCGCCATGCACATCCACCAAAGCATTGTGGACAAGCAAAGCCGGCGCAACATTTTCAGCAACGCCGATGGCACACCCTCCGAATCCTTTTTCAACTACATCGGTGGTTTGCAAAAACACGTGCCCTCGGCCATGGCCTTGGTCGCCCCTTACGTCAACAGTTACCGCCGTCTGGCCCGCCACACGGCTGCACCCATCAACATTGAATGGGGAAGACAACCGCTCGGTGGGTTTTCGCTCACCCCTGTCCACGCCCGAGGCGCGTCGCATTGAAAACCGCGTCATCGGCGCCGATGCCAACCCCTATGTGGCCTTGGCCATGACTTTGGCCTGCGGCTACCTGGGACTGAAAAACAAATTGCCCGCCAAAGCGGAAATGAAAGGCGACGCCTATTTGGCCCCCTATGCCTTGCCGCGCAGTTTGGGTGAGGCCCTCGAGTGGTTGCGCCGCGACGACGCTTTGCGCGAGGTGTTGGGCGATGAGTTCGTCACTGTTTACACCGAGATCAAAGAAACCGAGTTTGAAGAATTCATGGAAGTGATTTCTCCCTGGGAACGTGAGCATTTGCTGCTGCACGTTTGATCTGAGCTGGCAAAAGGACCTCACAACATGACATTCAAACCTCTGATCAACGTGGCCCAAATGGAGCGGCGCCAAGTCCATACCGCCCAGATTCAGCAACTCGACAGCGCCCACTACCTGCACCCCTTCACCGACACCCACGCGCTGGCGCAGCGCGGTGCCCGTGTCATCACCCGGGGCGAGGGCATCTACATCTGGGACTCGGAAGGTCAAAAAATCCTCGACGCCATGAGCGGCTTGTGGTGCGTCAACATTGGCTACGGTCGGCAAGAGCTGGCCCAAGCGGCCTACTTGCAAATGATGGAGCTGCCCTACTACAACAGCTTTTTCAATACCACCAACGTACCGGCCGTGAAACTGGCCACCAAACTGTGTGCCTTGGCCCCCAAGGTGGCGGACCGCAGTTTCACGCACGTGTTCTTTTCCAGTTCGGGATCGGAAAGCAACGACACCAACATCCGCATGGTGCGCCACTACTGGGCCAGCTTGGGCCAACCGCAGCGCAAAGTCATCATCTCCCGTCACAACGGCTACCACGGCTCCACCATTGGCGGCGCCTCTTTAGGTGGCATGAAAGGGATGCACGAGCAAGGCGATTTACCGATACCTGGCATCGTGCACATCGACCAACCCTACCACTTGGCCAATGCCTTGCCGCACGAGTCTGAGCATGATTTCGGCATCCGCATGGCGCGGCAACTCGAGGCCAAAATTCTCGACATTGGCGCTGACAAAGTGGCCGCCTTCATTGGCGAACCGGTGCAAGGCGCGGGCGGCGTCATCATTCCGCCAGCCAGTTATTGGCCTGAAATTCAGCGCATCGTCGACCAGTACGGCATCTTGCTGATCAGCGACGAGGTGATTTGCGCCTTTGGTCGCTTGGGTGCTTGGTTCGCCTACGAGCAAATGGGCTACAAACCCGATTTGGTGACCTTTGCCAAAGGCGTCACCAGCGGCTACATGCCGCTGGGTGGCGTGCTGGTGGGCAACCGGGTGGCCGAGGTCATCGTCAACCAAGGTGGTGAATTCAACCACGGCTATACCTACAGTGGTCACCCCGTGGCCTGCCAAGTCGCCTTGGCGAATTTGGAATGGATGGAAAAACAGCGGGTGGTCGAGCGGGTGCGCGATGACATTGCACCTTACTTGGCCGAACGTTTCACGTCCCTGCTGTCCCATCCCCTGGTTGGCGAAGCCCGCACCCACGGCATGATGGCGGGCTTGGTGCTGATGAAAAACAAAGCCACACGGGAAATGTTTCCATCCGAGCTGAGCGTGGGCATGGCCTGCCGCGCCCATTGTTTTGGCAACGGCTTGATCATGCGCGCTGTTGGCGACCGCATGATCATCGCGCCGCCCTTGGTGATGACCCGCCAAGACATTGACACCATGATGGCTTTGATTCTGCGCTGCCTGGACCTGACCTTGAAAGAAGCGCAACACAAGGGATGGTGTTGAATGCACAACACTGTTTGAAACCATGAACCCCACCATACCCTACCCGCCCACACTGGATGGCCGTGCCTTCATCAACGGCCAGCGTTGCTGGGCTCAAGCGGGTGCTCGCTTTGACAACATCTCACCGGTTCACGGCCAAGTGCTGTGCGAGGTGGCGCGTGCTGACGCGGCCGACATCGATCTGGCGGTGCAAGCAGCCCGACGCGCTTTTGCAGACAAGCGCTGGAGCGGCTTAGCCCCTGCCGCACGCAAACGCGTGTTGATCCGCTGGGCTGATCTGATCTTGGCGAACGCTTCTGAGTTGGCGCTGCTGGAAACCTTGGACATGGGCAAGCCCATTCAATACGCCACCCAAGTGGATGTCAACAGCACCGCCAACTGCATCCGCTGGTATGGCGAAGCGATCGACAAGGTTTACGATGAAATCGCCCCTACACCGGCGAAAGCGCTGGCCTTGATCACCCGCGAACCCATGGGCGTGGTGGGTGCCATCGTCCCTTGGAATTACCCCATGATCATGGCGGCATGGAAGATCGCCCCTGCGTTGGCCTGCGGCAACTCGGTGGTGCTCAAGCCGAGCGAAAAATCCCCACTCACAGCGTTGCGCTTGGCTGAATTGGCCATGGAAGCGGGTTTGCCTGGCGGTGTATTGAACGTGGTCCCCGGTTTTGGCCCCGAAGCGGGCACGCCGTTGGCGCTGCACATGGACGTCGATTGCATTGGTTTCACCGGCTCCACCCGTGTCGGCAAGCAGATCCATGTCATGGCCGGCCAAAGCAATCTGAAACGCGCCTGGACCGAACTGGGCGGCAAGTCCCCCTTCATCGTGATGGACGACTGTCCCGACCTGGACCGTGCGGTGCAAACCGCTGTGGGCAGCATTTTTTTCAACCAAGGCGAGAGTTGCAATGCGCCCTCCCGTTTGCTGCTTCACCACCGCATCAAGGACGCGTTTGTCGAGCGCGCCTTGCAATTGCTGCCCCAGTACCAACCGGCCGACCCGTTGCAGCACGAGACGGTGATGGGCGCTATCGTTGACCGCACCCAACTGGACACCGTGCTGGGCTACATCGCCAAGGGTCGCCAAGAGGGCGCGGCTTTGCTCGCCGGAGGCGAGGTGGCACGTGTGGACAGCGGCGGTTTTTATGTGCAACCGGCCATCTTCGATGGTGTCAGCCCGCACATGACGATTGCCCGCGAAGAGATCTTTGGTCCGGTGCTCAGCGTCATGGCCTTCAACGATGTGCAAGAGGCCGTGCACATGGCCAACGACCATGTCTATGGCTTGCAAGCGTCCATTTGGACGCGGGACATCAACTGCGCCCATGGCGTGGCCCGCGCACTGCGCGCGGGCACGGTGCATGTCAACCAATACGACGAGGACGACATCACGGTGCCTTTTGGCGGCTACAAGCAAAGCGGTGTGGGGCGCGACAAATCATTGCACGCCTTTGACAAATACACCGAACTCAAAACCACCTGGATTCGCATCGACAGCCCGGTGTGAGGCTCTCAAAGCGTTTGCCTGTCAGCTGAGGAAGGCGCGTCTCAGCGGGGCATGCCCGGAAAGCCGCCCATGCCGGGCATGCCTTTCATGCCGCCGAGCTTTTTCATCATCTTCATCAGGCCGCCACCGCGCATTTTTTTCATCATGTCTTGCATCTGCTCAAATTCTTTGAGCATGCGGTTGACCTCTTGAACTTGCACGCCTGCGCCTGCTGCGATGCGGCGTTTGCGGGTGGCCTTGATCAAGTCGGGCTTGGCCCGCTCCAGCGGCGTCATGCTGTGGATGATGCCCTGCTTTTTCATCATGTCTTTTTCCGCGCGGTTCAAGTCCACGTCTTTGGCCTTGGAGGCCAACTGCGAGGGCATCTTGTCCATCAAGCTGGACAAGCCACCCATTTGCTTCATTTGCTGGATTTGCGCCAAGAAATCATTCAGATCAAAACCATCGCCGCTTTTGAACTTGGCCGCCATTTTTTGCGCCGCGTCCATGTCCACATTGGCAGTGACTTGCTCCACCAAAGCCAAGATGTCGCCCATGCCCAGAATACGCCCCGCATGGCGTTCGGCGTCAAAGGCTTCCAAGCCATCGATTTTTTCGCTGGTGCCCGCAAATTTGATGGGTGCGCCGGTGACCTGCCGCACCGACAAGGCCGCGCCACCGCGTGAATCGCCATCGGTCTTGGTCAGCACAATGCCTGTGAGGGGCAAGGCTTCTTTGAAGGCCTTGGCCGTGTTCACCGCGTCTTGTCCCAGCATGGCGTCGACCACGAACAAGGTTTCCACCGGGTTCACTGCGGCATGCAAGGCCTTGATTTCTTGCATCAGTGCTTCATCAATCGCCAAGCGACCGGCGGTGTCCACCAACAGCACGTCGATGTAATGTTTGCGGGCATAGTCCAGCGCAGCCAGCACGATGTCCACCGGCTTTTGACTCGGGTTGCTGGGGAACCATTCCGCGCCAGCCTGGGCCGTCACCGACTTCAATTGCTCAATGGCGGCAGGGCGGTATACGTCAGCCGAGACCGTCAGGACTTTTTTCTTGCGCTTGGTGATCAGGTGCTTGGCGAGTTTGGCGGTGGTGGTGGTCTTGCCCGCGCCTTGCAAACCTGCCATCAGGATGACAGCCGGCGGTTGTGCGGCCAGGTTGATGTCCGAAACGCCCTCGCCCATGGTGGCGGCCAACTCTTTTTGCACGATGCTGACCAACACTTGGCCAGGCGTGAGCGAGTTGATGACTTCTTGGCCCAGGGCTTTGTCTTTCACGCGGGCGATGAAATCGCGCACCACCGGCAGTGCCACGTCGGCTTCGAGCAAAGCCATGCGGACTTCGCGCAACATGTCGGTCACATTCGCTTCGGTGATGCGGGCCTGGCCACTGATCTGCTTGACCAGCTTGGAGAGTTTGTCGCCGAGGGTGGTTGCCATGGTTTCCCTGAGGGTTTGGATGTTGCGAGGAATAGACGTCCGCATCTTGTGCAAGACGCTAAACTGACAGCATGATTGTATTGGCCGCATCTTCCTTCAGTTTGCTTTGGGGCTTCATCGCTGCGATCGCGTACACCTTGGGTGCGTTGTTTGGCGGCCGACTGTCACTGCAGCAAAGTCGCCATTACTTGTGGGTCATCTCCTTGTTCCATGGGTTGAGTGTCGTGGCCACCTTGGTACCAGCCCCTGACGAAGCCGCCCGCTTCGGGTTCGGCCCCGCTCTGTCCGCCACGACATGGCTGGTTCTGTTGGTGTACACCGCTGAACACCATTGGTTCCCGCAAATGCGCACCCGCTGGATGCTGTCATCCATTGGCTTGGTGACTGTGCTTGTGCCTTTGGTCTTTCCCGGACAAGTGCTTCACAGCTCGGCCTCGGCTTGGTTGCCCTTGCACTGGTTGCTGGGTTTGGCCTGCTATGCGATGTTTGCCGCGGCCGTGGTGCATGCGAGTTTGATGAGCCGGGCCGAGCGACAAATGCGCCTGGCCGCCACAGATCCGACTGGATTGCCCTTGTTGACGCTGGAACGGCTGACATTTCGTTTTGTGCATTTGGGCTTCCTTTTGTTGTCTGCCACCTTGATCGCTGGTTGGTGGTTTGGGGAACACCTCTATGGGTCTGACAAAACCATGCGTTGGGACCATAAAACCATTTTGTCGGTCATGGCTTGGTTGGTGTTTTTGCTCTTGATTTGGGGTCGGCATGCACGTGGTTGGCGCGGCCCCTTGGCTGTGCGCACACTGTATTTGGGCGCAGCCTTGTTGTTACTGGCCTATGCAGGATCTCGCTTCGTGATGGAAGTTCTTTTGCCACGCGCCTTATGAAATACCTGCTGATATCGTGCATCGTGATCGGGCTGATTTGGTGGTTCAAGCGTGGCCGCCGCATCGACAACTCGTCCAACGCCACGAAGCCCGAACCCGAAGCCATGGTGCGTTGCTTGCATTGTGATCTGCATCTGCCCAGCCCGGATGCAGTTCACACCGAGAAAGGCGCCTACTGCAGCTTGGAACATCGTGACTTGCAAGAAAGCAGGGACGCTTGAAGACCCCTTTCTGGCATCAGGGTTGGTACCGTTTCGCGCACCGTTTGGATTCACCCAACTTTGGCCCGCGCCCAGTCGATACAACCATTGATTTGGTGGTGATTCATGCCATCAGCCTGCCGCCAGGTGTCTACGGCGGCCAAGATGTGCAAGATTTTTTCACCAATCAATTGGCTTTTGAGCGGCACCCCTATTTCAATCACTTGCGCGGCGTTCAAGTGTCTGCGCATTTTTTCATCCGCCGCGGTGGTGAATTGATTCAATTCGTGAGTTGCGATCAACGTGCATGGCATGCAGGCGAATCTCAGCATGCCGGACGATCCGATTGCAATGACTTTTCAATCGGTATAGAGCTTGAGGGATTGGATGGCGATACTTTCACGCCAGCACAATACGAAAGTTTGATTTCGTTGCTGCCTGTTTTGGCCATGCATTACCCACTGAAACACACAGTTGGCCATGAGCACATCGCACCTGATCGTAAAAAAGACCCGGGGCCGGGTTTTTCGTGGGGTTTTTTGCAACAAGGACTGGGTTGGGATCATCCTGATTTTCCCGAATGAGTTATCCACAGCATTTGAAACAGGTGCGTCAAATCTCATCAAATCAGACAGTCTTCACCAACTGTTTGCCTTTGAAGTCGATTTTGTAAAAAAATTGCCAAACACTACGGCTAGTGTGTTGAAAAGAGTTTAGACCCCATATATAGTGTGACCCTTGCACATTGCCCGCGGTCAAACATTGAAGATCGACCTCGGTCAAAAAGAAGTTAACAAAAGCATTCAAGCCCAACAGGACCTATAAAAAGATGCAAATCGCCACCCCCTCTTCCGTTTCCACGACCTACGCTGACCCCTCTTACGCCAACGATCCTGCCAAGACTGCGGTTTTGAATGCCAGTCTCAGTCATTATCAAATCATCCGCCGCAACGGCGCGGTCGTGCCTTTTGAGCCCGCCAAAATTGCTGTGGCCATGATGAAAGCCTTTTTGGCGGTGCACGGTACCCAGGGCGCGGCTTCCGCCAGTGTCCGTGAAACCGTTGATCAACTGACCCAAGCCGTGGTGCGCGCTTTGTTGCGCTCACGTCCAGGGGGCGGCACGTTCCACATTGAAGATGTGCAAGACCAGGTTGAGCTGGGCCTCATGCGTGGCAGCCACCATGAAGTGGCCCGAGCCTATGTGCTCTACCGCGAACGCCGCACCCAAGAACGTGCCTCCCACAAAGAGCAGCAAGTCACCAACGAACCGGTGTTGCACGTCATTGACCAAGGACAACGTGTGGCCTTGGACACGGCGCGCTTGAAATTCTTGGTGGAAGCTGCTTGCGCCGGTTTGGGTCAAGACGTGCAAGCCGCGCCCATCCTCACTGAAACCATGCGCAATCTGTACGATGGCATCCCCATGGAAGAGGTGCACAAAGCGTCAGTCTTGGCCGCGCGCACCTTGATTGAAAAAGAACCTTCTTACACCTATGCCACCGCCCGCTTGCTGATGTACTCCATCGCCAAAGAAGTGTTGGGCAAGGAAGCAACCCAGGCAGAAATGGGCAACCACTATCAAGAAACCTTCGCTTCTTTCTTGAAAAAAGGCGTGGACAACGAGTTGCTCGATCCCCGTTTGTTGCAATTTGATCTGCCTCGCTTGGCCAAGGCCCTCAAACCCGAACGCGATTTTCAATTCGACTATCTCGGCCTGCAAACCCTCTACGACCGCTACTTCTTGCACGTGCGCAAGCAACGCATCGAGCTACCCCAGTCTTTCTTCATGCGCGTGGCCATGGGTTTGTCGCTCAATGAAGTCAACCGCGAAGAGCGTGCCATCGAGTTCTATGAAGTCCTGTCTTCATTCGACTTCATGTCCAGCACGCCCACTTTGTTCAACAGTGGCACCACCCGTCCACAACTGTCCAGCTGCTACTTGACCACCGTGCCCGACGACTTGGACGGCATTTACGAATCCATCAAAGAAAATGCTTTGTTGTCCAAATTCGCTGGCGGTTTGGGCAACGACTGGACCCGTGTGCGCGCTTTGGGGAGCCACATCAAAGGCACCAACGGCGAATCACAAGGCGTGGTGCCCTTCCTCAAGGTGGTGAACGACACTGCTGTGGCGGTGAATCAAGGCGGCAAGCGCAAAGGTGCGGTTTGCACCTACCTTGAAACCTGGCACTTGGACATCGAAGAATTCCTCGAACTGCGCAAAAACACGGGTGACGACCGCCGCCGCACCCATGACATGAACACTGCAAATTGGATTCCAGACTTGTTCATGCGCCGCGTCATGGAAAACGGTGAGTGGACCTTGTTCTCACCCTCCAACACACCTGACTTGCATGACAAATTCGGCACCGACTTCGAAAAGGCCTACAACGCCTATGAAGCGCAAGCCAAGCAAGGCCTGATCAAACCCGCCAAAACCGTTCAGGCCACCGACCTGTGGCGCAAGATGTTGACCATGCTGTTTGAAACCGGCCATCCTTGGATCACATTCAAAGACGCCTGCAATGTGCGCTCCCCCCAACAACACGTGGGCGTGGTGCACTCCTCCAATCTGTGCACTGAAATCACACTCAACACCAGTGACACTGAAACAGCTGTCTGCAATCTGGGCTCCATCAACCTGGTGCGTCATCTGAAAACCGGCGCCCATGGTCCCGAACTTGATCACGACAAACTCAAGCGCACCATCAATACCGCCATGCGCATGTTGGATAACGTGATCGACATCAACTACTACGCAGTCAAAAAAGCCCGCGATTCCAATTTGGCGCACCGCCCTGTGGGCATGGGCATCATGGCCTTCCAAGACAGTTTGTACGAGCAGCAAATTCCTTACGCCTCGCAAGCGGCTGTTGAGTTTGCCGACCGCTCCATGGAAGCGATTTGCTATTACGCCTACTGGGCATCCACCGAACTCGCGCGTGAGCGTGGCCGCTACTCCACTTACAAAGGTTCTTTGTGGGACCAAGGCATCTTGCCTTTGGACACCTTGAACCTGCTGGAAAAAGCGCGAGGCGGTTACATCGAAGTCGACCGCAGTGCCACCTTGGACTGGCAAGCTCTTCGTCAAAAAATCGCCGCTGACGGCATGCGCAACTCCAACTGCGTGGCGATTGCGCCAACCGCCACCATCTCCAATATTGTGGGTGTGGACGCCTCGATCGAACCTTGCTTTGGCAATCTCTCCGTCAAGTCCAACTTGTCGGGCGAGTTCACCATCATCAACTCCTACTTGGTGCGCGACTTGAAGCGTCTGGGCTTGTGGGACGACGTGATGGTCATGGACCTGAAACACTTCGATGGTTCCCTGCGCCCCATTGATCGGGTACCCCAGGCCCTGAAAGACATGTACGCCACAGCTTTTGAGGTGGAAACCAAATGGTTGGTTGAAGCAGCCGCTCGCCGTCAGAAATGGATCGACCAAGCCCAGTCTTTGAACATTTACATGGCAGGCGCCTCAGGTAAAAAACTCGACGACACCTACAAATTGGCTTGGTTGCGCGGCTTGAAAACCACTTACTACCTGCGCACCACCAGTGCCACCCAAGTGGAGAAGTCCACGGTTCAATCCGGTTCTCACAATGCGGTGTCTTCCGGTGGAGCAGCCAACCTGAGCGCCATGGAAATGGCCGCGGCCGCAGCACGCGCACAAATGGCCAGCACGCCGGCCACCGATGTGAAGTTCTGTGGCGTTGACGATCCGACCTGCGAAGCTTGCCAATGAGAACATCAGGGGCCCGGCCCCTGGTGTATTCGATGCAAATCAGCAACACGCTAAGCCACTGATGTGAACGAACACTTTGCGTTTTAGCTTTAAACAACCATAATCAGAAGAATGGAATCATCGTCATGTTGACCTGGGAAGAAGAAGCAATCCCCCAAGCGCCAAGCGCAACCCAAGGTGGCTTTCACAGTCACCCGAATCAGTCACCCCTCACTGAATCCTCATTGCCTGTAGCACCACGTGTGCTCAATGACGGCGCTGTTGTGAACACGCCCGCTGTAGATGCACCCTCCATTGTTTCCAACGCTTCGGCACGTCGTGTCAATGCCGCTGACAAGCGCATCATCAATGGTCGAACCGACGTCAACCAGTTGGTCCCCTTCAAATACAAGTGGGCCTGGGAGAAATACCTGGCCACCTGCGCCAACCACTGGATGCCGCAAGAAGTGAACATGACCCGTGACATCGCTTTATGGAAAGACCCCAATGGTCTGACCGAAGACGAGCGGCGCATCATCAAACGCAATCTAGGCTTTTTTGTGACAGCAGATTCTTTGGCGGCCAACAACATCGTGTTGGGCACTTACCGACACATCACGGCGCCCGAATGCCGACAGTTCTTGCTGCGCCAAGCCTTTGAAGAAGCCATTCACACCCACGCCTACCAGTACATCGTTGAATCTTTGGGTTTGGACGAAGCTGAAATTTTCAATGCCTACCAAGAAGTTCAGTCCATCCGCGACAAGGACGAGTTTTTGATCCCGTTCATCGACGCGATCATGAA
>Ga0164292_10001491_pt1 | contig 18931 bp, 31 predicted proteins | sample GEODES117metaG_FD_111486 | JGI IMG/M metagenome (GOLD analysis project Ga0164292, IMG submission 111486) | Eutrophic lake water microbial communities from Lake Mendota, Wisconsin, USA - GEODES117 metaG | ecosystem: Environmental > Aquatic > Freshwater > Lake | place: USA: Lake Mendota...
CATATTCTACTATTTTTCAAATTAAATATATCCATCGCCACTCCACCAACACCACTTGTTGAACTTATACGACCTGACTTTGCCCAACATCCTTTGAAGAAATTATTACTTATTTCATTATTAAAACCATATAACGCCTCTATTCCTCCTGCCATTACATCATTAACCCCTGAAGTATCAGCAGTAGATTTTAGGTTGGTAAATCTACAATTAACTATCTTTGAATTAACCCCAGCAAATTGTTGTAAACCATAAGAAACATTATTGAAAACACAATTACGAATTATAAAATTGGTAACCATGTTTTTTCTGTTAGCAGGATTATTACTTCCTTGAACTACAACACCATTTACTGTTCTTGAATTAGACCATTCACCTATAATCCATCCACCCGTGAATGAAGGATTTTTTTTATCTACTTCAGGTTGTCTTATATCGTTTGATTGTATACCATCTATTATGATATTACTAACACCAGCAAATTCAATCACCCCTCTACCTTCCCTACTTTTCCAAGTAGATACAGGATATGTTGCACTTGGATATAACCAATTAGGTAAAGGTAAGTTTGGGTCTCCATAATTTGATATGACTATTGGTTGAGTCGCAGTTCCACTTGGTGCTGTCCAATAAGTTCCACCATCATTCCACCAAAATGATGAACAGTACCCATTCACTTGACCGTTTGCAAATACATCTCCACGCTTAAATAGGATTGTGTCACCCGGTTTGAAAACCGAAGGACCATTAGTCCCTGTTGTAAGTGAGGTTATCTTTCTAAGTGTTTGCCAAGGAGTACTCGGACTTTGTGCTTGTGTGGTAGTATAAGAATCACTACCTGACGTACTGAAATAAAATTTCCTTGCGTTAGTTACAAACGGTAACAAGAAAAGAAAAAGAGTTAGTAATTTTTTCATATTTTTTTTATTTTGTTTTTAACAAAAACTGTACCTAAAAATTAAAATACAATCCCCATATTTATAATTATGCTAAAAAAATTCTTTTTATGTTTTTTATTTACTTTTATGTTTCACATCAGTTTTTCACAAAAACTGAAAGATAGTGTTTACATAAAAAGTGACATCTTTGAAGTAATGTACTCTGAGGTCTTGGAACAACCTTTGTGGGTTAAGTATAAAGTGTTATGTGGTGACGGGTCTTACCCAAGAAAAGGTATGGATTTTTTTGTTGTTGATAGTGTAAAAACATCAGACCACAAAGATTACGAAAATAACATATATGATAAAGGGCATATGGCACCTGCGGCAGATTTTAACTGCACCAAAGAGATGTTACTTAAAACATTTAGTTATTTGAACTGTACCTTACAACAAGAAAATTTGAATAGAACAACTTGGAGATTGTTAGAGGCACATGAGAGAGAGCTGGCAAAGACAACACCTGTCGAGGTTGAAATTAAGTGTAATTTTTCAAAAAAATCATTAGTTTTACCGAGTGGTGCAACCGTACCTGATTCTTATACAAAAACTATTATTTACTCAGGTAAAAAAGAAATCTACTTTTTCAAAAATGAAAAACCAACAACAACTGATTTCAAAAAATTTTTAATAAAAAAATAAATATTTATAAAGAAAACACAAAATGATTAAAACAAATTTTTCAGTTAATAACGAAGAAAAAGATAGAATATTAAATCTTCACGAATCTGCAACAAAGAAACAATACTTAGTATTAGAAGATGAAATGTCAAGTGATAAAATCGCCGACAGAAATAGAGGTGAAGTTTTTGCGAACAAAGCAGATAAAAATCGTAAATATGGGGAATGGATAGCTAAAAATGGTAGTGAAGAATTAAAAAAATTAATTTCCGATATTAACGATGCTTTGAAAAACTCTTCGAATCCTGACGACAAAGATTTAAGATTATTAGGTAAGTATCTAAGAAAAAATCCTCAGATAGAAAAACAAATTGAAGAGTACGCAGCTAAAAAACCCTAAGATTAAGTAGACCAATCAGTAAGGACAAATTCCAAATTAATAAAATCTAATTGACCGTACCTGTTTTTACCTGTGGTTACTTTGAACCCCCCTGTTGATAAAATGTATGGTGCGTGATAAGACATTTTCTCTTCATTCAACATTCTTTCTATACAATCCCAGATATTTCTCTCGGCGGATTTTTTGAGTTCTTGGATAGTTGGTGGTGTTTTATTAAAATGCCAACACCAATTAAGGTGTTTCATAACAATATGACACTTATGGAAATCAAAGTTTTCCATAATTTCTTTAACCATATTCTGAGCCTTTTTATTTCCTCTAACTGACATAAAGCAAATATATAAAAAAAATTAAAAACCCCCAAATTAATGGGGGTTTATTTTTTTAAGCTAATTCTAATTCTTCTTGTTGTAGTAGTTCGTATGCTCTTGCCAATCTTGTCATACCGATTCCTCCTCCGAATCTTTCAAAGAATTCGAAAGATAAGAACTCTTCAAGTTCTTTTTCAACTCTTTCTTTTCCAAAAAGTTCAAATAGTTTTTCGCAGTATTTTCCATCTTCGATTGCGTAGAAATTTTTTCTCATCTCTTCTACATTACAACTTCTCTCAGCACTTCCTATTGTTTCCTGTCCGTAAAGTATAACATCTATTTTGTTAAAAATATTTCCATCAACTGACTTCATGTTCCAAAACGGATTTGTTCTTAATGGGAAATTTTGAAGTGAAATAACCGAACCGATTTCTTCCCACATTTTGGTTTCATGTTCGTTTTCCAAAGTTTTAACTCCTCCGTACTTTTGACACATGCTTTCATAATCGGCAACATATGGTTTATCGAATCCCAAATATTCAAGTAATTCAAACTCCAATTTTTCAAGTTCAAGCATTCCACCTTTACTCTCAAATTCGAACATAGGGAAGATGAGTTCGTGTCTTCCAGGAATTGGGTTTTTCTCTTGTCTATAAGAGGTTGAGATACAGAACACTCCCGGCCATTCAGGGTTCTTTAACAATTCATATTCCAACCACATTTGACCTGTTTGTGGTAAAGGCCATACTTCACCCTGATAAGTGAATGTTGTGATTGAATGTGGATTTTCACACGCAGCCAAAATAGATAATCGAGATTGTGTGGGAACCTCTATAAACCCTTTCTCCAAGAAAAATTTTCTCATTCTTTGTACCAACTCGTGGTAGATTTTTGTTTGTTTCATTTTTTGTTTTTTATGGTTTATTTATTAAATTACATGGCAAAAAAAATCCCTTCACGAAAGAAGGGATTGAAAATAGATAAATATATTTATGTTCTTGTGGTAGAAGCTTCGTAAATAATTTTTCATCAAGAATAAATATGTTTGTTTTTATAAAAAACCCTGAACTCAGGGAATTTTTTTTAGAACATGGAATCAACCATGCTTTTTGTTACATTATCACTCCATAAGAGAATTTGTTTTTTCGGAACCCAAAACTCCATCTCTCCGATTTCATCAACTCTTTTAAGATAATCGTTTCTCAATCTTTCCGCTTGTGATGCGTCTGTTATGTATTCGATTTTCATGTGTCTAGCACAAATCTTACCGAGTTTAGTTAACATACTGAATTCATCTGTTAAACTTTTTCCACAACACATGCAAACTTTACCACGCTTGATTGTCATTTTACCCTTGAACTGAACCGCCTTTGGACTAACTGCAGTTATTTTGGTAATGTCAATAAGAATCGGGTTAAACTCCAAACCATACTTTTCTTTAAGACCTTGTCCGATTGTACGACCTACTTTGATTGTTTCACCTACAGTAGGGATTCTTACCTTAAGGGTTCTGTTTTTATCTTCTTCCTTCTGAATTTGTTTAAGGGACGCAGACATCTGTGATTGGGTAAGTGTGCCGTACTTCAAAAGTTTTTCCTTGATGTCTTTGACAAAATTGTTTTCACCTTCGTACTTTGCAATTTTCTGCAAATCTTCGTTAAGGTTTTCAACATCTACTTTTACTTCGCTATTCATACATTTTTCTACCGCCTCGATTTGTTTTGAGGTAAGGTTTCCCCATTTGTTTAAACTATCTTTCATCTTAATTACGAAAGAGTTAGTACCTTGATAATTTCTTACTTTGCTGATGGTGGTGGTTGTACACATATGTTTTATTGATTTAGAATACAAAGATACGACCTTTCCAAATACCAACCAAATTTATTTTTTCTTTCTTACAAAAGAATATGCGTATACCATCTCGTCCATGAATATTGCAATCTCCAACATTTTACTATCTTCAAGGGAAGTTTTAATCATCACATGACAAGTTTTTGCATCTTTATTTACCGCAGACCAAGCATAAGCATAATGACTATCGTACTTACTAACATTTGGGTCTCCATATACTTCATACTCCGAATCTTCTTGGTTGGTTATTTTAATATTTTTGTCCTTGATAATTACAAACATGGTTTCAGGGTATGTTCTTTCAACAACCACCCACTTATTATCTTGGTATTTTTCCAACCTACACTCCGTAACTTTGTTAAAGGTTTGTGCGGTTGTGAATAATGTTGTAAACACCGCAAACAACAGGATAATAATTTTTTTCATGTTTTATTTTTTTTAAGTTTAGTTCAAATAATTTTAATTGTCAACATCTTTGTTCCAAAAGGGTTTTACGTAATCGGGATATATCAGATTCCATATTATTCTCTTGCAATCTTTATTATCATGCATAAGAAATAGTAATTTGGGATGTTTGTGTTTTGTTGCAATCTCCGCAAAACTTTTTCTATCCGTTGGGTTATAGGTCTCCATTATATTTTTATAAATTAACCTATATTCCCTCTCAATAATATAAAATTGAAATTCAAGTTCTTTTTTAGTTGTTTTAACCCAATTATAAAACTCATCCGGTACTCTTTCCAATAGGTCATCGAAAGGTCTTTCATTTACGAGGTATTCCCATATGTCTCTACTAGACATGTTTGTTATAATTCTATGGAGTCTCTTATAATCTTCCCCCTTTATTTTGACCCTCATACCGTTTTTGAACCTGACAACATATCCTTCCCTATCAGAAGAAATCATACCACCAAGTATAGAATAATCGGTTATTCCGTTATATTTTTTCGCAATTCTGAAATCAGAGTATAATGCAAATAATTTTATCGCCTCATTCCAACTAACTTCTTCACCTGTTTCGTTGTCATATATTCCAAGAAGAACAAGTCCTTCAAAATCATATTCACATACAATTCTATTTTCATCATATATTATCTCAAACAGATAAGTCCAATTTGTATTTAGTCCTGTGGTGGGATAGTTTCTGATTACCGACATTTGGTTTAACATCTCCTTACCTTTGACCGCTTGGTCGCTTGTAAAACTTCCCCTCGTCGCAACATGCCACTCACCCTTATAATAAAAAACAATACCTAAAGAGCCATCCATTTTTTCATATACTTCAAATGGTTCGTTGGGTAATTCTTCGGGTTTGTGTTCTTCCAAATTGAAAAACTTATTAAAAGCCCTTGCAATTACATTACCTTCACTATCCAACACCAAACCCCTACAACTCTTGGTTATATTGTCCCATTTTCCTTCGTATTGAGTTGTAGGGGCGTAGTTATAAATTGAGATTGAATGAGTTGGGTGGTCGTTTTTAACCACCCATCCATCCTCAATATATTTGTTTAATATGGTAAGGTCGAATTTCATTTTTTTATAAAGTTATGGTAAACTAACTAATGTATTACTATTACTTCCAAGAACAGTAGTTGGAACATCTCCCTTCCATTTTTGAACTTTCAAGTAATCAATATATAGTGGTGTTAAGTATTGTTGTTCCTTCTTAACGGCTTCAGCTCTACCTGATGCGGATATAACTGCCTGTGCGGAATCACCTTTTGCCTTCGCAATCTGTGTTTGTGCCTGTGCTTCTGCGACTATCTTTTGTTGTATCGCTGCCTGAGCTTCTTGAACCGCAGCAGTTTTAGCGTTAATCGCTTGTGTAATCTCCTTCGGTGGAACGATGTTTGTTCTCAATTGAGACACATTAAACCACTTACTTACGCGTTTGTTACACTCTTTAACAATGTCCGCTTCAAACTCAGCCCTGTGGTTAAAAATACTATCTACGGTATATAAGTTGGCAATATCATTAACTGCCCCGATGATTGCGTTTTTAAGCCAAGTGTCCTTGATTTGGTCTACGTCCTGTTTTAAGTTCTGGTACATATCAGCGGCGTTTCCCGGATTAACAGACCAGTTAAAACTTGGTTTGATGATGGCTTGGAATCCACCTCTTGTGATAATTGATGTCTCCTCATAGTCAATGTGTTGTTGTGTTACAGGGAACTCCTTAATACGAGACAACCAATTGTTATAGAACACCCAACCCGTAACGTAAGCAGTTTTGCTGACTCCTCGTTCATCACCGGTGTTGTTTACTTTAAGTCCAACATTACCAACGTCAATACGTTCTACGGTGACAGGATTAACCATACCGATAATAAATGAAACTAATACAACAACAACTGCTTTAATAACTAATGGTGTGTTGACTTTGGTCTCCGAACCATACCTCGTTTCCACCTCTGAGGTGTAATTTTTGAAGTTAAATACTCCGAAGCTTGTTCCTAGAATAAGCATCGCTAAAATAAATGTTAATAAAAAAATCATAATCTATATTTGGTTTTTGGTTACTAATTTGCGAACGTGGTAAATGATACTTAAAATAATTAAACATATCAATATTCCCCCACCAAGGATTAAAAATATATCATTCTTCTCGGACATAAAATCTCCAATAAAATCAACGGCGATTGCCGATAATGATAAATGAACTATAAGTCCCATAAGTTTAAAAGCTAGATTCATATTTTGATTGTTTTGTGATTACAAAGATAAGGATGATTTTGGTTCCGTCAAAATTTATTTTTGATGTATTGGATTTTTACAATTTCCCTTGTGAGTTAATACCGTCGCATTACCCCAAGGCCCATATAGATACTCACAACTATCTACAACCACAATATACAATTTATGTTCGTCCCAAATAACATATTCTGTCTTTTGTATATTTACGTTCCGCTCGGTGCAACTTACAAGTCCCGACAACATTGCAAGGAATACGATTGTGAATAATGCAATTGCAATTACTCTTTCTGTTGGTGTTAATTTTTGTTGTTCGTTATTCATATTTTAATCTTCTATTTTATATGATTTGCATTCTTGAAATATATTATACAATTCTTCTTCGTCTAACCTCTGCAAAGCCCATTCATGCCAAGTCCACTCATCCACAAAATTACCCGTCCAATGCCCGTATTCTAATCCTGAATATTTGTTTATTAAATCATTGTCTATGTTGAACCCCATTACTAGGGTAACCAAGTCGTCTTTATTTAGTTCTACAGTCATATTATATGTTTTATTTTTTTAGTTGGAAGAGAAAGATAATAATAATTTTTCATTTACCGAAATATCATCTTCAGGTATTTCTAAAAATCTTACGTGGTGATGAAATCCTTTCAATTCTAAAAATTCATACCAAGGACCCAGTGCATAATTATGTCCGGTTTTTTCTCTTAATACTTCACCACTAATAGAACCTATCACATTATATACGGAACCTTTATGTGCCGCAATACTTCCACAACTCGGGTCATTAATATCTACCACAATTGAATTCTCAATACAAATAACTCTCATAGTTTTTTATTTTTGTTTTATTTCTTCGTTATAGTATAAAGTGAATACGTATAACCCGAATGATATTACATTACCTAATGCAGAAATTCTAAACATATTATGAATTATACCTCCACTAGGAGACTCCCATAGAACCCCAATAACCCACGTTGTAATGCTTATCACCGCAAAAAGTATCATCATACCCATTAAAATTGTTTCTAATTTTTTCATATTATTTGTTTTTGTAGCCAGGACAAGATTTGAACTTGTATGTAGTATCTTAATTACAGGCTCATTTCACGATACTACCGAGCCATGCGTGCGTCTAACCAATTCCGCCACCTGACTAACGGTTATTATGTTACCACCAACGTTTTTTGTGCTGGAGCGACCAGTCTAGCCAGGGTCGGACTCGAACCGAATACCGTTCAAGACGGATTAGACAACCTTACGACGCAACGGCCACCCTAGTATCGGTAACCGCCAATCTTGGGGACTCGGGAACCACTCCCTCATTACGCCCACCTGACTATTTAATTATTTACTTTCTCTTCCATCCCCATCAATATACAATACCTTTACAGGTTTATCATCACCTAATATTACTATTGTATCATATTCACCATCTTCATTTACTTTACCCGTCCATCCTTTTTCTGTCGGCCAAATTTCATAACCATATTCATAACAAAGAGCATCAATTTTATTAAGGAACTCTTCCATCTTTGGACTTATTTTATCTTCTTCCATAATTTTTAGTTTTTTATTTAGGACTTTTGCCGTGAACCTCCGCCATAAAATTAGCTATTTTATATAGTAAAATCATCCCAATTGTTATTAACACTATTTTCATAACTTTTATTTTAGTAGATAAAAAAGACCCATTTTCAAGGACACCACCGATATAACATTAACCCCGTAGTGGATTCTAACCACATTGTTTTTACGTCTAGAACGGGGTTGTTACACCTAAATGGTTTTAAATGGGCAAACCTAAGGATGAGAAGTCCTCTGTGTTGGTATGCTATTGTGACTTAACACCTATTCATACTATAATTTGATAGTTCCTTTCTCAGGGGAACAACACATTTATTTTTAGTTCTGAACGAACGCTTTGTCCGCCCAAGTTTTAGCCCCCATTCTACCCCACAACTCACTATCACACATGTCAGGATGTGAACTTCTCATATCACCTACGGTCAATACATCCAAAAATCCTTTATCAATAGAATGCCACTTACCTCCTTTGATTGTATATACATTCATCCAAAGTTCTCTTCCGTTTTCATAAGTCAATTTAACTTGGATATTAACCAAACAATTTTTAGTGAACCCTGAAATAATATCTTTTGGTGTTGTCTTCCAATCAGAGATATTGATGAATCCTGCCCGACATTTAGCGGCTATGCGGAATTCATAATTTTTATTCAAATCTTTGATATGGTTAGATACCATAACACTACAAGGTTTTCCTTTAACCATTGTCTTGTAAGTTCCGTAGAATACGTCGCCAGCCATCGTGCCGGTTGTAAGTTCAATTACTGATGTTGTTGGGGTGGTGGTAGTTGTTGTCATATATTTGATTGTTTTGTGAATACAAAGATAAGGGGTTATTTTGGTTCTGCCAAATTTATTTTTTATTTTTCTATCTTCTCAATAGTATTTATTTTTCTAATATTCAAGATAACGTTTCTTTTTTTGAACGAAGGGTAAGTTCTTGTTGTGAAGTCATACATACCAACTCCTTCGAATGAGTCTACTACTATCACACTTCTCTTAATCTCTAGCACTTCACCATAAAAACGACTCTTGTTGAAGAACCCTGTAACAAAGTCACCTACTTTAATACTGATGTTATTAGTCATATATTTTGTTGTTTTGTGAATACAAAGATAAGGAGTTATTATTTACCAGCCAAAAGTTTATTTAACTTTTTCACACGATTTTGAAATGTAACACAATAGAAATCTTCAAAAGATTTTTCGTTGAATTTGAATTTAATCTCAACCCCTGATGATATTTTCTTATATGAACTACCCCAATTCATACCATCATCCACCATATCAAACACGTTAATACTCACATAAGATTCACGAACACTGCTAATATGAACTGAAATTTTTGTTTCAGGATTATATAAAATTCTACTATAATCTATACCTATTGGGTGTTCAATAAAACCTTTTTTTCTAAACTCGTTCTGTAAAGAATTTATCATTTCTACGTTTTCCGCTTTCTCAACCCAAACTTTAAGTAAATTCCACTCATAAACTTCGTCCGGTGATTTACATATTACACTAAATTTAGAACTTCTAGTAACTACCGCTAATCTTCCTTTGTATTCTCCCGATAATACTCTTATTGTTGTCCCTTTTTTGAATGAAATTGTTTTAGTCATATATTTGATTGTTTTGTGAATACAAAGATAAGGAGTTATTATTTACCAGCCAAAACTTTTTTTATTTTATTTTTGTTTGGGGGTAACACTCATATAATAAATCTTTCTCCCATGCATCCAATCTTGATACTTTAAACGCCTCTTCCAAGGCCATTTTTACGTGCATTTTAGCGAATTTCAATAACATTTCCTCATTTGTTAGATGGGTATTCATAGTTACAAAATTAGACGCACTTGGTATTTCTTCTTTCATATTTATTATTTTTCACATGTATTTAATTTGAAACAACTTTGACCTGCCCCATCCACATAACCAATTCTTTCATGAATTGGGGTGTTTTTTGTATATTGGGATTCTTCACCACAAATCACACATTTATCGTATGAATACTCATCAACAAATTTTTCGTGGTTAAATTTACCTCTGATATATTTACCTAAATCCATATCATTAGGTCTTTCAAGAATCTCTTTTTCAGTTAAAGTAATTGTTATTGACATAATTTTTCCATTTTTACAAACCTAAATAAAAAAAACTTCAAAATCAAATGTATTTATTGTTATTATGTATATGGATAAAATTATTAAGTTAGCCACTAAATTGGAGGGTTTAATCCCTGAATCATCTTCTCATACCGCACAAGATGTATATGAGAGCTTGACAGCGATAATGAAAAAACAAGAAATTTATTTTGATGTATTAAAACCTGAATCAGTTATAAAATTAACCATTTGTATTTATTCTTTCAAGAAAACGGGAGATTTCAAGTTAGCCGCTAAAATACTTTCAAATATTTTTTACGCGGGGTTTGTATCCACAGAAAATGAAACTTACTACGAAAGTTGTAATCATTGCTACGGAGATGGATATGTCAATTGTATGGAGTGTGATGGTAATGGTCAAATAGAATGTGAAGACTGTGATGAAGATGGAAATGAAGATTGTGATGATTGTGGTGGTACAGGTGTATTAGATTGTAGTACCTGTGATGGTTCGGGTGAGTTGGAAGATGAAGAAATGTGTATGGACTGTAGTGGGTCGGGAATGGAAAATTGCAACACATGTAACGGTGCCGGTAAAACAACCTGTTCTACTTGTGGTGGAGATAAAGAAAAAACTTGTAGTGAATGTTCGGGTGACGGTTCCTATAACTGTCCTGATTGTGATGGAAGTGGAGAACAAGAAACAGATGAAATTAAGTTTTCAGTTATTAGTGTTTGTTCTTGGGACGACTCACTCAGAGATAGATGTGAATTGAATGTTAATACTGAAACGCCAATAGGTGATAAAGTTAACGTATATGGTTCTGATAAAATTATCGTATTATATACCGAAGAAGAACTACATGGAACCTCCGAGTTTGAATTATTATCTGACGAACTATACTGTTTCGGATATTATTTTGATGACAATGTTGAACTTAATAAAAGATTTAACAAACAACTTTACATAGATTATTACCCTAGTGATATAGAAACTTATATTAATGAATAAATTAAAATTTTTTTTAAAGATTGCAGAGAAAATTGGATACCCAAATCCAAAAATATTATCTGCCATGGAACATATGGATTATGAACCTGAAAATTTCTTGTCCGACCTTAAAGACGAACTTGGTGAAGAATCAACCATAAACTTTGTTGTTAAATCACTAAAAAAACTTGAGAACTATAACGGCTCAATTCGTGTTCCCTTAGAATCACATGATTCGGAATCTTGGGCATCAGTTGAAATAACCGCAGTATATTTTGACGATAACGAATCCGATATTGTTAATTTAGGTTATTTCTACACGGACTCAGAAATAACTGACCCCGAAACAGGTGAGAAAAAAACAATCCAACAAATTAAAGATGATGCCGATATGGGTGAATGGCAAGATGTCGAGGACTTTATCGATTATATCAAAGGTGAATTTTATTCATATATTTTACAGAATACAGGAATACAAACTTATTGGGATTAAAAAAAAATGAGAGGTACTACCCTCTCACCTTTTGGGACTGACCTGTTTTGTCAGCCGCTCCACCACCAAGTTTTACAAAACTTGGAAATCTCCATCCCTAAAAAACCTATTCACCAATTCTAACAACCGCTCCTTACTCATATGTCCCACAACGTCATCATTAACGTCGTCAAGGACAAGATTAGTAATAAAATTTTTACCGTTCAAGTCAAAGATTGCAAGTTCAAATGTTTCTTCAAAATCACCATATAGACCTGACACCCCGCCAACAATAGAAAATTCAAATAAACTATTTCTTAATCTAGTATGTCTTGCCGGAGCACCCAATTTGTGTTCTTTCGAAAAATTTTTAATGTCTTCTATTGTTATCATTTTACAGTTTGTTTTTGTGTTTTAGATTTCATGTGGTCTAAAAAAGTCCACTCCTCAGTTTTTGTGGTTATCAAACATTCACAAAGTGTCTTAGAAGGGATATGTAAAAAGTTAATTCCCCCATCAAAAAAAGTCAAATCGTTTTTGAGTTCGATACACCCTTGAACCATTTTAAGAAACAAACAAAACTGCGTTGAATCAAAGAACTCTTGTTTGTAAACCTGTCCAAATTTCTCGTGTTGAATTGTAATATAATGTACTCCACTCATATTTTTTGGTTTTGTTTCACAAAGATAAATCTTATTTTCGAATAAACAAAATATTTATTGATATGAAAGAAGAAATACAAATGGTACGGTCAATTCTTGAAAAAAAGAAGTTTAGAAAAGAATATATTGAAATTTTACTAAGTTTTTTACAATCTAACTTTCAAAATTCAAGTTTAGACCACATTACCCCGAATATGATATATAATAGTTTTGCATATGAATTGGGTAAACACGAAGCAAGAGAGATTGCAAATTACTTTGAAGAATTCAAACAGGTAGGCTCATACCAAACTGAGTTGGAAAAACTAATGGATAAGTGGAAATAAAAAAAGGATAAGAGTAGCGAATTCTTATCCAATTAGTGGGACGTAACCATCCCGGTCCTAAAGAGGGTATTTAACCCTTCGATTATTTTTTCCTGTAAACCAGTCTTTTGTCGTTTCCTTTTCTTAAAAACTCATAACCCATTTTATCCATCGCCGCAGTCAACATGTTTTGTTGTTCTTGGTTGAGTTCAGGTCCTTTGTATCTGACTCTGTTGTCACCGGTCTCTGATGCTTCACCTTGAATCAAACCACTATCATATAAAGTTTTGTAATACTTTTCAGGTGTTGTAGACGCCGCTAAACTTAAATTAGCGTTTTTAGGTGTTGCATCCGCCAACTGTTGTCCACTTGTTAAACTAGTTCCCCCTTGTGCGGTTTGCGGTGTTGTATCCGGTTCCGCATCAGCAACAAAATCATCATCTTCTTGCCCTGAATCAGTTTTAGATTGTATTTTTTGTACGTCTTGCGCCAAATTTGGATTTTGTTTAATGTATTCTGTTTTGTATTTAGTCCACGCCGCCGAAGTATTTGGACCAAACTTACCATACCCTTTTAAGGTTTCACCATTCAAGGTTTTATATTTTCGATGCCAACCTGAATATGTTTTATCCAACCAATCTTGAAAAGCTTGAACTCCTGTCTTATCACCTACTTTTTGTTTAAGTTCAGGTGGTGCTAAATAGGTATCTCCTTGATTTGAAGATGGTTGTTTAGACTGTTTTGTTTTTTGTCCTGCAGGTGGGGTTTTTTGTGCACCTCCTACTGAAAGTTCCTTACCGTTAATGTTTATAGTGTTGGGTTTAGTACCACATTTCCAAGTTCCGTATTCTTGACCGTTTGAGTACAAAGTACCATCGCTTTCAAACATATATTGACTAAAGTTACCACTACCAATTTTTAAACTTTTTGTACCTTTTGATGTTGCTTTTTTTTCTGTATTGAAAGTTGCCAAACAAGGGAAATTTGCAAATACATCTACATTAGTTTGAGGTTCTTTTTTTTGTTCAGGCTGATTTACCACGGGATTTGTGGTTTTTTTTTCGGGTTTGGAAAAAGGTTTAAAATTATCTCTTGGTTCTGCCTCAAACCTTTGTTCTGAAATGACCTTTCCCTTTTCATATATAAAAAGGTCTTTCATTCTACTTAGTTCAGTAATTATATTCTTATTCATATTTTATTTATATTTTATTTATATTTTATTATTAGTTCACCAAGAACTTCAATTAGACCAACTAATCTTTGGAATTCTGTTTGATTTATGTTTACATCTTCTGTTAAGGAACAAACCTTTTTCATATATACCGCCAATTTCTTTTTTGCATCATCCATATCAAATTTACCTTCGTAAGCTTTCTTATAATGAGGTAATTTTACGATAAAATGATGGTAAGACAACATCGCTGGTCCACCCTTTGATTTCGCATTTTCAGCAATTTTTTTTGCACCTTCGTATCTTTTTTTCGCAAATGTTTGAAATTCAGTTTCTTTTTTTTCCTCAGAAATTTCTTTTAATATATTTCTTACAATATTTTCAGTTATAAATATTTTTCTCATAACAATAAATATTAATAAATTATAACAAATATCCATTGAATATTACCAACTTTACCTTTCCACTCTTTTTTTTCAACCATCGTTGGGTTTTGTTTTCTGATATTTGGTAATCTATTTTCCAATTGACCTTGGTCGTCAATTATTAATGACATATTTTGAATTTTTTTATTTCCACTATTATAGGTAACTGTATACGTGTCAATATCAATTTTTACACTATTCTCATCTATCATTACACCTGATGTCTCAGATTTTAATTTATTTCTCAAGTCATTGAACCCATCTCCAACAATTTTAATAGGTTCGTCCGTTTGATTAAATGAATTATTCCAATCATCAAATATATCTATTTCATTCTCCCCATTCATAAATCTTTCAATTGCGGTAGGTCTATACTTCCAAATATATTTGTAGTTATTATTATAATCTGCGGATTTATATTGTTGGTCTAATATGGATAAATAATTATTATAATAAGAATTAACTGAACCGTTTTTACAAGCATTTTTTATAATATTTATTGCATTCTGAACATTGGCATCGTTTAAACTTTTATTAACAATTGACATTCTATTAATTCTTTTGTCAATTGCGTTTGCTAAACCCGCAATCCATCTGAAAGTCATTCCCTTCTCTCCTGAGTCCGCCTGAAAAGCATATGCGTAAATTTGTCCTCTTAGTTTTTCATTTATTTTGAACCAATTGTCTAACCCTATTGTGTTTTCTATATAATTACTTAAGTCAGTTTCTATCTGATTACCCCTATAACTCGCACCTTTTATTTCACCATTACTCATATATGAATATTTAGATTCAATTTTTTCGATAGCATCATAAACTGATTGAGGTACCAAGTCTCCTCCTGATTGTTCGTTTAATATTCCGTACATTTTACGGATGTTATTTTTTTCTGATTCGGATATTATAAATCTTTTTCCCATAATCTATAAATACCGAACGGGCATAAAAAAACCCGTCGTTATTGACAGGTGATTAAAATAAAACTCTGAGATTACAAGTTTTGGTAAGAATCTTTGGAAGGATTATGGTTTCCCTTCGTATCCACCACCTTTTGAGTAGTAATTCTTAATGACGATTGATTGAGTCAATCACACTTTGAGTCGAAAAATACTCTCTCATTACTTATCACTCCTCAAGGTTGCCACCCTGATTAATCCTTGCGGGACTAGAAGACTTTGGTGAAATTCAGATTAGGCTTGGGACCCTTTCAGGCCGTGAACAACTCACGACTAAGTAGTCATCTTTCATTTCCGACTGACGAACACTTTTCCTTGATTGATTAATTTTTGATTAACTTATTCAAAGTTTTTGGTTAGTGGATTTGAAAGGTAGCGGTTCGTCACCAGCTCAGTTATCTTTTGAACAACCGAATACTAAACTACCTTATGAGATATCCCTACCTCCATATTTCAAGTCAACTTCAGTAACACGCTCTTGGTAGAGACGTATTAGGGTTGATAACAGCACCACCTGTACACCAACTTACCTTTCGGTTTTAAATCAACTTTAATATTGAGTCACGCAATAGTAGAGTCGGATAACCCTATGTTTTGCATTAACTCTACGAGTTATTCTTATTGGTGTTCCCACCTCAACCTGACGACCCACATCGCCAAGCCATCTAACCAACTCCCCTACAGTGTTACCCTCGGGTACTAAGGTTAAACGATATCTCGCTTGTATACTCAAGCACCATTTCTGATGCCGCAGAACACCTAAACCGAGGTATTCCACTTTAAGCCACTTTCGTGGTTTATTTAATGACCATATACGGCCAATTACCTTTTATCAGTTAACGTCTCAGAATCAACCCGAAGGTCTCATCATCAACACGCTGAATGGATAATATTTTTATTCAAAGAACTATCTAAATTAAAGAAGATGTTGGAATCTTTACAACCATTCATTCCCCCCACTTGTAATCACCGGTTTTATTTTTAATTTTAAAAATTACTTCCGGTAGGGAAAGAATAATGGAATCTTTACAACCCCATCTTCTTCATTTGTTTCACAAAGTTAAGAAGAACTTTTCAATTAGTCAAATCTTTTTTGAAACTTTTTTTTAAATCTTAAATTACTTCAGCCACATTGGGAGAACTGTCCTTCCCACGTAGTTTAAAGGGTACCGATACAGCCATATCCTACTGAGCTATAATTCAAGATTTTGTTGCGGCGATTGGATTCGAACCAATGACCCCTAGGTTATGAGCCTAGTGAGCTACCACTGCTCTACGCCACTATATAATAATTTAAAGAACTTTAAAAATAAGTCCCACAAAGATAAATGACCTGTTCAAATTACCAAAATGTGGGACTTTTTTTTTGAAAAAACCTCGGGGTGGTTTTTTCGTTTTGTTTCACAAACTTAAAACTATTTTCTCAAACAATCAAATTTTTTTGTGAAACTTTTTTTGGGGATATCCACCCTTTCGGGGTGTAGAATATAAATATATCAAAAGTTTAGAAAAAATCAATTTTTTTGTAAAATTTTTTCAACCACATTATATAATTCCGTTCCGCACATACTTGGGTCAAGTTCTGATAATTCAAAATATGCGGATTCTGTATGTTCTTCTCCATCCATGGCGTTTTCCAAGTCTGGGAATATTTCATTTTCAACTTCGAGTCCAAAGATATGCATTATGCCTTTTACCTTTTTTCCATCTCTTGTGTGTCTTGGTATAAAATCTATGTATTCAAGCGGTGCGTCTTCAATTTGAATATCTGTTTCTTCGAAGAATTCTCTTTTTGCACTTTCAACGGGAGTTTCCCCCGGTTCCATCTTTCCTCCCGGTATGGACCACATACCAGGAAAAGAACCTTGATTATTTCTTTTACATAAAAGAACTTTGTTATTACATTTAACAAGAACTCCTGCGTATCTTTTTTTAAGCATAGGTATTTATAATTATGAATGTAAAAATAAATGAAAACTTATTCAAGGTAAAGACCCTTGTAGATAAAAAATCCCAATCGATTGGAATGATGGGAAAGAAATTTGATAACACATTTGATGGATTATTATTTTTGATGGGTGGAAAGAAACAAAACTTTTGGATGAAGAATTGTTTAGAACACCTTGACATAATAATAATTAAAAATAATGTTATTGTTAATATTCACCATAATTGTCCTCCTTGTAATGGTTATGATTGTCCTACTTATTCGGGTAATGGTAATATTGTATTAGAAATAAAAGGAGGTTCTTGTGAGAACCTCCATATTGAATCCGGTGATTTTGTTGAATATATTTTTTAATTTATTCAGAAGTTACAAAAAGTTTTGGTTTTCCGTTAGTTACTGTGATACTTATTTCTCCGAGGTCTTGAACGTCTCTAAACATTATTTCACAATCACCCATACACTCTATTTTAGCACTTGTATTTACACTACCTACAGATTTATTTACTCCGTCAACTTTAATTTTTCCTTTAACTTGTGAGATTACTAATCTTTGTGGTAATGGTGCGGTATATCCACCTTTTTTATATAATGTAGCAATTGTAAAACCTTTGGATGGACCTGTCATCATTTCATCTTCTTTGATAATTCTTCTTACGATTCTGTTTAAATCTGATTCTGTAAGTTTAACAACTCTTCTTGATTCTGGCATCATCTCAGATGTTTCTTCCTCGTCTCCTCTCATTTTATTTAACATGTCACCCAAGTCCATTCCTAATTCTCTTGCGGCACATTGCAAAATACTGTTTCTTTCCGCAACTCCAATCATGGTTCCACCAGTTGCCAACATAGCAAATCCTGCCAAGGTAGTTTGCCAAGATTTAAATTTTATACCAATTGTCAAAACCATAATACCGAGTAAAGCAAACCCCCCTGTAAATACCAACCCAGGTGCATATTTATTCAAACATTCTTTAATTGCCTCTCTAATTCTTTTACGTTCATCGGCAGGAATATTTGCAAACATATCCAAATATTGTTCTTGTTGTTCTTCCGAGATTGCTTCTCTGATTAATCTTCTTTTCATAATTTTATTTTAGTATTTTAATGTTAATAAATATTTGAGTTTATTGATTTCTGCAAGCATTTCATCTCTCATATTCAATAAATCCGTATCATATCTTGAATCTAATTGGTCTGTCATTCCAACCAAAAACTCACATATGCCATCCATAAAGTTTTGCATACTCAAAGATTTTATATCTTGAAACATGATTGAAAATTCTGAGTCGAATTCAGGTCTACCATATTTTCCCATCATAGATTCTGTGAAATTATCTATGGTATCACCCAAACTATCGTAAATGTCTCCGTATGCTCTATGTTTAGCATCTCCCATAGTTTGCCAATGCAAGAACCTAAATTGGTTTTGAATTTGGACTAATTTTAATATAAATTCTTCTTTCATTTTTGTTTTCTAATAAATATC
>Ga0164292_10001495_pt1 | contig 18921 bp, 16 predicted proteins | sample GEODES117metaG_FD_111486 | JGI IMG/M metagenome (GOLD analysis project Ga0164292, IMG submission 111486) | Eutrophic lake water microbial communities from Lake Mendota, Wisconsin, USA - GEODES117 metaG | ecosystem: Environmental > Aquatic > Freshwater > Lake | place: USA: Lake Mendota...
CGGGATTGCGGCGGGCAGCGAAACCTTGTGCAAAGCCGATGCCGGTTTCGATGGGATTCAGAAAATCACTTCCAATCGCGAGGACAACATCAGCGCGCTTGAAGTCGGGAACGAGACGGATATTTGGGCCGAAGGAAGCTTCATTAGCCTCGATAGTCGCAGCAGGAGCAAGAGGATCATATTCTGCCCAAATGAGTTTTGGAAATTTCGCTTCCAACGCTGCGCGCAAACGGTCACGGGTGGGAGAGTTTTTCGACTCGGTTAAAATGGCGAGGCCTTCTTCTTTGCTGCTGACGAGTGCTTGAATGAACGCATCGAACGCGGCGGTGTCCGAGGCTTTTCCCTTTTCGGTGATCTGCTTCGAGCGATGCGGATCATAAAGGTTGAGAATCTCGGCCTGGGCGAAGCTGTCTGTGCCACCATTGCTGAATGGGTGGAGCGGATTGCCTTCCAGCTTGGTGGGGCGTCCATCGCTCGTTGTGGCGATGAGTGGAACCGCGCCGTAGCGGGCGGGCATGGAAGTGGCGTAGTAGAGGAATTTGCCGGGAATCGCAAATTCCACGCCTTTGGTGAAAGGAACGAGGTAGGACTCGGGACGGCGGCAGCCCGCCAAGCCCACACCGGCGAGGGCGATCGATGCGCCCATGAGCTTCATGAAATCACGCTTCGAGAGGCCACTGTCCTGATAGACATCGGCTCCGCGCGGAAATTCGGTCTGCAGGTGTTTGAGAAATTCCGGGTCGTTCTCGCGCTCGCGAAGGCTGCGCCAGATACGCGGGTTTGTCTCCGGGGCCGGGTGGTTCAAATTTTTCTTCATCGGTGGCAACCTCCGCAAGTGACGGGCGGGTTGACTTCCCACTCCTCTTTAAATTTCAGGCCGATCTCGCGCTGGGTGGTATCCGCTGGCGGTTTCCAAGCCATATTATAGATTTCCGAGGGCGGACGGAGGTGATTTTCAGGTGCGCGGTGGCAGTCCAGGCACCAGGACATGCTTTGCGGCTCGTGCTGATAGACGACCTTCATTTCATTCACCGCACCGTGGCAGCTGTAGCAGCTCACCCCACGATTCACGTGAACGGCGTGGTTGAAATAGGTGTAGTCTGGAACTTGGTGGATGCGGACCCAGTTGACGGGCTGGCCGGTTTTCCAGCTCTCGCGCACGGCGGCGAGCTTCGGACTGTCGGCCTTGATCTGCGTATGGCAGGCCATGCAAGTCTGGGTGGTCGGAACATTCGAGTGCGAGGCGACCTCGACGAAACTATGGCAGTAGCGGCAATCCATGCCGAGCTGCTGAACGTGAATCACGTGGGAGAAGGGAACCGGCTGGTTCGGCTCGTAGCCGACCCGCGTGTATTTTGGAGTGAAGTAATAGGTGAGCCCGCCAGCAATGGTGGTGACCAGCGCACCGGCGCAAATGACTAGCTTCAGAGGAAGCCAGTTTGTCCATTTTGGAAAAAAATTCGCCATTGATCAGAGCGTCACAATCGAAAGTTTGAGTCCGTGTATCCTGTGGATTTGCGCAGTCTTTGAAAATGCCTCGGCGCGAAAATTGGCGCGATGGAAATTTGCGTGAAGGCTGCTGATGGAATACATGATTTTTGGAAGTCCGGTATGTCTCCAAATTCTTTCCATCCTGTCAATAAATTCGGCGATTTTTCTTCTGTGGCACGGGCGCTTTTTTTAGCGATTTTGCTCGCAGCGGCAACGTTGACAAGCCCCGCGCAGACACAGGCCCAGCCTGAGTTGCCGGTCACGAAGCTCTCAATCGGCGGTAAAACCATCCGTGCGGAAATCGCCGACGAGGAACATGAACGCGCCGCAGGCCTCATGTTCCGCAAGGAGCTCGCAGACGATGCCGGCATGCTTTTTATCATGCCACAAACCGGGCCTGTTGCTTTCTGGATGCGAAATACGGAGGTGCCGCTGACCATCGCCTACATGGCTCCGAGCGGTGCGATCATGGAGCTTCACGACCTCGAGCCACATGACGAACGCCCGGTGCCGAGCAGGTTCCCGCAAATCGCCTACGCGCTTGAGATGCCGCGCGGATGGTTCACGAAAAATAATATCTGGCCCGGCGAGCGCGTGGTGGGATTGCCGAAGGCGGGGGGGAAGTAGCGGCGGGGGGAGCGCGGGGTCGTGCTCATGGGAGGCCCATCGTCCCACATAGCCCATTTTTCCTCTCGGTCGGCGTGATGGGCACGGGCCGACATGGTTGCCTCGCGATACAGGCTTGGGACAAGCCGGAGGTTGTCCCTCCCATGGTTACATGCGGAGTTCGTGAATCTCTCCTTGATATGGCCACTCCTCTGTTTTCTGGCAATGGCCGTGGCGCACGGGGTTGTTGCGCACACAGTCCCATTTTTGATTGTAGCTCTCGCCGGCGCGGAGTCTTTGGTCCCAGAATTGTCTTTGCCAAAGGGGACATGTGTTTTCGGGTGATTCTTTCCATTTGCGGGCGACGGCGTTTTTCCAGAAGGCGACCCAGCGTTCGAGTGGGATATCGCAGTTAGCAAGAGGGAGCAAAAGAGATGCAGGTGGTCCGGCAGGATGATATGGCGACCGACTAACCAGCGTGATGAATTGGACCACGCCTCGCGGAGATGATTGTGCATTTCGAGGGATGCCAGAAGAGGTCGGCGCTCCTTTGTGCAAATGGTTAGAAAAATGATGACCGGCTGGCCTGCGCCGGCAAACGGAGGGAGGTGAATGGGTGAGCTACGGCCGGCTTCTTGCATGGGGCCACGCAGTCGTTCAATCAGCGAATGTGTTCAACATATTTTTTGGAGGGATACAATCTTGGGCCTTCCGAGGTCGAAAGCGTATTTTGGGAGATGGCATCCTCCGGCATGCCCCATTTTTCAGCCGCGAAGCGGCGTCGGCGCGCGGTGTGGTCGTTGCCTTGCGGTTCAATCCCGGGACAAGCCGGAGATTGCCCCGCCCATTTAGGACGCCGGGGTTTTTTCTTCCAACATTTCGTCGAAGCGTTTTGTGGTATTCGCGTAGAAAGGGTATTGGCCTTCGGGGGCGGTGGAGGGTCTGTATCTCCACTGTTTGTAAGTCCACAGCCAGAGTTCGGGGTTTTGGGCGATCATGGGTTCCATGATATCCCAGCAGGCTTGTGCGATTTGCTGGTGGGTGGCGTTCTGCGGCAAATCGAGCGGTGGGTGGTAGACGAGGCGGAAGCGTCCATCGGGTTCGGGAAAAATCTGGCTTGGGACGAGGCCTGCGCCGCCGCGCTCGGAGAGGATGCCGGCGATCGGGCTCATGGAGGTCCAGAGGCCGAAGCAGCGGACTGGCACAGCACCGTGTTTTGGATGGATGCTGAGATCGGCGGCGGCGCCGACTTTTCCTCCCGTGCGCAGGAGCTTGATCATGCGAATGAGAGCGCGCGAGGGAGGAATGATCGTGTGGCCGCCTCGGGCCCGCAGGCTGTCGAAAATGGGGCCCAACGATGGATTTTTAAAGGTCTGGGTGATGACCAATCCCGGCGTGACGGCAAAGGAACTGGCAAGGCTGATCCACTCGAAATTGGAGAAGTGCGTGAGGAAATAAACGCCGGGTGCGTTTTTGTCGCGGTGGATGGGATGGTTGTCGAGGCCCTCAACTCGAATGTAGTTCTGGTAGTTTTCAGGGGTCAGATTCGAAGACCAGAAGAGGCAGAGCATCGTTCGGGCGAAGTTCTGGCATGACTTGCGGGCGATGCGTGAGCGTTCGGCGGGTGTATGGGCGGAGCCGAGAGCGACGCGCAGATTTTCAATGGCTACGGCGCGGCTGCGGGAATCCAAGTGGAAGAAAACGAATCCGAGCGCATTTGCAACTGGCCGGAGGGCACTGTAGGGCAGGAGCGGCACAACGGCTTCGACAAATTTGAGCCCAAAAAATTCGAGTTGGTAGCGCAGGCGTTTGAGGCCTGACACGCTCGCCTGTGGAGTTTCGGGTGTGGAATTTTCAGCGCTCACGGTGCTTGAAGAAAAAACCCGGCCAGCGCGAGATCGCTCGGGAAGGTGATCTTGAAATTTGGTTCGCCGTGGAGAACGGGGACGGGATGAATGCCATTGGCGATGAGCGCTGAGACTTCATCGGTGGCGCCAGCGTGATGGGCCTCCAGCGCCGCGAGGAGGAGGTCGTGGCGGGCGGCCTGCGGGGTTTGCATGGCGAAGAGATTGGCGCGGGGAATCGTTTCGGCGAGCACTCCGGTAGCGTCAGCACGGTGCAGAGAATCGGTCACCGGATGGGCGGCAGAGGCCGCACGATGGGACTCTGCGGCAGCGAGGACTTTTTCGATAAGTGCGGGAGTGACCAGCGGGCGGGCGGCATCATGGACTGCGACGAAATCCGGAGGATTCGAGGCGAGGGCTTGGAGGCCGTGGAGCACAGAGGCGCTGCGCTCGGCTCCACCAGCGACGATGTCGCGGAATTTGGGAAACGCCGCGGCAAGCGCGGTGAGTTCCGAAATGCGCAGCGTCGGGCAAACAAGCACGGCACGGTCGATGGCAGGGCATTCTTGAAAGGCGCGCAACGACCATTCGAGAACGGAGCAACCACACAGTGGAGCCATGAGTTTGTCGAAACCCATACGGGCGCTTGAGCCGGCGGCAACAAGAATGGCAGCAGTAGTCATAGCTAATGAAAAGTAGCGCTGGCTGGCCCGGAGCGCACGGAGATTTAAAAGTCGAAGACGCCCTGATCGCTCGACTCGTCTTTTGGCTTACGGCCTTTGGATTTCGCCCCCTTTCGCCCGCTCACTCCGGCGTCTTTCTTCCAGAGGTCAATTTCCCGCTCGAGAGCGGCCAGATGATTTTTTGCTTCCCGGATGCGGACCTCGACTGCAGCCCGCATTTTTGCCCCGACTTTCTGGCGATTATCCGCATGCCAAAACCGCCAAGCGGGCGAGGTGCGCGCCTCGTGGAAGCGGTTTTTCAAATCCCGGACCGTGCGTTCCATTTCCTTTGCAACCTTGCGAAGATGGTAAAGCGTGGAACGGATCGCACTGCCGCTCTCGTGGAGATCTGTGAGGGCGAGCAGAACCTCCAGACGCTCGACATCCATCGCCGCGTAGGCGTTTTGGAGATCATGCCAGAGGCGTTGGGTATTCGGATCATTGCGGGATTTTCCGGTGTCGGGATGCAGACGGCGGACGAGCACGCGGTAGAGTTCCTTCACACGGGCAGGGATGTCCTCTTTTTTTCTGGAGACGGAAGCCGCCTGACCCTCGCGTTTGTGTTTCCACTCCCGGTATTCGTTGAAGAGCTTTTTGTATTGCCGCTTGTTGAAATAATCCGGGTCTTCACCGATGGCGTAGCGGACATAGCTGCGGAATTCGCGCTCCTCATCCGTGAATTCCCTCTGGGCGTCGGGGTCCTCCTCCGGCTCTGGTTCAGATCCCGGCTGGGATCGATCAGGCTCAACGCTGCCCTGGCGCTCCTCCCATTCCTGCTGCTCGCGAGCGATGTCGGCATAGATTTCGGAGGGATCACGCCCTGTGAAAAGCGCCTCCAGACCTGCCGTGCTCAGCAAACGCTCGAGGTGGTCGATCTTGGCGTTGAGCTGGTGCTCCTCGGCCAAAAGCGGGCCAAGCGTCTCCGCCTCCCAGCGCGTGTAGGCGGGGAGGATGGTTTTTTCAAATTCCTCGAGCGAACTGGCGAGCTTCTCCATCTCGGCGATTTTTTTTCGCGCAACACGGCCCGCCTCCTCGCGGAGCGGCTCCTGATCGAGGAGGATGATCCGCCTGTCGCTGGAGAGCTTTACAAATCGAGGCTCTGTAGATGGAGATATTTTCTTTCGGCGCTTGTTCATTTTTGAACCTTTGCGAGCGTAACAGCACAAACATAAAAAAGACCGCTCCGAATTTGCATCGAAGCGGTCTTTGGGGGTTGAGTTCTTCTTGCTTACCGAACCTGGACCATGGCTGCGTGCTCTTCATCTGAGCAAGGAGCGTTCAGCGGGACGCTTGTGGACTTGGAGGCATCGCCGACAATGTTGTTTTGGAGCATATAAGCTTCAACCTCTTCGCCGCTGATGTCGGCGAGCATTGTTCCGTTGATGATGACGCAGGGAGAGAGCGGTTGGCCGCTCAGCTGCTCCATCTCAAAGCGATAGTTCGGATTTTGAATAATGTCCTTCTCCGTGTAGGAAAGTTCATATTTTTCAAAAACCGCACGCACGCCGCGGCTCCAACCGCAGTGGGTCTTCAGGTAGGCTGTAATTTCAGGTTTGTTCATTGTTAAAGATACGAAGGAAGTGGCCGCGAGTGCTTACTTTTTCGATTCTCCGGGACGATATTCGTCTTCCGCGAACTGGAAGGCTTGGTCGAGACCGACCATATCTTCGCCCGGACGCAGGGTGTCGAGTGTTTCGGCTTCCTTGCGGAGAGCTTCCTCGCTGTAGTTGGCAGCTTTAACCGAGAGACCAATACGACGCTCGGCCTTGTCCACCTTGATGACGCGCGCTTCGACTTCCTGTCCAACTTTGAGCACGTCCTTGACTTTCTCGACACGGTCTTCGCTAATCTGCGAGATGTGCACGAGGCCGTCGATGTCGTCCTGGAGTTGTACAAAAGCGCCGAAGTTGGTGAGTTTCGTGATGGTGCCCTTGACGAGATCGCCGATACGGAAACGGCCATCGATTTCCTTCCAAGGATCTTGATCGAGCTGCTTGACGCCCAGGCTGATGCGCTGGTTGGTCTTGTCGATGTCGAGGACTACGGCTTCGAGGTCGTCACCTTTTTTGAGCATCTCGCTCGGATGATTGATCTTGCGGGTCCAGGAGAGGTCGGAGACGTGGATCATGCCGTCGATGCCTTCCTCGAGTTCCACGAACGCGCCGTAGGCGGTCATGTTGCGGACCTTGCCCTTGACCTGTTTGCCGATCATGTAGCGGAGCTCAATCTCGTCCCATGGATTTGGTTCGAGCTGGCGAACGCCGAGGGAAATCTTCTGCTCGTCCTTGTTGACGCCGAGCACGAGGGCTTCGACTTCCTGGCCGAGTGTAAGTACATCCGATGGACGGGCGATGCGCTTGGTCCAAGAGAGTTCCGACACGTGGATGAGGCCTTCGACGCCGTCTTCGATCTGAACGAATGCGCCGTAGGGCATGAGGTTCGTGACTTTTCCGGATACTTTCTGACCAACAGGGAAGCGCTCTTCGATCTTGTCCCATGGGTTCGACTGCATCTGCTTGAGACCGAGAGAGACGCGCTCCTTGTCCTTGTTGATGTCGAGGACCTGGACGGTGAGTTGCTGACCGACCTTGATGAGTTCGGACGGGTGGTTGAGACGTGCCCAGGACATGTCGGTGACATGCAGAAGTCCGTCGATGCCGTCGAGATCGATAAACGCACCGAAGTCGGTGATGTTTTTAACTGTTCCGACGATTTTATCACCGATGTTGACTCCGCCGAGGAAAGCTTGGCGTTTCTCCGAGCGTTCCTGCTCGATGATTTCGCGGCGGCTGAGTACCACATTTTTGCGGTCTTCGTTGATTTTGACGATTTTGAAATCGTAGGTATTTCCAACGAACTGCTGGAGGTCCTTTGGAGGCACAATGTCGATCTGGGATGCGGGGAGGAATGCCTCCACGCCCACGTTGACGGTGAGGCCGCCTTTGACGGCGCTGCGGACTTTGCCTTTGATGAGGCCATCACCTTTGAAAACTCCGACGATTTTTTCCCAATTCTGGCGCTGTGAGGCTTTCTCTTTGGAGAGAACAACCATGCCTTCGTCGTTTTCAAGGCGTTCGAGGAGAACTTCGACTTCGTCGCCGAGTTCAACGGATTCGGGTTCGTCGAATTCCGAGGCGGGGATCACGCCTTCGCTTTTGTATCCAATATCCACGAGGAATTCCCGTGTTCTGATCTCAAGGATGTGGCCCTTGACGATGCTACCTTCGCGATAGTTTTTGACCGAGCTGGCGATCAATTCTTTTAATTCTGACATATGGTTGATGGTTCCTTGTTTTGGTTCGCCACCGGCCTCAAGCAGGAAAGAGAGGACGGGTTGCGGCCGCGTCGACCGCTTGCGAGGTTAGACCGGACGAATCCAGGCTATGTTTCCGGCATACTTTACTTCCCGCCGGACGGGAAAATTTCACTCGATAAGATTTAGGCTTTTTCAACCTGCCAGTATTCGAGATCCACAAGGGTGTCTCGGCCGAAAATGCTGACCGATACGCGAAGTTTACCACGCTCGGGGTCGATCTCCTCGACGAGGCCATTTTGGTTTTGGAAAGGGCCATCGGCAACTTTGACTTTGTCTCCGATTTCGAAATGAATTTTGGGCGTGACTGTGTCCTCGCGGTCACGAATCTGAGCAAGCAGGCCTTCGACTTCTTTCGGACGCATAGGAATCGGACGATCTTTCGTTCCAGCAAATCCAAGAACACCTGCGGTGTCTTTGATGAAATACCATGTTTTCTCGACCAACTGGTTATTATCATCAAGCAGGTGCATATTGACGATCAGATAACCCGGAAAAAACTTGCGGGTCGTCTCGGTCTTTTTGCCCCGCTTGATTTCCTGCACGCGCTCGGTCGGGATGAGAACCTCGTAAACGAGATCGGACATTTCATCGGTGATGATACGGCGGTCGATGTTGTCCTTCACCTTCTGCTCCTGTCCGGACAGGACATGCACGACGAACCATTGATCTTTCGGGGCTAAAGCCATTTTATAAATTCTGTTTGGGGGTTATGGGCTGGTAAGAAAACCTACAACGTTGATGAGAATGAAATCGAAGAATGCGATGTAGCCGCCAAGGAGAACCATGGCCACAAATACGACCACTGTGGAGTCTGTAAGTTCCTTGTATCGGCGGAATCCTTTTTCATTAGGATCCCAGGGCCACTGAGCCTTGCCGAGTTCCACCCGGACTTCGGAGGTGAACTTGCGGATTTTTGAAAACATCGGGTTATGATATTATTGAAAAGGAGCCCAGGCCAGGAGGGACTTGAACCCCCAACCGACGGTTTTGGAGACCGTTGCTCTACCAATTGAGCTACTGACCTTCGGAATTTGACTCCGGCCCGCTTTTTAAAGGCGGGCGCTTGTGGTGTTTTAGGCGATGATATCACCCACGCGTCCGGCACCCACGGTGCGGCCGCCTTCGCGGATAGCGAAGCGGATGGTTTTTTCCATCGCGATTGGAGTGATGAGTTCGACTTCCACGGAAACGTTATCACCAGGCATCACCATTTCAACACCTTCAGGCAATTTCACAGTTCCAGTCACGTCAGTCGTGCGGAAGTAGAATTGCGGGCGGTAGTTGGTGAAGAACGGAGTGTGGCGGCCACCCTCGTCTTTGCTGAGGACATAGACCTCGGCTTTGAACTTGGTGTGGGGCTTGATCGAACCTGGCTTGGCGATAACCTGACCGCGTTCGATTTCTTCTTTCTTGGTGCCACGGAGAAGCACACCGACATTGTCGCCGGCTTCGGCGCTGTCGAGGAGCTTGCGGAACATTTCGATGTCGGTAACGGTTGTCTTCTTGGTGTCGCGAAGACCAACGATTTCGACTTCCTCCATTTTCTTGAGGATGCCACGTTCGACACGGCCGGTAGCCACGGTGCCGCGACCTTCGATATTGAATACGTCTTCGACGGGCATGAGGAAAGGAAGATCCTTCGGACGCTCGGGCTGTGGGATGTATTCATCCACGGCTGCCATGAGGGCGAGGATTTCTTTTTCGTATTCTGCGTCGCCTTCAAGAGCCTTGAGTGCGCTGCCTTTGATGATTGGAATGGTGTCGCCTGGGAACTCGTATTTGCTGAGGAGTTCGCGGACTTCCATTTCGACGAGCTCGAGGAGGTCTTTGTCGTCAACCATGTCAACCTTGTTCATAAAAACAACGATCGAAGGCACGCCGACCTGACGGGCGAGAAGAATGTGCTCACGGGTCTGAGGCATCGGACCGTCAGCGGCGCTGACGACGAGGATCGCACCGTCCATCTGGGCGGCACCGGTGATCATGTTTTTGACATAGTCTGCATGGCCGGGGCAATCAACGTGTGCATAGTGACGGTTTGCAGTCTCGTATTCTACGTGGGCAGTGTTGATTGTGATGCCGCGCTCTTTCTCTTCGGGAGCGGCATCAATCTCGTCATATTTTTTTGCAGTAGCTCCGCCGCTTTTAGCCAGAACGGTCGTGATTGCTGCTGTGAGTGTGGTTTTACCGTGGTCAACGTGGCCAATCGTGCCGATGTTGACGTGCGGTTTGTTACGCTGGAACTGTTCTTTTGCCATCTTGATTTTTCGGTTGGTTTTTTATGTGCGGGACGATGTTGGTGGAGCCCATGACCGGGATTGAACCGGTGACCTCGTCCTTACCAAGGACGTGCTCTACCGACTGAGCTACATGGGCATTTGGCGGCCGGAGCCGCGGTGTTTGCACATCGACCTGCGTTATGTTTTCCCGGTGGAAATAGGCGGCGACGCTGACCGCTGCCGCATTTGCGACGGGCAGTTGGCGTCTTCTCCTGTTTCCGACAGGGACGTGAAAAGTATCGCTTCCGCGTTTTCTGTCAAAGGGAAAATGCAAAGCATCAGGCGACCGGCGCGCGATGGGTTATCAGGCGGATTTCTTTGAGCGCTTTTGGCTAAGCAAGGCCAGGGAGACAAAAGCGACTTCACACAGCACGAAGGCAACGGCTCCGGGGAGTCCGCCTGTTCCAAATCCGTAGCTGTGAAGTCCCACGCCGAGAATGAAGTTCACGCCATACCAAGCCATGATCACGCATTGAAAGGCCAGCACGGCACCCACAGCCATTCCAAATCCGCCCCACTTGCCGGCGATGCGGCCATGGAGGAGAAAGAGATAGGCAAGAAGAGCGATGAGAGCCCAGGTTTCCTTGGGGTCCCAATCCCAGAAGCGGCCCCAGGAGTAGTTCGCCCACACGGCGCCAAGGATGGTGCCGATGGCGAGGAGGAGCACGCCGATTTGAAGGGTGCGGTAGAGGTAGTTGTTCAAAGTCGGTGAGGCCTTTCCACCGAAGAGGGATTTTCCGAGAATGATATGGCCGACACCGAGGGCGAGAGCGAAGGCGGCATAGCTGAGCGTGATCGTGAGCACATGGGTCGTGAGCCAGAAATTATCCGCCAGCACCGGAACGAGCGGGTGGATCGAACGATCGAGGATAACAGGCTGCGTGTCGGCAAGGATGAGTGAGACGACTGCGACAGGCACGGCTCCGAGCAGGAAATACCGACTGCGGTAGATGGCCTCGAAAACAAGCGCGAAGAAAATCGTGCCGAATGCCACCCACACGACGGATTCATACATGTTGGTCACAGGGGCACGGCCGGAAATGATGATTCGGAAAACAAAACCGGCGAGTTGGAGCAGGAAACCGCAGAGGCCGAATGCCCAGCCCAGCGCGTAGCCAGCTTTTCCAGGGACCACCAGCAATCCGATTCCTGCCACAAGATAAAAAATCCAGGCCCAGCGGAACGGGTGAAGTCTCTGGTAAAAAACCTCCACGGCAATCTTGCCGGCATCCGCCTGAAATCTCGCTTCCTCCCGCGCCTGCTCGGCGCGGAGTTCTGCAAGGCCGGCATCGAAGTCGGATTGATTGTTCGAGCGGAATCCCTGGCGCAGCTTGGCGAGCGCGGCGTCGTCGGATTTGAGAGGGCTCCATGCGGCGGCGCCTGTGGGCAGCAGAGTGACGGAGCGTCCGCTCACGAGCCCCTCAAAAACCGCGAGGCGCATGCCAACGGTGGAGGCCTCGCGCTGGAGCACATCGAGAGTGGTCTTGGGATTTTTTAAGCGAATGGCGGAGACCTCCTCCAAGGCGGCACGGAGCTCTTCGTTCCCCACCAGCTCGCGATAGGTGAAAAGTTTTTTCGCGGCATCGAGACCGAGCTGGTCCTTGAATTTTTTATTCCCGATGAGGATGAGCGGCTGATCCTCCCAGCCTACCGGCGTGAGCCAGAGGGAGGCTACCGTCGCTGTTGAGCTGATCCTCATGCCATCCTTCAAATAGCGGCTTTTGCCCGAGAGGCTCAAGAGCGCTTCATCTGCGAAAACGAGGAATGGCTTTTTCCGACCGCCTTCTTGGATCGGTATCGAGTCTAAGCCCGTGAAATCGAGCCCGTGAGAGGCGTTGCAAAAAATGAGCAGTCCAACAGCAAAGAAAAAAATGCGGAAGAGAGAAGTCATGCGTCCTTGGAATTGGGTTTAAAGTAAAACATGATGAAAATACCGACACAAATGGCCAGCGATCCTAGCCATTTCAGCAACCAGCCGGGGTCGTAGAGAACCTGCAGCGTGGTCTCGCCGAGGTCACGGGGGTTCCACTCTGCTTGGGAAAACTTGTAATTGATGCCCGTGAAATTTGCCAAAACCGTGCCTGGGAAGCTGGCCGGGTGGTTCATTCGTGCGGTACCGGTCTTGGTGAAGCCGGTGCTATCCTCTTTAAACTCGACTGTAGCAATGAAATTTGACGGTGTCTCGGTGCCCTCATAACGCGGGACTTCAAAATTCAACAACCGCATGGCGAACGGCATCGGGCGCAATTCCAAGCCGTATCCGATACGAACGACATTCTGGCCGTCCGTGAGCGAGGTGATTTCACCACTCGCGACCCAGCGTGTTTCGGAGTCTTTCTTCTCTGGTGAGACAAGCTTTGCCCGGAATCCGGGAACACCGGTCTCACCTTTGGGCAAAGGCGGACCGGGCTTCATAGTCGAGCGCACGGCGGCTTGGGAATAAAAACCCAGAACCTCCACCTGCCAATCCGCCCAGCCGGTAGCAAATGATTCGCCCACCTTGGCGCTTCCAGCGGCTAGGGTGGCACCGCTCCGCTGCAGCTGGTAGGCGATGCCATCCTCACCGGGAGCAACGAGAAGCGTAGGCTTCAAGTCGCCCTCGGAAGCCTGGGCGTTCTGAATCCGCACCAAAGCGGCCGGATTGTTCGGCTGATCGCTCTTAGTCACGGGACGCCCGCCGACCATCTCAAAATCGGGCCAGTATTCCTCCACCGTGACCAACGCCCCACCAACTTGAATAGGTGTTTTCATCACATCTTCCCGCAGGTATGTCACTGCTGCCGCATCGGGGGGAGCAATCGTTATTTTTTTGCCATCCGCACCCAGCATGACTCGAATGCCAGAATCCTTTGCCTCGCCTTGCACAACGGATGCGAACTTTCCAAACACCATCTGCGTCTCGCTACCTCCGGTAGACTTCGGCGGTGGGAGCTCCGATTGAAAAACCACACGCGCCAACCCGGAAAAATCCCGCTCTTGGGAAGCCTTGCCCTCCAGCACGATCGGCATCTCAAGTTTCTGCCCCATGCGTGGGCTTGTGAAGCGCAGCATGACGCCGGGCGTGCCCGAGTCGGAGGGAACCAATGTTTCCTCCTTGATGAGATTGTCGCTGAACCCGTCGGCGATGATCTGGAAATTTGTTCGAGGCACTTCGAAAATACGCGGACGCTTCTCACTCGGGCGCGCAGTGGAAGCGTCGAAGGGCATGACATAGAGTGCCGAGTCGTTTGGGCTTTCGACCTGAATGATGCTGCGATTCACCGTCACCTTCCGCACGGGTCCCTTGTCCTTGTGGAGGGTCACATTTCCCTCAAACCCCGTCTGGATTCCCACCATCGCACCAACGAGGAGCGTGATGATGCCGTAATGGGTGATAATAAATCCCGTGTGCTTTTTCTCCCACGGCCAGCGGGTCAGGGTCACGGCAAAGAGATTGATGCAGAGCACGGCCAACCAGACGAGAAACCATGGTGCCTTGTAAATATAAGCTTGGGCGACTTTGGTGCTGAATTCCGACTCGGCAATCGTCGCCGCCGCGCAGGCGATAGCGATTGTTGCCAGGAGAACGAGGGCAAGTTGCAACGAACCCAGCCAGTGAACAACTCGCCAAAACGAGGAGTTTTTTTTTCGCGTTTCGACCAGTCGCTTTCGCTCAAGCGCAGTCAAAGCACACAGCCTCCGGTTGCGGTGCCTTTTAAAAAAGAAATGTCAGGTGAGCTCAACAAAAACAGCATGACCCGCAGAAGCTATCCTGCTGTTTGAAAGTTTCAAGCCGCACCGCCGAATTTAGCGGTGCGGAAGAAACCTGGCCTGCCTTATTGCCCTGTCTGAATGCTGAATATGGCGGGTGCGTCATTGCTCCATCCGGTGTTGCCGCTCTCAAAGCCGGGATTGGTAACACGGTTAACTCCGCCCGAAGTTCCCAGGAAGATCTCGTCAAAATACATCGTGCCGGCCGCATTGCTATAGGCCGTATCGAAACTGAGATACACACGCTGGCGGTTACCCACATTGAACACAGGCGTGGTAAATTTCGTCCAAGTCGAAGTCGCATTTATGCGCAGCGAAGAAACACGCTTCGTCCAATTCGCGTTTCCCCAGACCTGCAACTGTAGCGATCCACTGCCCTTCACCCATACACTGACTGTGTGGTTCGCGTTCGGTGTCACGGTAACGGTCTGGTAAAAATCCTGATAAGTTGCGGTTGCGGGAATTTTTGCCATCGCAGACCAAACTCCATTGAAAACAATCCCACCCGAGTTAGGCGTGGGGGTTGCCGTCGGGCTTGGTGTCGGCGTGGGAGTTGCCGTCGGGCTCGGTGTCGGCGTGGGAGTTGGCGTTGCTGTGGGAGTCGGGCTTACCGTCGGCCATGGCGTCGCACTGGGAGTCGGGGTAGGCGCGCCGCTCAACAGTTTATCTCGGAGCGTTTTCACGATCTGTTGCATAGCGGTATCGCTTTTGAAGTCTGTGATAAATGTCCACCAAAAGACCCCGCCGATGCTGCCGGGAAAATCAAAGGAAGCATTGTGGTATTGCTCAGCCACCACGCGCTTGGCCACCAAAGGATCCGTCTGGTTATATGCCCACCAGAATTGCTGACCCGGTATCCAATAACCCAACTCGCCAATACCGATCTTCTGCGTCGGAAATTCTGCTCGTAGAGTCTTCATAACCTGATCGAATGCAACGCCCATCGGAGCCTGCTCTTGATATTGGGAAAAGGTAACCACATCGATATTAGCGCGGGTCGAGGCGGGCAGGTTCGCGTTCGCCCAAGTAAACATTGAATACGCTACGGAGTCAGTGTTGATCTGCCAGAAAAATGTCAGGAAAGTCAACTTTCCCGGTGCGCGGGCTTTCACCTCGGCGGCTGCATCCGCGATGCGCAGACCGATATCGCTGCTGAGCCAGCTACCGTTCACCTCGTTGCCGACCTCCCAAGCATCGATTTGGGGAAAGGCTGTAATATAGTCGATAAATCGCTGTTTGTATTGAGCTCGAGTATAGCCTTTATCGTAAGTGGAATCCACCGGCTGGCCCAGCACCTTCACGCCTTTGCTTTTCGCATAGTTCACTATGTTCGTGTAGGTCGATGGCGCCTGACCTGCGTCAAAAACAATCCGAATCCATGCATAAGGCGCGGCTAGAGTGGCTGCCAAATCAACATTGGCTTGGTAGTTCGAAACCGTATCGATTGTGAATCCAATCCAAGGCGTGACGGTGGATTTGTTCGCAGCCGCATACACGGGTCCATGCTCGGCGAGTAAGGCATCATAAGCCACAGCAAGTTGGTCCAAGGCGAGTTGACCAGCTTTTCCCTTTGCGGATTCAGGACTGTACACATCCACACCGGCGAGTTGCGAAACGGCGGCTTGGTATGCCGTGGTAAACTTCGCGGAGGGCACATAGTCAGGACGAGCAGAGCGCGCTGCATCGAGCTTCTTTTTTACATCCAGTGCAGCCTGATAGGTGAAATTAATCGTTGCAGCTGTGCTAAATCCCGAGCCGCCATTGTCCAATATCAAGAGTTGATACCCTCCGGGAAGCGTCGGCCAGTTGAAAGCCAAAGCGACTGCTTGGGATGGGATATTGAATGCGAGGTTCGAACCCGATGTATAGAGCGGCCCGCTCGTGATTGCTCGCATGTTGGCGGGATTCAGCAAAAAGTCATTGTTATAGCCGGCCCCTCCATTGTTTGAAGCCGATCGCACCTGGGTGGGCGTTAGAGCCGTACCGTTTCGGTCAAAGAACAAAAGCGTCACTGTGCCGCCTGCCTGAGCTGATCCGCGCAACGAGAAGGCCACAACTATAACTGCCGCGAAGAGCAAAAGCACGAGGCCAGGCAAGAGCAAATTTCGTAGTGCGCGTTGTTTTTCGAATTGGTTTTCAGGTTGATTTTCCATAGCAAAAATTAAATGCCTCACCCCCACTGTTCCATGGGGTCTTCGCCTGCTTTTGGTTTCTGCGGCTTGCCGCAAGCTGTTCGCGGCATACCAGTGGCTGTGTATGAAAACAGCATTTGAACAACTCCACCAACGTGGCAATCAGGGAAAGCGCGCCGGATTGAAATTTCTCATTCGAACTCCGCTCACCGTAGCGCTTGTTTTTTCCATTCTCCACGGCTGCACCTACATGCCACCCGACTCGACCGTAGAACCAGGCTTCAAACCAGCCAGTAGCGTCGCCGACCCTATGGCAGGCGCTCGGCAAATGACGAAGGCCCCAACCATACGCGCTCGCAGCGCCATAATGATCGACGCGCAGAACGGAAAAACCCTCTATGAAAAAAATGCCGACGAACGCCTCCCTGTCGCCAGCACGCAAAAATTGCTAACCGCCATGGAAGTCATCGCCGAGGGAGAACTCGAGCAGGACGTACAGGTAACAATCTGGGACCAACTCCAGCCACCCACAAAGCTGGGCCTCATCGCGGGAACAAGCCATCGCCGCCTCGACCTCCTTGGCGCCATGCTCGTGAGCAGCGCCAACGACGCCGCGAGTGCCCTCGCCAACGCCGCCGAAGGATCTTACAGCGATTTCATTTCCCGCATGAACGCCCGAGCCGATCGCCTCGGCGCAAAACACTCGCTTTTCCTGAACCCACATGGACTCGACATTCCAGGCCAACACTCAACCGCAAGGGATGCCGCCATCATTGCCTACCACGCCTACCGCATTCCTCTCATCCGGCACTTCGCCGCGCAGGAAATGATTCCCTTCAGCTATGGCGATGGCCGCACCGTCCTGCTGGAAAACACCAATATGCTGCTCTGGAACCGCCCCGCCTACTTCAACGGCCTCAAGAGCGGCTTCACCATCGAAGGCGGAAAATGCCTCATCGCCAGTGCCAAGCACAATGGCCGTGAAATCCTCATCGTCCTCCTCGGCAGCACGCAGGAGGAGGTCTTTCGAGACGCCAAACGCCTCTTCCTGTGGTATGAAAAACAAGTTAAAACGAATGCTATGGGTGATGCTCCACCAGCATGCTGATGCAGCGGAAACGATGCTCTCCTAGCAAAGCTCAACACTCTCGGAAGGCGGTGTGGCCGCGATCTTCTGGCTGGTTGTTCCTATTTTTTTAGTATGCTGGGTAGCCAAGTCCACACGATATGTGTGGAGACGGCATAGTTCCAGACCGCGCCCACAAGCGCGCCCGCAGCACCCGCAAACCACCACGGAATTTTTTGTTCGAAAAGATATTCTGCAGACTGCACATTCACCACGACGCCCATGCCGCAAATAACCATGTAGGCGACCAGACCGGGCAGTAGCAAACCGCCTTTGAGGCGCTGCTGACGGAAGGTGACGGAGTTATTCACCAGAAAATTCGACGCCATGGCGACAATCGTGGCCAGAATCTGCGCGGTAACAAATGGAACAGATACCAACTTGTGCAAAACGCCCAGCGTCGCAAGGTGAAGCACCAAGCCACTCAGTCCAGCAAGTACATAAAGCACGAAGCGAACTGGTACAAATCGACCAAGAATTTTATCCGCCAACAGGTAGAGGTATTCAAAAGCCACTACAATATCCAACTTGCTCTCCCCATGCTGCCTCGTGCGGAATTCATACGGGAACTCCCGCACACGAAGCGGGCGACCCGCCGAAAGCACGATGTCGAGCAGGATTTTAAACCCCTTTCCGGTCATCTGCCGCACCGTTTCCTCAAAAATATCGCGCCGAATCACAAAAAAACCACTCATCGGGTCGGTCAGCTCCGTCTTGCGAACGATGGACCCAATCCTCGTCGCAAACCGGCTCACAAAAACCCGCGACTTCGACCAATCCCCAGTCCCTCCACCCTTTCCTGTATAACGACTTCCAACAGCCAGCTCCAAAGCGGAATCCTCCTCAAAAGCCCTCAACATCGCCGGAAGAATCGTCTCATCATGCTGAAGATCGCAATCCATCACCGCAAAGACATCTGCCGCACTCGAAGCCATCCCCTCCAAACAAGCCGAAGCCAAACCCCTGCGTCCAATCCGCCGAATAAACCGCACCCGCGGCTTCTCACGAGCCAGCTCCATCAATACCTCCCGCGACCCATCCTGCGAATCATCATCAACAAAAACAATTTCCCAATCAAAATCCACTAGCAGCGCCTCGAGTCGTCCCACGACTATAGGTATATTATAATTTTCGTTATAACTTGGGATGATGATTGAGTATTTCAACATGACATCCGATTATCTGTACGCTGGCGTCAAGGGATCCGGCACTGGCAGTCCTTGCAGCGATGCCATGTCGGCGTCGACCATGATTTTTACGAGTTCCGGGAAGCGGACTTTGGGTTCCCAGTCGAGTTGTTTTTTGGCTTTGGCCGGGTCGCCGATGAGGAGGTCGACTTCGGCGGGGCGTTCGTAGCGGGCGTCGTATTTGACATGGTCTTTCCAGTCGAGGTTCACGCGGGCGAAGGCGTGTTCGACAAATTCCTGGACGGTATGGGTCTCGTTTGTGGCAATGACATAGTCGTCCGGTTGATCCTGCTGGAGCATGAGCCACATGGCTTCGACATATTCGGGGGCGTAACCCCAGTCGCGCTTGGCGTCGAGGTTGCCAAGGTAGAGATGTTGCTGCTTGCCGAGTTTGATGGCAGCGGCGGCGCGGGAGATTTTGCGAGTGACGTATGTCTCGCCACGGCGGGGGCTCTCGTGGTTGAAGAG
>Ga0164292_10001496_pt1 | contig 18920 bp, 27 predicted proteins | sample GEODES117metaG_FD_111486 | JGI IMG/M metagenome (GOLD analysis project Ga0164292, IMG submission 111486) | Eutrophic lake water microbial communities from Lake Mendota, Wisconsin, USA - GEODES117 metaG | ecosystem: Environmental > Aquatic > Freshwater > Lake | place: USA: Lake Mendota...
GACAGCAAGATGTATGCAAAGAAAGCAAATTGCTACATCTATAGTCATTTTATGATGGAGAAGACTCGAAAATTTGACTCATACAAAAAGAGTCCTTATCGAAGTCCTATCGTGCTTAAAGTCATGCCATCTACAATGGCAGTTTTAAGTCACAGATCAATTCCACCTAAAATTTACTCAATATTAGAATCGTTTACTCTTTGAGATTTTAAATATTGGGAAATAAATTTTGTAAAGTCTTCATTTCCGTATGGCCAACGGTCATTTTTATTCATAAATCCATAATGAACTAATGCATCAATATGCTCTTCAAGCATTTTTAGAGTTACATCGTCTACATTCCATTTTATTTCTGCATCCGTTTCTACAGAAGGTTTTTCAGCAGCCTTATGTTCTGCAACAGCAAGATCAGCGACCTTGGCAATATTTCCAAGAATTTCCATAGACTTGGCGCATTGAAAAAAAAGATCCTTTTTAACGGGATCTTCTTCTTTGCGAGCCAAGTTCCGAATTTCGTAAACTAGCTCTGGGATTTTCATTTTAGTAACTCCTTAACTTAGTGTTAGGAGATACTTGGTTTGTTGAATCAGACCAAGCATCTCATCACGTATATTTAACAGTGCTGTCTGATCTGGTTTTACTTCTTTCGGTAATTCGTTCTTCAAGTAGTCTTCAAATGAATCTAGTACTGAATTGATCCCAATCTTAAATGGTCCATTTAGTTTTAGTTCAGCAAAATCTTTCAATTCCTGCTTTCCCTTTACTCCCATGTAGGTTTCTGCAAAGGTATCAAGTAAAGCATCAATCCCTTCGTATGCTTTTCCTAAAGCTACGTGTGCAGCGTAAGACTGTGTGCCCCAATGATGGAGGCGAATTTCGTTATTGAAGTTTAGTATTTTTTGAATGCAGGACATATGGTTTCCTTAAAGTTATTTATTTTCTTCCGTATCTGGCTTCAAAGTTTCATTTACTGCTGTTGCAATACCTTTAACCGAGTCAATTGCATCAGCAATTTTAAATCCTGCACCAGTTTCTGGTCCAAATTTTTTCAAAGGACAAGTGATTGTAGGCATGTAAAGTTTTTGTGATAGACTGGATCTTGGATTTCCAATTTTACAACCACAGCCACCTTTACACCAACCGATGGGTTCTGTTTGTGGTAAAGGGTTTACTTTATAATCACATGCTAGGCAGATTTCTTTTCTTTTGTTATATGTTTCTTCAGAAACTTTACCATTAAACATTTGAGAAGTTTCTGCTTTTGCATATGAAACTGCTTTCTGTATCAAAGATGGTTGTTTTGGTTTCGGTATCATTGTAGTTGCCTTTTTAGGAACTAATTTTTCAACATCTATTTCTTTTATCTTTTCTCTCTTTTCACATTTTAAGCAATCAGCCATTTTTGGATTGTTTACAATATTTAAAGAACAGACTGTACTGCAACCAGAATCATCTGTAGACCAGTGTTTGCAATTAATTTTTTGTCTACTGATTACATAACCTTCTGCTTTAGAATTACAATCATAGTACTCATTTAAAAAAATATCCAAAGGTTTATTGTTCATGGTTTTATCCAACTGTTATATTTAAAAAATCTGCATAACAAGAATCTTCATCTATTACGGATGTTATAATGCAATCCGGGAATTCTCCCGTAGTAAAAGTTATACATGATGATTTTGATCTGAATGCCGTTGAAATTAAACCTGTAATTTGCTGAGAGTCACAATCATTAACTACAGATGGTGGAGCAACAACTAAACCAACATCCGGACTGTTTCCAAATTCTGGACTTTGTTGAAATTCGCCGGGTACAAATGTTGGAGTAGTTCCAGATTCATTTTCATATAAGTAATAAACATTACTGTAATAAGAAAATCTAGAAGCTTGTCCGATTCCCTCAAGAGGTAATTTATAAACCTTACCAGCCTGACATTCGCAGAATGGATTGCAAACAGGGGTATCTCCTTCATATTCTCGCTCTATGCCTGCTGCCTGTATATTTACTAATGCGTCTATCCAAAAAACAAATCCAACAGGCATAAAATAATATTCAATAATTTGAAAATCAATTGTCTCAGTTACTTGTATTCTACTCACTAAATCTGAAGGTTGCATATTTTCATTCCCGGAACATTCATCCAATTGAGGTCTTTTTGATAACCATAAACGAGGTTCTGCCACAGTTATCTGAATATCAGATTGAATATTTGCATTTATAGCTCCAACAAAATCTCCAAGAGTTCCATAACCTTGCACATATTTTTCGCATATTACCATGAATCCCAATTCACTCTGCGGTAAATTAAAAGAATTTCCAACACCCGGTATTTGATATTTTGGGGGATCCGTTATTTGTGGATTTTCCGGATCCAGATGACATCTTGGAATTCTCACAGTCATACCCAAAACTTCTCTACAAAATGATGGTCCATTTCTTCCATTTATTTCTTCAACGTTAAGGGCTACTGTATAAGTTTCAGCCCCCTGCCCAGTAACCGGACTAATATTACATTTTGTTTTAAATCCCACTCTTCCGCCAAATGTCGGAATTAACTCGCAAACATCAAAACTTTCAGAATATGCTGCTTCTTCTTGGCATCCTTGTATAAAACAATCTTGAGTATCTAAAATAATACATTCACAACTTTCTGGTGTCCAAGTATATCTTGTAACCGTTTCAAGTTTTGCACATACATTGGCATTTACTGTTACAGGCCACGCTAGTTTACCACCCCACTGTCTTTTTGGTAAATCTACTCTACATGGATGATTTGGGGCAAAAGGTCCATCATATTCAGAACAATTCAAATTCGGGTTTGGTGGAAAACAATTCTCATTCAAAAAAGCTTCTAAAGTAGAACCACTTAATTCTGTTGCTATTACTGGCAAACATCCCTTATCAAAGGGCCCATATACCAATGTATTATCAAATAAAAGTCCATTTGCCGGAGGCAGCGTATCTTCTGGAGTTACTCCAAAAGGATAATAAAAACGTTTTCTTTTTTTACAACGCCAGACCCAACCTTCACTCAGAGACCAATACTCATCAGGTTTATCATCCACACCTTCACAACAATATTTTGCATTGGTTAGTGAACCACTACAGCTAGTATTACATCTGCAGCTATAGCAATCGGCTGAAGGTAATTTACAATATCTTCCACAAATCATAACATCACAACAATCACTATATGTGAGTTCAAAAGAAGGTCCAGGATTAAAACCACCACCCATTTGAGTATCTGCAATATTGGTTGGGGTTCCTTCTACCAAACGTATAGATGGACAATAAGAATTTACACACAATCCAACATAAACATATGTTTCACCATCCAAATTAAATCTTGGATGTCTTAATTGATTCCCGGCATCATTATTTGGATTTGATTCTTCAAAATCTTGCAAAACTTGATATTGCTCATCTGTCAAACAGATGTACATCTTTGCTGGCAATTCTGTGCTTGAATTATTTGATTCGGGTGAAGATGATTCTTGTTCTTGACTATTGTTTCCCAATTCAACTACAGTGCCACCGGAAGTTCCTTCAGCGTCTTGTGAGCAAGGACAATACTTGTCTACCCAAATAGCTGTTACTATTCCCGGAATTCCTTGTTTAAATGGATTATAATCATAACCAAATCCCAAGAATCGTGTAATACTATTAAGATTTTGATCCGCTTCAGCATCAAATATAACATTAGCACCGCCACCCATACCAGCATGAAAACCAGAAAATAAAGTATCTAGCGGATAATAGTTTATAAAAGGATCGCAAACCCCACCGGGTCCACGATCTGATGCATCTTCACTATATTTTATGTCATCAAAAGATGATCCGCTTTGGTTTGATGGCCATTTACTTGCTCCACCACCACCGCCACTACCTTCATCTCCACCACCACCAGCATATCTTCCTCCTCCTCCTCCACCCCCATCATTGGCTCCAGACCCACCAAACAAAGTAATACCAGCAAACGCAGAAGGACCGCCAGCCAATCCCGGTGTTGTCTGACTTCCTCCATAACCACCAAAAGAGCCTGCACCACGATAACCAGACGATATACCACCATATCCGCCGCGTGCTGCTGCACCACCCGCACCACCCGCACCACCCCCAACAATAGATGGTTCGCTAACTTGTTCTAAATTTTCGCTTATAATTGTTGGAAAACCACCAGAAAAATTATTACCACCAATTCCAGCAAATCCTTCAAGAGCGAGACTGGCTTTCACTCTACTCTGCAAAAGAGCTGAATGTCCACCCTTCGGTTCATCTTCATCATATGCATATTGTGATCCACCACCACCAGAACGTGAAAGTAAAATAACATCTCTGGTGGTATCAAATTGTTTAATTTCTGCAGTCCACCTAACAGGACCTCTATGTTTAAAGGCGCTCTGATCGTTTCCAAATCCCGGTTGCTGTGGAGCCCACCCAAAAAACTTTTGTATTCCAGCGGTAACACTTGCAAACCCATCATCTCCACCATAACCATATGCTATACCGGTTATTAAATTTGGTGTTGACCCACCACTAGATCCCGAAGCACCCGATGCTTCTGCTGTGGCACCAACATCTCCATTTAATGAATATATTACAGATCTTCCATAATATCTGCAAGCAAGAGCAATATGTCTTCCAACTGGATTACAACAACAAGCTTTTTTAGGCATATATCACCATTATTACAAAGTATTTATAGCCTCTGTATACCATCATCATCGGTATAATAAATTTTATCAAAAATTTCAGTACACCATTTGGCACAAACAGAACAAGGCTTGGAATTTCTGAAATCACCAAATCGATTAAATCTAAAATTTACAAGAATTAGCTTTTTAGATCTAAGATTGTAAGGAATTTTTCTAAAAGCATCCAATTCAGAATGCATATCTGCAGTTCTATAACCCAAACGCAAAGTATCAGGGTGGGTCTTAAAAATATTTTGACCCACCGAGATAATTTTGCGCTTGTATATTATGAGAGAGATATGCTTTTTCTGTCTCTCCATTGCCATAGAAAGCGGCTTGGCAATGGGCATGTACGTTTCAATTATATTATCAAGAGTCATTCATCACTGGACGAGCTTCAACTGCGGACCCTTATTGTTAAGTCCACTGGTTGGAGCCACAATCCCCTTATTCAAACTTGCATCATACTGAGACTTGAGTTCATCAAGAGGTTCAACACTAAAAGCAATAAATGAAAGTGGAATTTCAACACCTTTTGCTGCTTTTGTATACATCATCCAAGGCATCAATCCAATTTGTCCCTGACCAACTGGAACAAGAATTGCAGCATCCTTTAAGGTAACATGGGTGTCTGTCATTTCAAATCTTGCTAAAATTTCTTCGCCTGAGTTTAATCTAAATACTTTTACGTTCATTTTAATTCCTTTGTTGAATAGAACTATACTACTTATAACACATTTATCAAGCATCATTTCTATGAAATCATTTAAAAAATTTATTATTGAAGAAAATGAAACAGATTATGTAACACCTCTATATCGTGCATTAATAAGCGCAGAACATAGAGGAGTTGTAAAAGATCCTACAAAATTTGATGAAAAAATTTATATAAGAACAAAATATAAACCAAAAGATAATATATCTACAGCATATGGTCCGGGCCAAATTACTTTGGGTACAATAGAAGATGCGGTTAAGAGACACCCAGATTTATTTGATAAATCAAATAGTGAATATGTTGGAAAATTTATAGAACAGGGAAAAAAAATGAAAACCGCAGCGCCTGATGATGCTTCATATGGTTATGGCTGCAAAGGTGATTTATGTGCACCAGAATATCATGAACCATATGAAAAAATGGCTACATCTGTAGTAAAATCAAAACTTAGAGATGCTGGTATAGACACAACAAAACCATTGGAAGGTGATTCTTTAAATACAGCAATACAGAGATGGCGTGGAAAGCCAGAAAAAGAAGATGCAGAATATTTTAAAGTTGCAAGAGAAAATTATTCTACATTTTTAACACCACCAAAAACACCAAATATTGAAACAGAAAAAATACCAAAAAAAAATCCAACAGTTGCCACGTCAACTGATGGAGATTATTATACTGTTCAGAGCGGTGACACTCTCTGGAAACTTGGTGGTGGAACTCCAGAAGGTGTAAAAAAACTTCAAGATTTAAATCCTGAAATAAATCCCGATAAAATAAAACCGGGTCAAAAAATTAAAAAACGTTAAAAAGGAAGATATTCTTCTACTTCAGTAATTTTTTTTGAAAACCATTCTGGAGTTTCTGAATAATTCCATTTTGCAAATCGTGCTTTTTCAAAAATATAATATTTACGATAAGCAACAACAGCATTTTCATCTTTGTACTGATCTGGCATGGCCTGTACAAATGGAGTAATTTTTCCTTTAGAAATTTTTGTAGGAGGATTATACAATCCCTCCATCAACATTGATTCCATAGAATGTATCTTATTGTATCTTATAGTATACTGATTCGTCAGTGCATGGGCATGTTTCCAGAGCCACATATAATTACTTCTGTTTTCTCTAGTCCAAATACTGCAAGGATGATTTATCATCGTTGCTTTGCAGATATTTTTATTGAGACAATAATAACTTTTATATTTTTTCTTTCCAGAATCAACTATGAATTCTTCACCGTCAATAACATGATGTGCAGTAGAAAGAAGTTGGCATGATTCTACAATCATTTTAACAACATGCTTATCGCACATCATGCGAGCAGAAGATACGGGATCGTTATCAAGTACAAAAATGTTCATAGGCCAGTATTATGCTATATGGTTTGTATATGTCAACATAAAAAGAAACAACTCCCATACAATCTGGGAGTTGTCGGACCAAAGATACGATCTTTGGTGGGGTTAAAGTTATTTATACTTCATTATTTTCAAAAACACTATTAATTGTTCGATTTACTTTTATCAATATACCGTTTGAATACAATTCAGGCAAATTAAAAGCGCCAACATAAGAACAAGCCGAGCGAATACCACCAAAAATTTCCTGTACCGTATTTCGTACAGATCCGCGATAGGGTACTTCAACTGTACGTCCCTCCGATGCTCTATAATCGGAAAGCCCGCCATTGTACTTTTCATTAGCAGTCTTGCTGCTCATTCCGTAGTGCAACATTCGGAGCTCTCCATGCTCACCATGTCTGATTTCACCACCACATTCATCGTGACCCGCAAAAACACCACCAGCCATAACAAAAGCCGCACCGGCCACAAACGATTTAGAAAAATCACCGGGATAAATTATCCCACCATCAGCAACGATCCCAATACCGTATGCTTCTGCTGTTTGTGCACACTCTATTACTGCGGACAGCTGAGGATAGCCCACTCCTGCCACACGCCGGGTCAGACACATTGATCCTGAGCCAATCCCCACCTTTATTAGATCTACGCCAACTTGTGACAATGCCCCTACCCCCTCTGGGGTTACGACATTCCCTGCAATCAATATCGATGATGGCCATTTCTCTCTAACCTTTCTTGTAAAATTATGAAATTCAGTCATGTAGCCATTTGCTACGTCTACACATACAAAAGTAGGATCAGCAATAGTTGCAGAATCCACAAACAATTTGCTGTCATTGTCCAAACCAAGAGTCAAAGAAACATATTTTTCTTTATCAGGATAGCTGGTGGCAAAACTTGAATAATAATTGCCTCCTTTTTTCAAACATGTTACAATTTTATATTCAGACAACACAAGAGCCATGTCATGGGTTCCAACAGTTGACATGTTTGCTGCCATGATTGGCACACCGGACCAAGTTTTTCCAGATTTAAAACTTTTTTCAACTTCAAGAGATACTTCTTTCCTTGACTTTATGTTAGAAATTCTGGGAACTATTAGTGCATCAGAATAATCCAATTTTGATTCGTTGTTTAGAAACATGATTAACAATATACACAGTCATCAGTCTTAGTCAATTTTTATTTTTGTTATATTCTTCTATTCTTTGAATTGACTCTTTTAAATTTAACATTTTTTGTGCTAAATCTTTTGATGATATTCTATCTCGTAAATAGTCTTCATATTTTGAAAGAATGATTTTCGCCTCTCTGAAAAGAACAGCATATAAATGGTCGGGGCGTTTGGAATCATGGTCATTCATTAATAATATTTATTCAAGACCAATTGTATCATCTCTAATAAACTTTATGACTCTTTCCATATAAAAAGATCGCCAATCTTGTTTGTTTATATCCCACATTATTATTCTGTCACCTTTTTGTGGAGAAAAAAGTTGTGAACGTACTCTATATTGTTTTGTTGGAATAGATTTTTTTTCAAGTGTTCCTGTTATTCTTCCGACGCTTCCATTCACTTTCATGAATATTACAGTACATATTCCAGTCAGAGCTTCCATAATCACTTCTTCTGCAGAAATGTGATCTGTTCTATAAGATTTGTCTTTAGTTACTATTTGTACATCAATTATGTAATCTACTGTTGGATCGAATATACCCAATCCTTCTTCGACTTTTGACACACGAAGATAATTATCATAAGAACCATAATTATCTTCTATAAATTTTTCATATTCAAGATCTTTTGTTTTTAAACTTTTATAATATTCGTATTGAATGCGCGAACCACTGTATTCACCACCAAATTCCTTGGCAAAAAAGTTTTCTTGAAGTTTTTGACTTATGTCTTCAGATAGATTTTCATTAAATTTATTTTTTTCTTCTGCCATTAGAATTTAATAAGAGCTTTTTGATGACGTATCTCTATTTCTTTGTATTTAAGATTCGAATCAGTTATTTCTGTTAAAAATCTATCCCACCAAAAAACAGGCATTTTTACGTACACCGAATTAAATGGTAATTTTTTATCCTCTAATATTTCGGATATAACTTTTTTAAATTCTTCTTTAAAATTTTTTAATTCTGAAGGAATTGCATAAACCGTACCATGTATATTTTGAAACTTATGAATCATACATAATATTTATCGAAACCTATCATGTGGGGGTTTAAAATCTCCAATTAAAGCATTTTTTATATTTTTGGAGGATGGTGTTGTAGTTGGAGTAACTTGTTGTGGCGCAAAAGGAACAGTCGGATTCATTCCAATCAATGGAGAAGGACGATTTCTATATTTGTTGCTTACTGCACGAATTGTTTCTTCTAAGGATTTTTTCATAATGTTTTGAAATAATTTAAAATAGTGTTATATGTGTTTTCTTTTAAATATTTTGTTGGATTTTTTATTCTATTTTCTTTGAGTGGAATAATTGAAGAATATTTTAAATTATCACTTGATACTTTGTTTGCTCTATTTAAAATATTTTCAGTTCTGGCTACAATTTCATCATCTCTATTCGCAGATTCGATGTTGTTTTTTCTATAACTATCTGATCTTCTATTGATGTATCCTCTAATAGCATTCAAGGTATCTGGATTTTTCCATTTAGTCTCAAGATGTTTTTCAATAACTCCAATTGGAACAAGAAGTTGTCCATCAGAATCTTCGTGCTGCGAGTCATCTAGAGCAGTCTTATAAAACGATTTTATTAATCCCTCATCATTACTTTCATTCATGATATAATTTCTGTTTTTTATCATTTGTGGTGTAAGTCTATTTCTGTTTTCGCCACCCCAACCTCTCCCGGGTTTTTTTGGTAACAAATAATGTTTTAATGGATTATCCATCAAATGATTAAAAATTTGGCTTCTGACTTGTGCATCTGTTTCCGAATTCAATGAATCATAAACTGTTTTCAAATTAGCTTTACCGCTAGTTAGTGCCGCAGCTCGCACTTCTGGATTTCCGTGTGTTGAAAAATAATCAGCAAGATCTCCTTGTTCATCTTCTCTTGACAATCCATTTTTTATTACTTCTGGATTGCCGCTAACCATCATGGAGGAAGTTGCTCTTTCTCTGCTTAAGTTTGGATGTTTGACCAACATTGCCATTATGTTCGATGACGGCGTATCTTCATATTGTCTGTGTAAAGAATTTACATAAAAAGTTCCAAATCTTCTTGCCCACTCATCATCAATATTTGAATCTATTTCCAGCGCTCTGGTATAAAATTCTTCGTTTTTTGGATCTTTTATAAAATCAATATGTTCTTCATGTTCTTTAAGATCTGGATCTAGATGTCTGAATGGAAAATAGGAAGACGGAGTTCTCCAGTGAATGCTCGGATGATTTCCTCTGGAAAAGAAAGCTTTTAATTTTTCATCAACACTATTGTCGGTATTGAAAATGAAATCAGTAACTCTTTTTCCTGCCATATTATGGCCAACAAGAGCATTGTGTCTCACACTTTCATCTGGATCTGCAAGAAGTTTTTGAAATGTTTCATCACTAAATCCATGTTCTTCACCACTATCATGATATGGAGCATAATTGCTTCGCACACCGGGGGGAACATACAAAGTTTCATTTCCGGCAAAAGCTCTTCTTATAAGAGGATTTGGATTATTTGCAAACATGTTTTCCATGTCTCTTAACCCCACCCCTGTACCAAATCTTAAATTCTTTAAAAGAGTTGCATTATGTTTTTTTGGATTTGGTTCTCTTAAAATTCTTTCTGCAAAAGCTTTATTTAAAAATGTAGATTGTTGTAATTTATCAGCGTATTCATGCCCAAGAAATTGGTCTCCATTTTCATTGATGTTTTTGTGAAAAGACTTTAATAAATCATCGAACATTTCCTCGCTGAAATGTTCGTGCAAATGACCGGGCGTCATAGTAAGCATATCATGTAAACCGCTTTTATCTTTTTTTATTCTTTCATATTCTTTTTCAATTTCTTTTTTTACATCAGTAATATCAAGCAAATTGTTTGTTACCGCATATGCATATTTTTTATTTTCCGGCAATATTTTTAATGTTTGATTTTTTACTTCTCGTTGGTGTGCATGGGTTCTATTATCTGGATCTACCACAACGCCAGCAGGCACTTCTGGTGTTGCTCTATCACCATAACCGTGTGAAATTACTGCTCTTCCGTTTTCGTCAACATATGTAAAAAATCCTAATCCTTCCTGACTATAAGCTTTCATACGCTCTTTATTCGGTAATACACACCAAGAATATCTTTCACCCGTGCATAATTTTGAAAAATTTTGTCTTGCTGCTTCTCTTACTTCATCGTCTGCTGCATTCTGTGAATTAAAATTATATACCGCGAGTTTTCCATGTTCGGGGTGATCAATTGTTCCAATCTTGAAAGTTTCCAATTCATTTAAAGCATTTCTTTGTTTTCCAGTAATACCAACATTAACTTTTGAAAATTCAGGTATTGCTTTAAATTTTTGCATCAAGTCGTCGTGTGTTTGACCGTAGAGTCTTTCTTCCTTTGGAATATAATTTTTCGCTTTTGCGGACCGCCATGTGCGAACCACATTAGACATGGTTAGGTCATCCTCTTCGGGCTTATAGAATTCATCAAGAAGATGTTGTGTGAGAAACATGGCTTCATCGTGGTCATTGGCATGCTTATGCGCACCTGCGATCATCTCACGTGCCTGTTCCGGATTTTCCCGTACCATCGGGTGGTTTGCATGGGCCTTCATGTACTTGTTCACGAATTCAGGCAGCTTTGCTTCTGTGATGTATATGAGAGTTTCAGTTAAATAATTTTTGAGTGTGTGCATATGAAAATATTTATGAATAAATATAAAAGAGCCTGCAATACATGAAAAAGTTTAAAAAATATCTCATGGAGCTGCAAGATCCTATAGAGTTCATACAAAGAGCAGCCAGAAGATATGGCACGAAAGAAGTGTATGCACCATATTGGGATCCGGCACCAATCGGAGAACACATTCCTCTCGCCAAATTTGATTCACAAAAATCACAGGAAGCCGTGGACAGACTCTTTGAAGTTCGTTGGAAAATAGGTGGAGTCGATGGTCAAAGAAGAAAAGAAACGATGCAAACTTTCAATATCAATGAATTGATTCCAACACAGCCATACAACTATACCAAAGACGAGCAAATTTTGAGAGCAAAGATGGAAGAGCAGAATCCAACAAATATTTCAATAGTGACTCACAAAGGGGAAAATTACATAATCGACGGTCATCATTCGATAATGGGTGCTCGTCTTCGTGGTGACGACACAATTACAGCAAGACATATAAATTTAGACCAGTACTAATTAATAAATAAATTTATGGACTATCTTACAAATTTTTACAAAAATAAATGCGAACAGCTTGAAGAGCAAAAAAATTATTTAATTGATAATTTGAGCAAACTTTTTGAAGATGATCAATTTGATTTCAAAAATTGGTTATCCGGCGTAGTTGAACGACAGAACACTCAACAACCAGCTGCCACAAACATACCTTCTGAAAAACCCACTGATTCTTCAATGTATTCAAAACAAGCATCAGATATCATGCAAGCACTTTCAGATCCAAATCATCCAGCAACTCAGAGTGCCTTTAACAAATTTATGCTGTTTGGAATACTTCACTCACTAGGAGTACACCCCGGACACATTAAAGCTCTCAAAGATCTTCCACACAACAGAGATCTTCCGCAATAAAATTCAAAATAAGGAAAATATGAAAAATTTTACAGACCATTTAAATTTTGGAACGAATATGTTCGACAATATATTCATTCGAAAAAATCTAGCTGAAGCAAATCTCCGAGGTCCAGAACAACTTCGAAGCATGGGTCTTCAAAAAGGAGTTGAAGCATCACAAAAAATGGTAGATGCAATCTATGCAAATCCAAAATTCAGCCAAAGCCCAAACGCAAAGGAAATAGCATTTGCAGGGGGCATGATGGCAGGCCAAGAAGCACGTCAACCTTATAATGATAAGGCAGACATTCGCCATCAGCAAATCATAGCAGCCCTGAACATGATTCCAGAGGCTGCATATTTCGGTGATCATGATGCCGTACAAGGTCTTACAAGGGTCATCAGCGCAATGCATGGTGTACAACACTCGCTAGGGGACCCAACTGTAGACGACTATAGACTTTTTGCAGCAGTACATTCAGGGGAATATCAACCCAGAAGACCTGAACCACAAGATTTACCTCAAGGGGAACCAGCTCAACAATCACAAGGTGATATGGACATGCTAAGAAGAATGACTAACAGGGGACCCATTCTACGAGGCAGAGATACACAGATTCCTTAAAGGGGACCCATAATTTTAAATTAAACCTTTTGGGCCCTTCCGGGGGCCCAAAATTTTTTTTGGCAGTCAATGATTTCTAAAAAGGGGACCCATTTCTATAAAAAGGGGACCCAATTTGCTGCAAGGTTTTTGAAGAAAATTTGAGAAAATATTGAGGGGGTGGGGAGCTAGCCCGGCGAAATATTAATTCTTTTTAGGGGACCCATTTTACTGTCTGGACCCGAGTCAAGAGAAATAATTTCATTATTTCACTTTATTATTTCCTGCCATAATTCGATGCCACCTATTGACGCGCCTACGCTTCCATGTCATAATCGGGATATGGGGAGCGCGTTGCTCCCCGACACCACCTCACTAGGAGACCGCCATGTCGTCCGACCTCGTCCGATCCCTCCGTGCCCGCCTCGCGGGCGGTACCGTCCAGTTCACCTTCACCAAGATCAGCGGAGAGGCGCGCCCCGCATCGGGCACGACCTGCTTCGACCTGATTCCCGAGGCGTTCCGCCCCAAGACCGATGGCAAGCGAACGCCCGAGAACCTCGTCGTCTACTTCGACCTCGACCGGATGGCTTGGCGGTCTCTCCGAGCCGAGAACCTCGTCAGCATCGATGACTGACGCGGACGGGAACGGGAGGGGGCACCGTGCCCCCTCCCACCCACCCACCACTCACCCATAGGAAACACCACAATGAAGATTCCCGCAATTCTTCTTCCCGCAGCCCTGCCGGAAATGCCCCGTCCCGTTGACCTCGTCAGCGTGGAAACCCTGAAGTCTCTCCGCGAATTCATCGGATGCGACCTGCTTGAGCGCGTCCGTCTGGACTCCCAACTGGAAGAGATCGAAACGAACGGCGTTCTTTGGATCGATGAAGAGGGACGGTGCAAGAACAGCCCCCAGATCAACATTCGCGCATCGATTCTCGCGGGTACCGAGATCTACGGAAACGCGTTGCTCTGCGGCGACTCCGGCGTGGACATCGTCGGACTGAATCTGCCGAACACGGCAAAGTTCATGCTCTGCTTGGAATTGGAGACGATGCGTCTCTTCCATGAGATTCAGACCGGGAGGACGAGCATCGGAAACTAATGGGTAGGAGACTTGGACGGTCTCCAGAGCGTGGTGGCTCGCCCCTAGACCCTAATAAGGTCTAGGGGTTTTTATTGACTACTATCCGCAAAGCCCCGGAGGGCTTTGCGGATAGTTGTTCGGAGGGTATTAATATTATTAATTTTGGACGGAATTTGCTGTCAAGCCCTTGACAAGAATTTTTTATCTTAATATTCAATCTTCACAATATTAAGAACGCAGAATATTCGTTGCCTACTCTTGACGGTTTCAGTAGCCCGTGGCATAATTGGGATATGGAAGCGCGTGCTTCCTAGTTCCACCACCCGCAATGGGAGATACCACCGTGTTCAAGAAACTCTTCGCTAGCGTTGACTGCTTCCTCCGCGCCATGACTGGCAATTGCCCGTCCCTCTACCCGGAAATGTTGCCGACCGAAACCAAGGTGTACAAGCGGTCGAACTACCGCCGGGTTGAGCATGGCAACTACGCTTGGGGATTCATCCCCTACATCAGTCTGGAGCCGATCACGATTCGGACGCACCCGAATGCCTACGGTCTGGGCAGGCTCTTCACCGACAAGACTGAAACCGTGATGACTCCGGCGGAAATGCGTTCCCTCGCGTACACGCTCCTCGCCGCCGCGAACAGCATCGATGGACGGCACAAGGGTGACCGGCGCAAGGCTCCCCGCACTCGCACCTCCCCGGAGTTCGTCCAGACAACGACCTAACACGGTGGAACGTGGGGGGAAGGTGTGGAGAAATCTGCACCTTCCCCTTGACACCCGCCCAAACCGATGGAATAATCCAAGTATGTCCACCACCGAAACCGCCACCGTCCTTCGCACCCGCCTCGCAGCGGGAACCGTCCAGTTCACCTTCACCAAGATCGATGGCAGCACCCGCCTCGCCTCCGGCACTACCTGCTTCGACCTGATTCCGGAGGCGTACCGCCCAAAGGCTACGGGCAAGCGTACCCCGGCAGACCTGATTGCCTACTTCGACCTTGACCGCATGGCATGGCGTTCGTGCCGGGTCGATCACCTCGTCAGCATTGACGATTGAACCATCGGGGGATGGGGTAGGGGGAGCGTTTCCCCCACCCCTCCCACACTTCGCAGAAAGATTCCACCAAATGAACATCTTCAACACTCTCTACCGTTTCGTCAATTCGCGCCTCGGCGCATCAATCTTCCTTCTCGCCTCTTTCGCTTGGAGCGGTCTGTTGATCACCGCCACGCTCGCCTCGGTGGAACGCGGTAATCCGTGGTGGCTCACCGGACTGTTCGGGCTCTTCACCTGTGTGTGCCTGCTTGAAACCTATCTGATCACTTTCAGAATGGGCTACGGGCAGTTTGCGTTCACCGGGCGCAAGCCTTACTAAAGGGCGCAGGGAGGGTACAGACCGAAAAGGATTCGTTCCCTGCCCCGATTCGTTCGGGGCTAGGTCTGTTTGTACTACTATCCGGCTGGCGAAGCCAGCCGGATCTCGGACGCCTTGCAATATTATCGGAAATTTAATCCTCGCTTCGCTCGGATAGTAGTTATCGCCCCCCTAGAATTTATTCAATATTTCTACGCTACCTGTTGACATACCGTACAGGGTATGGGATAATCGGGATATGAGCCTCTCACTCCACCAGTACCCGACCACTACAGGCATCGAACTATGGCGCGGTGCCTCCGCATTCAATGGCGATCCTATCGTGGCGTTGGCGATCTTCCATTCATCCAATCGAAAGACGGGGGATATGGTGCAGACATATATCCTCCGACAGGGAATCAAGCCGACCGATGCCGTGAACACGGGCGCGGATGCGTCTATCTGCGGCGATTGTCCGCACCGGAAACAGGCTGATGGCACGCGGTCGTGCTATGTCAATGTCGGGCAGTCTGTCAATGCCGTAATGCGCGCCCATGAGGCGGGACGATATCCGGCTGTTCCGCTGTCAGCCGCTGCGGACATGGTTCGCGGGCGTGGTGTACGCTTGGGCGCATACGGCGATCCGGCGATGGTTCCCGCTAGCGTGTGGCGTGCGTTCATCTCCCGCGCATCCGGACACACGGGCTACACGCACCAATGGCGGACCGCACCGGAATACCGGGATCTTTGCATGGCATCGGTGGATTCCGAAGCCGAGGCACGGATGGCGTGGGCGCAGGGCTGGCGTACCTTCCGTGTCCGCGAAGAATCCGATGCCACCATTCCCGGCGAAGTAGTCTGCCCTGCCGGGGAAGAGGGTGGAAAGCGTACAATCTGCGACCGCTGCCGTCTTTGCTCCGGGAATCCGAATCGGCGCGGATTGCGTCCCGGAATCGTAATCGTCCGACACTAATTGCTTGACTCACCCACAAGAAAGGGAATAATACACCCATGACCCCGCTCGTTCCATCATCGCCCCCCAATCGCATTCCGCTACTCGCGGAAATGGTCGCAACCATTCGCCATCTTTCCACCAAGATCGAAGAGATCGGAAAGGATGAAGAAACGAAGATTCGCGCCCTTGCTCTCTGCGAGATCGCGGTATCAGTTCCTCCCGGACTCTTCACTCCGGATGAGCGCATTTCCGTGATGCTCTGCATCAGCAAACTCTACGGAGATCCGTTCAACTTCATTCGGGATCTTTCGAACAGCGGCGGGGTTTCTTTCGTCGCCAAGTGTCCGGAGTGTGGCGGGAAGAACATCGCTGACATTCTGAACGGAATCTACACAGAACACAAGAGAATGTTCGGAAGAGGCATGGAGGAAGCACTCCTAAACAAGTTCTAAAAAATCTTTAGAACTACTATCCGAAACCCCTTAGGGGTTTCGGATTTTTCTTGCAATACTTTAAATTATTATCGGACATCCTCGCTACGCTCGGATAGTAGTTACCGGACCCCCTCAAATAAATTGGAAATATCTTGGTGTAGTGCTTGACCGGATGCCGTTTATGTGGGAAGATCGGGATATGGATATCAACCCCAACGAAACCGACCTGTCCGAAACCGACACCGACACCGCTCCGCTCAAGGGAGTCGAACCCGACTTCGACTTCGATGAGGAGGACGAGGATCTCATGCGCGAACTGCTCGCGGAGGGCTACAGCATTGCGGAGGCTCGCCGCATGATTGGCGGTGCAGACTACGATGACGATGACTACGGCTACGGCGACGATGACCTTGACCGGGATGTTCCCGACGAGGAGTTCGAATGAAGGGAGCAGCCATAGTCCGAAAGGACACTCCCACAAAGAATCCCGGATGGATTGCCCGTAGGGCAAACCAGACCGCGAATTCGATCTGGACAGCAAGTGTCTTTGTGACTGCTTTCGTTCCCCATGACGGTGTGTACGCCCCTGCCCAGATAACAGACTGTTGGGTTACGCAGGATGGCTACACACACTTCATAGTGGCGTTCGATCCCGCATGGTCTGACGAGATGATTGAGAAGTTTCTCATCTACATCAAAAACTCCAAAAAAGTTTGTTCTGCCCTCTTGACAACAGACGAGAAAGATGAGAAGATTCAAGTATGCCACGAAACACGCCACAAGAACCCACAACCTGCAACATCAGCGACCTGCTGAACCAAATTGCTTCGTTCATTGACGCTGCTCCCCTGTGGATGGAACAACCGCAGAATGTTGAGCGAATGATGCTTGCCTACAGCATTCTTCGCAACATCAGCAGCCCGGAGATGGTCACGGACGAGGAGTACGAGTTCGTCATGGACATTCACGCCAAGATCAAGGAAATGAGCGACCAATGAGCAGCCCCGCCGACAACTTCAAGGACTTCTTCGACAACCCCGAAAGCGCGATGAAGATGTTCAAGCCCACCCCCGACAAGATTGTGGAGGCACTCATGGTCATCACCTCGCAGAACCATGAGTGGTACAAGGACTCCAACTTGAGAATGATGGTTCTCGCCACCCTTCAGAAGTTGGGAAACGACATGGAGAAGTTGCAGCGGGAGAATGGTTTCATCGACCTTCCCGTCCATGCTGCGGCATTCCTGATGCTGTTGGGTGATCTCGCAGTCGCAACGATGGAGTACGCATCGGAGATGGAGAAGAACACCTTCCATTATCCCGATGATTCGGAGGACTGATCCTTGACTTCACCGCGCCCATCGGTTACAATGGGCAAAGCCAATGAGCCTGACCGTAATCCCAGTTGGCGCCCCATAGGGGCAACGCTTCCCGCAAGGGAGAAACTGGTAGGCGCGGCGAATAGCAGTCAAGTCCCGACTGCCGTATGCAAAGGGTACGCGGGTGGGAACCCGGCTTCAACAGGGTTCCCAAATTCGCCTTCGTAGCGCAATGGTAGCGCAGTAGACTTTTAATCTATTGGTTGTGGGTTCAAGTCCCACCGGAGGCATTATGACAAACTCACCCCAGCCCGATCAGCAAATCTTCGCACTTCAGATGTATGACCGCGTGATCATCGTGGCAGATCTGATCATGGAACATTGGATGGAAGGCAATGCCAATCCGCCAAAGGAATTGATCGATGCCTACTTTGACGCGGTTGAGATGGCACAAATTGCTCTCAACAGCAATCGACTGCATGAGTCCGTGGTTCGACCGAACGGAGAGTTCTATGAGGAGATTCATTCCAAGTTTGGACTTGACAGGGGTCCACTTCTGAAGTAAATTAGAAATATGGCATCGTAGACCAACGGCAGAGTCAATTGACTCAAAATCAATCAAGTGTGGGTTCGAATC
>Ga0164292_10001497_pt1 | contig 18913 bp, 16 predicted proteins | sample GEODES117metaG_FD_111486 | JGI IMG/M metagenome (GOLD analysis project Ga0164292, IMG submission 111486) | Eutrophic lake water microbial communities from Lake Mendota, Wisconsin, USA - GEODES117 metaG | ecosystem: Environmental > Aquatic > Freshwater > Lake | place: USA: Lake Mendota...
ACACTAGACACCAGCCTCTGGAATGGCTGTGGGAGCTGCGCCCTCGCAGCGATGGGGCCTTGGCTTGATGGCTGGGCTTGTTTGAAGGCAGCATCGCGCCGAGGCGGCGCTCCCACACTAGACCCCAGCATCGCAAGATAGGTGTATGAGCTGCGCCCTCGCAGCGATGGGGCAGCCTGTCATCGGCCTTGCCAGCGAAGGATTTAGACTCTGCCCTTTCTTATCCATAGGGAGCCAGCGACGTGCGCATCGCCACATATCAATTTCAGGGACAAAGACAGATTGGCCAGGTATCGCCCGACGGCCAGTCGGTCAGAGCGTTTGACGTCGAGGCCAGCCTGGCCGAGCGGGGTGCGCTGGCCCTGATCGAGCACCAGGACTGGCGCAAGGTCGCTGTGCAAGCGCAGTCTGTGCCGCTGAGCCAGGTGAAACTCGAGGCACCCATCCCCAAGCCGCGCCGCAATGTATTTTGTGTCGGCCGCAACTACCACGAACATGCCAAGGAGTTGCGCGACTCGGTGTTCAAGAACAACAGCGCCAATGTGGCCACCTGGCCCATCGTGTTCACCAAAGTGCCTGAATGCGTGGTCGGTCCGCACGACGATGTGCGGTTGCCGCATGGCATCAGTGAGCAGATCGACTACGAGTCGGAGCTGGCGGTGGTCATCGGCACCGGCGGCAAGAACATCCGCAAGGAAGACGCGCTGGCCCATATCTTTGGCTACACCATCGTCAACGACGTCACCGCCCGCGATGTGCAGATGCGCCACCAGCAGTGGGACATGGGCAAATCCTTTGACACCTTCTGCCCCATGGGCCCCTGGATCGTGACGGCCGACGAGCTCGACGGCACCAACACCCGGGTGCGGGGCTGGGTCAACGGGCAGCTGCGCCAAGACGGCCGCACCACTGATCTTATTTTTGACATAGCCACCCTGATCGAGACCTGCTCGCGCGGCATCACCCTCTACCCGGGCGATGTGATCGCCACCGGCACACCGGCCGGCGTGGGCATGGGCTTGAGCCCGCCGCAATACCTGCAGGCCGGCGATGTGGTTCGGGTGGAGATCGACGGCATCGGCGCCATCGAAAACCGCTTTGTCTAAAACCGCCCGGCGCTGACTCAGCGCTTGAGCACGAAGCTGGCGAGCACCTGCTCGCTTTGCTTTTGCAGCTGCTCCTGCATCTGGCCGAACAGGGTCTTGGACTGCTCCACATAAGAGCCCATCACCCCTTGCATCAGGGGCGACTGGCTCTTGATGAACTGCGCCCACAGGTCCGGGTTCAGGCCCTTGGACTGCTCGCTAAGCTTGGCCTGCAGCTCCATGAAGGTCTGGATGTTCTTCTCCAGGTAGCTGCCCATCACGCCCTGCATCGCATGGCCGTAAAAACGGATGATGTTTGACAGCAGATCTTCGGTGAACATGGGCGCGCCGCCGGCCTCTTCTTCAAGAATGATCTGCAAGAGGATGCTGCGCGTGAGGTCTTCCTGGGTCTTGGCGTCCTTGACCACAAACGGCGTGCGCGTCATCACCAGCTGCTTGACATCAGCCAGGGTGATGTAGGCCGAGCTGTCGGTGTCATACAGGCGCCGGTTCGGGTACTTCTTGATGGTTCGCGCAGGCGCGGCGGCCGCGGGCTGAGCCGGTTCGGAGTCGGCCGAGGACGGCCTAGGCTTGGCGCGACTGGCTGCAGCTTTGCGCGGCGCAGCCTTTGCACTGCCGGCCTTGGTTGAGGAGCGACCGGCCGCATCTGCGCTGCCAGCCTCTGGGGGTTTGGACTGCTTGCTGGACAAGGGACTCCTTCCGAACAGGGCGCTCGCCTGGCTGTGCAGGCGAGCTCGGCCCATTCTAGGTAGCCCTAGAGGGGCCGGGCAGCCGTGGTTTACCCTGCTGTGAGAGCCAAGGCAAGTCCAAGGGCCGCAAGCTCAGCGGGCCGGGCGTGCGGGCTTGCGCGCAGGCGCACGCATTGCAGCGCCGGGCGGCCGCGCGAAGTCGGGGCGTGGCGCAAAGCCTTCATGGCGACCTTCATGTCGGCCCTCGTGGCGCGGATCAAAACCGCGGTCACGGCGCACCGCCCCCGGCGCGGGCATGGCAGAGCGGTCACGTGGCGCGAACTGACGGTCACCCTGACGGGAGTCGAACTGCCGGGGGTCGCCCTGACGAGGATCACCCTGGCGCGGGTCGAACTGGCGGGGCTCAAACTGCCGTGGCTCAGAGCGGCGCGGCGCCCGCTCCGAGGGGGCGCCACCCCAGCCGCTGCCTACGCCTGGGCCCGGGCGAAAGCCATTGCCCCGGGCCGGCGGACGAGCACCCGCGCCACGCGGACGCTGCTCGAAAGAAGAAGGAAAGCGCTGCTGCGGCTCCAGGCCTGCAATCACTGCCGGCTTGAAGTGCTGCTTGGTGTAATGCTCGATGTCCGAAATACGCCGACGGTCACGGAACTCGGCCAGGGTGATGGCCGCGCCACTGCGCCCGGCCCGACCGGTACGACCGATACGGTGCACATAGTCCTCGGCCTTCATCGGCAGGCCGAAGTTGATGACATGGGTGATGGTCGGCACATCCAGGCCGCGTGCAGCCACATCGGTGGCCACCAGAATCTGTACCCGGCCCTCGCGGAAAGCGCCCAGACGCCGGTTGCGCAAGCCCTGGCTGAGCGCGCCGTGCAAGGCCACCGCATGAAAGCCGTCCTGCACCAGTTCGTTGGCCAAGCCGTCGCATTCAATCTGGGTCGAGGCAAACACCACCACCTGGTCGATGCTGGCATCGCGCAGCCAGTGGTCGAGCAGCTTGCGCTTGTGCTGCAGGTTGTCGGCCCAGTGCAGGGTCTGGGTGATCGACAAATGCTTGTCCTGCGGCGAATCGATCTCGATGCGCTGGGGCTCACGCATCACCCGCGTGGCCAATTGCATGATGCGCGGCGCAAAGGTGGCGCTGAACATCATGGTCTGCTGGCGCTGGCCGGTCAGCTGATGGATCTCGGCCAAGTCGTCGGCAAAGCCCAGATCGAGCATGCGGTCGGCCTCGTCGACCACCAGGAAACTCACCTGGTCCAGCTTGATCTGCATGCTGCGCTGCAGGTCCAGCAGGCGACCGGGTGTGGCCACCACCAGGTTGGCGTTTTGCAGCTTGGCGATCTGCAGCTGGTAGGGCATGCCACCCACCACATTGGCGATGCGCAGGCCACGGCAGTGCCGCACCAGATCGATGGCATCGGCACAGACCTGCTGAGCCAACTCGCGCGTGGGGCACAAAATCAGCGCGCCCGGGGTGGCCGGCTTGAAGTGACGGGGATTGGTCGGGTCTTTGCGCTTGGGCCGCTTGGGCGCTGCCTCACCGCGCGCCTGCGCCTCAGCGCTTAGGCGGGCCCACTCGGCCGCTTCGCGCTCGGTCTGCTCGCGCTGTTGCAGCAGCAGGGTGTGCAGCACCGGCAGCAAAAAAGCCGCCGTCTTGCCGCTGCCGGTCTGGCTGGAAACCATCAGGTCGGTAAAACCGCCGCTCTGGCCCAGGCCCTGCATGGCCTTGGGGATGGTGGCTGTCTGCACCGAGGTGGGCTGGGTAAACCCGAGGTCTGCTACTGCCTGCAGCAGTTCGGGAGCCAGACCGATGGCGCTAAAGCCGTTGGGCAGTGCGCTGGGCTGCGGGTCGGGCTGCGCGCTAGCTTCTACGGCCAGGCTGTCCTCAAGTTCAGGGGAATTGTCAAAAGCAGGCGCGACGTCATCGCGCGCTTCAAAAGCGTCGTTCATGTCAAATCTCACAGTGTGCCCAGGTCGCGCGGGGTGAGCGACACAAGACCCAAAACCTGCGCGCTGCGCAGGCCTCGTTTGTGGTTAAAAAAACATCAACCATCAAACGATACGGTGACCCTGAGGGGTCATCTCGGCCGCCTGAGGCGGCCTGGGGTGTGAGGCGGATGTGGAAACCATTCAGAAATCAGAGCCTCTGAATGGAGGCCGGATTATGTCACAGCCCGACCCTTCCTAACACTGACCCTGGCTGCGACACCTTAAAAAGACATTGCCACACCGAATCGATAAAATATTGACATAGGTTAAATCATCCAGAAACATACCCAGATTGACACCACTAGGCAGATTCGACAGCACGATTGCGGTCGCCTTCAGTGCGCTGGCCTTTTTCCTGCTCTGTCAGATCAATGATCTTCTCTTCCAGCATCTCGCTTACTCGCCAGGCGTGAACTGGATATTTCTGCCCAGCGGCCTGAGACTGCTGCTGGTCCTCATCCTGGCAGGGCCCGGAGCCATCGGCGTGATGCTGGGCAGCCTGCTTGCAGGCTTGAGCAGATCGCAGGAGCTGGAGCTAGCGCTGGCCGCGGCATTCATCTCCGGGCTCTCGCCCTGGCTGGCGCGCTGGGTCTGCCTGCGGACCATGCACATCAAGAGCGATCTGAACGAGCTCAGTGCCCTGCGGCTGCTGCAGATGGCCCTGGTTTTCGCGGCGATCAGCGCGGTGCTGCATCAGGCGCTGTATGCAGGCGTGGGCCTGAGTACGAACTTCCTAGAAGGCGCGGCCGTCATGGCCATCGGCGACCTTTTGGGCACCTTGGTGGTGCTCTATTTGGTCAAGCTGGCGCTCTGGCGCTGGCGGCGTTGACGGTCCAAACGGCGAACCGGAGATTTATACACAGGGTCCTCCCGGGACAAAAGCCCCGAAGCGGATAATTACCCGGTGAACACCCTCCTGGTCCATCAGAACTTCCCGGGGCAATTCAAGCACCTGGGGCCGGCGCTGGTGGCGCAGGGGCACAAGGTCACCGCCATCAGCATGAGGCCGCACAAGCCCTTGATGTGGCAGGGCGTGCAGGTGCTGCCCTACCAGGCCAAGCGGGGCAGCACACCCGGGGTACACCCCTGGATGGTGGACTTTGAGACCAAGGTGATCCGCGCCGAAGCGGCCTTACGGCATGCGCAAAAACTCAAAGACCGTGGCCTGCGGCCAGATCTGATCCTGGCCCATCCGGGCTGGGGCGAGAGCCTGTTTCTCAAGGACGTCTGGCCCGAGGCGAAGCTGGCGATTTACTGCGAGTTCTTTTATGGCCAGCAAGGCCAGGACGTGGGCTTTGACCCGGAGTTTCCGGTCACCGATACGGGCGATGCCTGCCGGGTGCGCATCAAGAACCTCAACAACCTGATGCATTTCGAACAGGCCACCGCCGGCCTATCACCCACCCACTGGCAGGCCAGCAGTTTTCCGGCCGACTTTCGCCAGCGCATCCGGGTGATCCATGACGGCATAGACACCGAGTTGGTCGCACCCCAGGCGCAGGCCCGGTTTGCCCTGCCTGGCGGCAAAAGCCTGAGCCGCGAAGACGAAGTGATCACCTTCGTCAACCGCAATCTGGAGCCCTACCGCGGCTACCACGTGTTCATGCGCAGCCTGCCCGAGCTTTTGCAGCGGCGGCCTCAAGCCCAGGTAGTGCTGGTGGGCGGCGACGAGGTGAGCTACGGCTCGCGTCCGGCCGAAGGCGGCAACTGGAAGGACAAGATGATTGCCGAGGTGCGGCCGCTGCTGCGTGAAGACCAGTGGCAGCGCCTGCACTTTGTGGGCAAGCTTGAATACGGACACTACCTGAGCCTGATGCAGGTCAGCCGGGTGCATGTCTACCTGACCTACCCTTTTGTGCTGAGCTGGAGCCTGCTCGAGGCCATGAGCGCCGGCGCCGCGATTGTGGCCAGCGACACCCCGCCGGTGGCCGAAGCCATAGAGCACGGCCGCCACGGCCTGCTGTTCCCCTTTTTCGACCAGCAGGCTTTGGTTGAGCGCTGCTCTGAGCTGCTGGACCAGCCCGAGCTGCGCCATGAACTGGGCCTGCAGGCCCGCCAGCGCGCCCTGGAAGAATACGATTTACAAAACATCTGCCTGCCCGCGCAATTGCGTTGGGTCCAGCACCTAAGCTAAGGATCGATACAAGCCCATGCCCAATTCAGCTGCCAAGCACATCCTCATCGTCGGTGCCGGCCCGGTCGGCCTGACCCTGGCCTATGCCCTGGTTCAAAGCGGCGTCGCCGTGACCGTACTCGAGGCCGAGGCCGCCGTCTCGCGTCAACTGCGCGCCTCGACCTTCCACCCACCCACGCTCGATATGCTCGACGCCTGGGGCATCACTGCAGAACTGATCGCTCAAGGCCGCATCACGCCCACCTGGCAGATCCGCCTGCACGAAACCGGTGAGCATGTGGACTTTGACCTGTCGGTGCTCAAGGACGACACCGCCCACCCCTACCGCCTGCAGTGCGAGCAGGCGGTGCTCAGCGATGCACTCGAGGCACGCCTGAACCGCGAGCCCTCTGCACGCATCTGGCGCGGCGCCCGTGTGGTCGATGTCGGTCAGCATGCCGGCGGCGCCTGGGTCGAGATACAGCCACCCGGCGGTGGACCGACCGAGCGCCTAGACGCTAGCTATGTGGTGGGCTGCGACGGCGCGCACAGCCTGGTGCGCAAAGCCATAGGCTCGGACTTCGAAGGCGGCACCTACCCTGACACCACGATGTTGGTGACCACGCATTTCGACTTTGGCGCCCTCTGGCCCGATCTAGCTGGCGTCAACTACATCTGGCAGGACGAGGGCACCTACAGCCTGCTGCACCTGCCCAAAGTCTGGCGCGTCAGCCTGCACCCCCTGGCGGATAGGCCGCTAGAGGAGGAGGCGCAGCCCGAGCGCATCATCGCCCGGCTGAACAAGCTTTTTGGCGCCGAGCACCGCTTCGAGCTGCAGGAAATTCGGCCCTACCGGGTCCACAAGCGCTTGGCCTCGCGCTGGCGCGCCGGTCGCCTCTTCATTGCGGGCGACGCCGCGCATCTGAACAATCCCAAGGGCGGCATGGGCATGAACGGCGGCATCCACGACGCGATCTGCCTGAGCCAGACTTTGGTGCGCGCGCTCAACAGCGCACCCGGCGGCGCGTCCGATGCCGTGCTCGATGCGTATGAACGACAGCGACTGCCGGTGGTGCGCGACGACATCATCGGCCAGGCCGACCGCAACCATGCCCGCATGCAGCTGCGATCGCTGGACGAAAGGCGCAGCTCGCTGGCGCAACTGCAGGCCTTGATCGACGACCGCGACCGCCTGCGCAAGCACCTGCGCAATACCTCCATGCTCGACGGGCTGGAGCGCGCCCGCCAGTTGGCCCAGGCCTGAATGCCATGAGCTTGGTCTACGCCCTGGGCAGCCAGGCCGCCGAACAAGGCGTCCTCGCCGTCAGCCGCAACGACATCGACGCGGTGCTGCTCCTGGGCACCAGCACCCCCACCCTGACCGCCTGGCCGAAATTGGCGCAATGGCCTAATCGCCAGATCGATCGGAGCATCAAACGGCGCATGACCCGATACCGCGCACAATTTGCTCCAAAGCGCAGGCGCGTTAACTATTCTTAACTACACGAAGCCGCTCTTCAGGGAGAACCCGCTGTTGCGGCCTGGCCCCAGCCCCTAAAGTCAACCCCCGTCCTTCAGCAGTCGGCTGGGATGCTGTTTGTCTTTTTTATATGCAACTGATCTGGCTATCCGGGCCCACCGGCAAGATGGTGAGCCTGTCCATCACCACCCGCACCGTGCTCATGGCCAGCGCCGCGCTGGCCGCCTTGCTGGTGGTCATCGGCATCGCGCTGCACTTTGTCGGTCTGCGCATTGCAGTGGCTTACTCCCCTGCGGTGGCACAGCAGATCGGTGGGGTCACCAGTGTGATCGAACAAGAACGCATCGAGGAGGCCTACCGCAATGAGCTGGGCCAACTGCGGCAGCGTCTGGGTCAGCTGGTGCAAAGGGTCGGCGAGCTTGAGGCCATCAAGACCCAGCTCAGTGAGCTGATCGGCATCCGAAGCGCGGCGCCGACCAAAGAAAAGTCCTCCTGGTTCGGCCGTGGTGGTCCGCTGCATCCGCTGAACCTGCCCAGCACCTTGCTGCCCGGCCTGTCCATACAGACACCAGCGCTGGCCAAGGAGCTGGCCCTGGCATCACAGGAATGGCAGGCGCTCGATCGCGCCTGGAGCCAGTTGCACCAGCAATGGCAAGCAGAAGGCCAGCGGCTGCTCCAGTTGCCGGTGGGCCTGCCCTTGCTGGGCGAGTTTCAGGTCTCCAGCGGCTATGGGGTACGCATGGATCCTCTGCGCGGCGTTCCCAGCATGCACGAGGGCATAGACTTTATTGCTCCGCCAGGCACACCGGTTCTGGCCACCGCGCCCGGCGTGGTCACCCGCTCCGAATGGGTCGGCGACTACGGCCAGATGGTAGAAGTGGCGCATGGCGAGCACTACAAGACCCGCTACGCTCACCTCCGACTGCGTCAAGTCGAGGTGGGCCAGACGGTCGCCCGAGGGCAGGCGCTGGGCGAGCTGGGCAATACCGGTCGCTCCACCGGTCCGCATCTGCACTATGAAATCGAATACATGGGTCGCGTCCTCGACCCCACCAAGGCCTTAAGTCCTCTGGCCTGGCGCTAACCCCCACCCCGCCGAAAGGAAAGCCCATGTTCACGCGCCGCAACAACAGCAACTTGCCGCTGGCACAAGGCACCGAGCGCTTTGAAACCCTGATTGGCACCCATACCGAAATCCATGGCGAGTTACGCCTGAACGAAAGCGCGCGCATTGACGGCCGGGTGGTGGGCAACATCATCGCCTCTCCGGGTGTGCAGGCCACCGTGGTAATCAGCGCCGAAGGTGAGGTGCAAGGGGACATCAGCGCCCACCGAGTCTTGGTTGCAGGCAAGGTGGCCGGCCAAATCCACGCGCGCGAGCGGGTCGAACTGCAAGCCAAGTGCCTGGTGCAGGGCGACATCAAATACGGCTCGATCGCGGTCGAGCATGGGGCCCGGGTCATGGGCCTGCTGCTGCAGGTTGATGAATCGGGCGAGGAGTCGCCCAGTCAGCGCGACCTGCAAGAGGCCTTGCGCCGGGCACAAGCGTCTTAAGTGGCCCCCCTCAAGCAGGCACTTCAAGCAAGCGTCCTAGCCAGGCCTCGTATGCTGGCCTCATGTGAAGGCCTGATAAACAGGCCTGATGCGCAGGCCTTGAAAAGCAGCGCCGCCTATCCCCTCAAGACTTAGCCATCACCTGGCTAGCCTGCTGCACCGCCTTGACGATGTTGTGATAACCGGTGCAGCGACACAAGTTACCTTCAAGCTGCTCGCGGATTTGGGTGGCGCTGGGCTTGGGGTTGTTCTTGAGCAGGTCTAAGGTGCTCATCACCATGCCCGGTGTGCAATATCCGCACTGGAGCCCGTGCTGGTCGCGAAAGGCCTGCTGTACTGGATGCAGCTTGCCGTCGGGCCCGGCCACCGACTCGATGGTGTCCACCTGGGCCCCCTCAGCCTGCAAGGCCAGCACATTGCAGCTCTTGATGGCACGGCCATTGAGGTGCACGGTGCAGGCCCCGCACTGTGCGGTATCGCAGCCCACATGGGTGCCGGTCAAGCGGCAGGACTCGCGCAGGTACTGCACCAGCAAGGTCCGCTCGGGCACCTCGTGGGAAACCGGCTGACCGTTGACCGTCATTGAAATCTTGCGTGTCATGTGAATCGGGCGCCTTACTGCGCCAGCTCCTTGGTCTGCACTTCGCGCTGAAACACGTCCAGGCATTGCGCCTTGGCCGCCATGAACTCAGCCGAGGTCAGGGTTTTGGGAAAGCGCGGACGTGGCGCATTGAAAGCCACCACATCGGCCACCCGCGTCGGGCGCCGGGTGAGCATGAGCACCTCGTCGGCGAGATACACCGCTTCTTCCAGATCGTGGGAGACCACGATCATGGTGGTGCCGGTGCTGGCAAAGATCGCCTGCAGCTTGTCACGCATGAACAGCGTCATCTCGTAGTCCAGGGCCGAAAACGGCTCATCGAGAAACAAGACCTCCGGGTGCGGCGCCAGCGCCCGCATGATGGAAATCAATTGCTGCTGCCCGCCCGAAAGCTCATAGGGGTAGCGGTTGAGGTCGAAGCGGACATCAAACGATGCAATCAGCTCTTGCGTGCGAGCCTCGCAATCGGCCGGGCTCTGGCCGGCCAGCTGCAGCGGGTATTTGATGTTGTCAATCGAGCGCTTCCAGGGGAACAGCGCGTCGCGGTAGTTCTGGAACACATAGCCGATCACCGTCTCCGACAGGCGCTTGCCGTCAAACAGCACCTCGCCAGCATCGACCGGGATCAGCCCGGAAATCATATTGATCAGGGTCGACTTGCCGCAGCCGTTAGGCCCGAAGATCGAGGTGATCTTGCTGCGCGGAAAGTCCAGGTTAAAGCCCGAGTAAAGCGGCTGTCCGCCAAAGGCTTTGGACAGGCCACGCACTGTGATGTGGGTATCGGCAGATGCGCCCGCGCTGCCAACAGAAGCAGGTCGTGCGCTCATTTGCCGCCCCAGTGCACAAAATGGCGTTCAACCAGAATGAAGATCAGGTTCATGGTGTAGCCCAGCACGCCAGCGGTAAAAATCGCGGCATACATCTCGGGCATGTTGAAAATCATCTGCGCATTGATCACCCGCTGCCCCAGCCCATCGGTCGAGCCAATGAACATCTCTGCCACGATGACGATGACCAGCGCGAAAGAAATGCCCGAGCGCATGCCGATGAAGGTTTGCGGCAGCGACTCCAGCAGCGTCACCCCCACCAGCACCCGGGTGCGCGAAGCCCCCATGACCATGGCCGCCGCCTGTCTGACCTTGCGGGCATTCATCACGCCATAGGCGGTGTTGAACAAGATCAGCAGGCCCGCACCAAAGGCGGCGACCGCCACCTTGGTGCTCTCGCCCACGCCCAGGATCACCAGGAACAAAGGAAACAAGGCCGAGGCCGGGGTCGAACGGAAGAAATCGATCACGAATTCCAGCGAGCGATACACCCGCACCGACGAACCGAGCACCAGCCCCAGCGGCACACAGATCAGCGTAGCAATCAGGAAGGCCAGCAAGGTCCTCACGACGGTGACCCGCAGGTCGGCCATCAGATTGCCTTTGACAAAGCCGGTCCAGATCGCCTGCGCCGAGTCCTGCGGCGAAGGCAGCAGGACCGGATCGATCAGCTTGAGCTGAGCGACCAGCCACCAGAGAAACACAAATCCGATGGCCCCGAAGGCCGGCGAAAAAGTCCTGAGCAAGCTCCGTGCTTCCATGCCCTGTGCTTCAGTAAGACTTCAGCATGGTCTTGACGTCGATCTTCTGCTTGACCAGACCGAAGGCGGTGGCTTGATCAACCAGCTTTTGAAAGTCGGCGATCTCATCGGGCTTGAGGTCCTTGACCATGTTGTAGTAAGACAGCGGCACCGTCGGCGCCAGGGCAGCCGAAGTGTTCATGTGCTTGACCAGCAACTCACGCGCCTTGGGGTCGTTGTTGCCATCGCGCAGGGCGCGGGCCCAGGCCCGGGCCAGGCGCTCAGCCACCTGTGGACGCTCGTCCATGAACTTGTTGCTCATCACGCCGCCGGCCAGCACCGCGCAGGCGTTGTCACGACCGAGCATGTGGGTGGCGATCAGGCCGCTTTCGAGTTTGCGCGCCGCGCCCTGGGCCACCATGATGCTCACAATCGGCTCAACCGTGTAGGCCGCATCGAACTGGTTGGACTGCATCGCGCCCACATGCACGCTCAGCTGCTGCTCCTGCATCTGGTAGTCCTTCTCGTCCAGACCCACCGCTTTGAGCACGCCCTTGGCGACAAACAGATTGCCGGGGCCAGGGGCCGACATGATGCGCTTGCCCTTGAGCTCCTTGAGCGACTTGACCGGGCTGTTGACCGGCACCACATAGGCCTCGACCTCATACTTCTTGTTCTGGCAATTGATCGAAAAGTATTTGAGCGTGTTGGGGCGCAAGGCGTTGATGTTGGCGCCTTCCAGGGACAGCAGGTTCGAGGCGGTGTCCAGATCCCCTTTGACCAGACCCTGCACGATCAGCGGGTGGGTGGCCAGCGGAATGCCTTCAACCTCCAGGTTCTCGGCCGCAAAGTAGCCGCGCTCCTTGGCAATGAAATAAGGCATGGCCGACGAAGAGATAAAAAGGCCCATCTTGACCTTGTCGGGAGCCTGTGCCTGGGCACCAATGGTCGTACCCAGCATCAGCAGGCCGACCGTTAACAACTTCTTGAAGCTTTGCATAACACCCTCTTGGTTAAGTGAAAAACGAGACACGCCGAAAGACGACGAAAGACATCATCTGCGCTAGAACAACCTGCCGCCTTGCGATGCCATCGCGGCTTGCTCTTACGCAAACTCATCATTCCATGGCAAACTTATATCACGAAGTAAATGACACCGTCGTCCGGTCTACCCCTGTAACAACCCCTTTTCAGGAACCTCAGATGCATCCAGAAGGCATAGGCCAGTCCGTGCTCCGACGCGAAGACCCCCGACTGCTCGAAGGCCGGGGCCAGTATGTGGCCGACCTGTTTTTGGAGGGCATGTTGCACTGTGCCTTCGTACGCTCGCCGCATGCCCATGCACGCATACGCTCGGTGAGCACCACAGCGGCCACGCAAGCGCCAGGCTGCGTCGCGGTGCTGACCGGCATGGACATGAAGGCCGATGCGGTGGGCAAGATGACGCCGCTGTGGCTGATTCCCGGTGCCGACAACACCCGCTTGATCGAGCCGCCGCGCTGGTCCATGGCCCAGGACCGGGTGCGCCATGTCGGCGAGATCGTCGCCGTGGTGATCGCGCAGAGCCTGCATGAGGCCATGGACGCAGCGGAGCTGGTGGAGGTCGATTACGAAGCCCTGCCCTGCGTCGTCGACGTTGCTCAAGCTGCCAGTGCTGATGCGCCGCAGATCCATGATGAAGCGCCGAACAACCGCGCACTGCGCTTTCACCGGGGCTCCAAGCCGCCGGTCGATGCAGCTTTTGAGCGCGCCGCGCACAAGATCTCGGTCAATCTGGTCAACCACCGCATCATTTGCGCCGCACTCGAGCCGCGCGCGGTGGTCACGCAGCCCTCGGCCTCACGCGGGCTGGACGGCCACGCCCTGACCCTGTGGTCGGCCACCCAGGTGCCGCACCATATCCGCAAGCTGGTGTCCGAACAACTGGGCATCACCGAGAGCTCGATCCGGGTGATCGCCCCCGACGTCGGTGGCGGCTTTGGCACCAAGGGCAAGCTCTACCCGGAAGAAACCATTTTGGCCTGGGCCAGTCTCAAACTGGCCAAGCCACTCAAATGGGTATCGACCCGCAGCGAAGCCTTTGTCAGCGACTACCACGCACGCGACCACAGCACCCATGCGGAAATGGCGCTGGACGCGCAAGGCCACATTTTGGCGGTGCGGGTCAAGACGCATGCCGCCCTAGGCGCTTATGTCTCCACCGTGGGCGCGGCGGTGCCGACCACGGTCTACACCGCGGTGATGTCAGGCCCCTACAAGATTCCGGCGATCTTTGCCGAGGTCCATGCGATGTTCACCAACACCGTGCCCACCGACGCCTACCGCGGCGCCGGCCGGCCCGAAGCCTGTTTTGTGCTGGAGCGCCTGATCGAAGAGGCAGCAGTGCAAACTAGCATGGACCGCTTTGAGCTGCGCCGCAAGAACTTCATCAGCAAGCAGGACATGCCTTACAGCACACCGCTGGGGCCCACCTACGACAGCGGCGACTTCATACGCCTGTTCGAGCAGGCCTTGAAGCTGGCCGATCATGCCGGCTTTGCCGAAAGGCGGCGGGCGTCTGAGCAAAGTGGCAAGCTGCGCGGCTTTGGCATTTGCTACTTTGTGGAAAGCTCAGGTGTGGCGCCCTCGCGCTATGCCGGTACCTTTGGCGCGCGCGCCGGCTTTTTTGATTCGGCCGATCTGCGGGTGGCCGCCGACGGCAGCATCGTCATCATGTGCGGCACGCACAGCCACGGCCAGGCCCATGCCACCACCTTCCCGCAGCTGCTCGCCTCCACCCTGGGTGTGCCGCTGGCCAGCATCGAGCTGGTCGAGGGCGATACTGGCCGGGTGCCCTATGGCACCGGTACCTTCGGCTCGCGCTCGATGGTGATCGCAGGCTCGGCCATCCTCAAAGCCGCTGAAAAAATCCTGGCCAAGGCCAAGACCATTGCGGCCCACCTGCTCGGCGCCGAAAGCGTCGAGCACAAGGTCACCGACGGCGTGTGCGCCTTTGTCGCACCCGACGGCCGCCAGCTCGGCTGGCCCGAGGTGGCCCGCGCCGCCACCTACGGCCACACCCTGCCGGTCGGCATGGAGCCCGTGCTGCACGAGACTGCCTTCTTTGACCCCAGCAACCTGACCTGGTCCAACGGCGCACAGGCCTGCGAGGTCGAGATCGATCCGGCCACCGGCGTCACCCAGGTGCTGTCCTACATTGCGGTCGACGATGTCGGCGTGGTCATCAACCCCATGGTGGTCGAGGGCCAGGCCCATGGCGGTATTGCCCAAGGCATAGGCCAGGCGCTGTTCGAAGCCGCCAGCTACGACCCCCAGACCGGCCAGTTGCTGACCGGCTCCTTCATGGACTACGCCATGCCGCGGGCCGACCTGCTGCCCGACTTCATCACCGCCACCGACGAAACCCAGCCCTGCACCCACAACCCCTCGGGCGTCAAGGGCTGCGGCGAGTCGGGCACCATAGGCGCGCCGGCGGCCGTGACCAGCGCGATGATGGACGCGCTCGGTTCGGTGGGCGTGCGCGGCGTCGACATGCCCTTTACCCCGATGAAGGTCTGGGAGGCGCTGCGCGCTGCGCCCCTGCCCCTGCCCAGCGAGAAAGTCAGCCCATGAGCAACAACACCACACCGCAGTCCAGCAGTGAAGCGCAAGCGGTCGAGCAGCACATGCGCCAGCTGTGCAGCTGGGCCAGCGGCCTCAAGCTCAGCGACATCCCCACGCCCGCCCTGCTCAAGGCGGCACTGGTGCTGGGCGACAACATCGCGGCCATCGTCTCGGCGGCCGACGAGCCCGAGGTCAAAGCCTACCATGAGCGGCTGATGGCCGAGGGCAGCGGCGGCCCCGCGACCCTGCTGCGCCAGGGCGGGCCCGGCCTGTCCCTGATCAATGCCGCGCTGGGCAACGGCCTGGCCGCCACCTGGAACGAGCTCGACGACGGCTACACCCGCACCGCCGTGCACCCGGGCGCACTGAGCCAGCCGCTGATCCTGGCCGCTGGCCAGGCCAACGATCACAGCTTCGAAGAGGTGATGCTGGCCACCGTGGTTGCCTACGAAGTGGGAACCCGCTTTGCCCGCGCCTGGCCCGGCACGCTGCCGCGCATTCACCCGCATGGCGCCTACAACGCGGTCTGCGCCGCGGCCGGCATGGCCAGCCTCAGGCGCTTTCAGCCCGAGACCTTCTTGTCGGCGCTGACGGCCGCCGCCACCATGGTCTCGCCCGGCCCCTACAGCTACCCGATCCAGGGCGCCCTGATCCGCAATGCCTGGCCGGCCGCCGGCGCTTGGCTCGGTGCCTTTGCCTGCGACATGGCCGAGCTGGGCATAGGCGGTATGCCTGATGGCCCGCGCGATGTGTTCCAGATCATTCTGGGCGCGCCCATCACCCTGGCTGGCGAATTGACGGCCGGCCTGGGCAGCGAATGGACGGTGGCCGACGGCTACCACAAGCTCTACGGCGCCTGCCATCATTCGCACGCCGCGATGGAAGCGCTCGAAGCCATCTTGCAAGAGCGCCCGCAATTGCGCGGCGGAGACGCGGTCAAGCGCCTGACGGTGTACTGCTCCAAGATGGCGATGAACTTCAACAACAGCCTGCCCAAAACCACGCTGGCGGCCAAGTTCTCCATTCCCCATGCCATGGCCGCCACCTTGGTTCACGGCGCCGACGAGCCTGAAAACTTCTTCGACGCCAGCCTGTCGGACGAGCGCATCAGCGCGCTGCGCCCGCGCATAGAACTGGCTGAGCTGCCGGACATCAAGCCCTGGCCCTATGACCGGCCGGCCAAGGTCAGCCTCGAACTTGAGGACGGCAGCCGCATCGAGCAGCTGTGCGAGGCGGCCCTGGGCAGCCCGGCGCGGCCACTGGACACCGAGCCGGTGCTGGCCAAGATCGCGCAGCTCTCGCAGTCGCGCGCGCCTGGCCTGCACGATGCGGTGGTAGAGCTGCGCGAACACCTGGCCCAGGGCCAGCTTGCGCGCTTGAATTTCCGGCAGTGGATGGCCAGCTTTTACCGCTGAGCAGAGCGGCCGACCGGGTCGGCGCGGCTCTACCGCTTTGCGCCAGCCTAAAGTCACCTAAGCGCGAGCCGGGCTGAAGCATGGGTCCTCAGGGATGGCATCATTGCCCCCATGAGCACCCCCCTCTGGACCCCTTCCGCGCAGCGCATCCAAGGCAGCCGCCTGACCCACTACAGGCAGTGGCTGAACGCTGAATACGCCCTGCAGCTTGACGACTACGACGCGCTGTGGCGCTGGTCAGTCGATCACCTGGATGATTTCTGGATTTCGATCTGGCGCTACTTCGATGTGCAGGCCAGCCAGCCCTATACCGAGGTGCTGGCGCAGCGAACCATGCCGGCCAGCGGCTGGTTCCCCGGTGCACGGCTGAACTATGCCCAGCAGGCCCTGCGCTGGCATCTGGACGAGGGCGAGCGGCCGGCCATCGTGGCGCGCTCGCAGACCCGGCCCGAGCAGGTGATCAGCTGGAATGAACTGCGCGCCCAAGTCGGCGCGGTGGCTGCGGCCATGAAGCGCATGGGCATACAGCCCGGCGACTGTGTGGCCGCCTATCTGCCCAATGTGCCCGAAGCAGCGGTGGCCCTGCTGGCCTGCGCCAGCATCGGTGCGGTCTGGTCCAGCTGCTCGCCCGATATGGGCACACCCAGCGTGGTCGATCGCTTTGGCCAAATCAAGCCCAAGCTGCTGCTGGTGGTCGACGGCTACCGCTATGGCGACAAGGCGATCGAGCGCGCCGAGGCGGCCGAGCAACTGCGCCTGGCCCTGCCCAGCGCCAAGCACATCATCAGCCTGGACTATCTGCACCCCGGACAGGTGCTGCCTCATACCCAGCCCTGGTCGACCTTGCTGGCCGAGCCCGCCGCGCCGCAATTCGAGCCTGTGGGCTTTGAGCACCCGCTGTGGGTGGTGTACTCCTCGGGCACCACTGGCATGCCCAAGCCGCTGGTGCACGGGCAAGGCGGCATCGTGCTCGAACACCTCAAGGCCCTGGGCCTGCACCTGGGCCTGGGCCCCGAGGACCGCTACAGCTGGTTTTCCACCACCGGCTGGGTGATGTGGAACATCTGCGTGGGCGGCTTGCTGGTGGGCTCGACGATTGCCATCTACGACGGCAACCCCGGCCACCCCGACCTGGGCGAACTCTGGCGCATGTCGCACGAGCTCGAACTCACTGCCTTGGGCGCAGGCGCGGCCTTCTTTGGCAACTGCATGAAGGCCGGCACCCAATTGCGGCAGTGGGGCGATCTCAAGCTGCGCTGGATAGGCTCGACCGGCTCGCCGCTGTCGCCCGAAGCACACGACTGGCTGGCCGAACAGCTCGGGCCCGAGGTGATGATCGCCTCCATCAGCGGCGGTACCGATGTAGCCGGCTTCTTCGTTGGCCCCAATGAAACCCAGCCCCTGCATTCGGGCCGCATCCAGTGCCCGGCCCTGGGCGTGGCCGCCTGCGCCTATGACGACGCCGGCCGCACGGTGGTCGACCAGGTGGGCGAGCTGGTCATCACCGAGCCCATGCCCTCGATGCCGCTGTACTTCTGGGGCGAACCCGACGGCCGGCGCTACCACGAGAGCTATTTCGATGTGTACCCAGGCGTCTGGCGTCACGGCGACTGGATCGAATTCAACGAGGCCGGCGAGTCGGTGATCTACGGGCGTTCGGACACCACCATCAACCGCCACGGCGTGCGCATGGGCACCGCTGAAATCTACCGCGCGGTCGAGGTCATGCCCGAGGTGCTCGACAGCCTGGTGGTCGATCTGGAATACCTGGGCCGCGAATCTTTCATGCCCCTGTTCGTGGTGCTGGCACGGGGCTGCACACTCGATGCAGCCTTGATGGACCGCATCAACGCCAGCATCCGACAAGCCTGCTCACCGCGCCATGTGCCCAATGTGATCTTGGCCGCACCAGAAATTCCGCGCACGCTCTCAGGAAAGAAAATGGAACTGCCGGTGCGCAAGCTGCTCATGGGCGCCCTGCCTGAAAAGGTCGCCAACCCCGATGCCATGAGCAACCCGCACAGCCTGCAGTTCTATGTGGACTACGCGCAGCAGCGGCAGGGCTAAGGCCGCATCGCTGCGAGGGCGCAGCTCCCACAAAATCCGCCAAAAGCCTGTGCAAGAGGGTGTGGGAGCCGCGCCCTCTCGGCGATGCGGCGCCTGATCGACGATCCATCGCGCCGAGGCGGCGCTCCCACAAAATCCGCCAGAAGCCTGAGCAAGAGGGTGTAGGAGCCGCGCCCTCGCGGCGATGCAGCGCCTGATCGACCGTCCATCGCGCCGAGGCGGCGCTCCCACAAAATCCGCCAGAAGCCTGAGCAAGAGGGTGTAGGAGCCGCGCCCTCGCGGCGATGCGGCGCCTGATCGACGATCCATCGCGCCGAGGCGGCGCTCCCACAAAACCCTCCAGAAGCCTGTGTAAGAGGGGTGGGAGCCGCGCCCTCGCGGCGATGCGGCGCATGATCGACCGTCCATCGCGCCGAGGCGGCGCTCCCACAAAACCCTCCAGAAGCCTGTGCAAGAGGGTGTGGGAGCCGCGCCCTCGCGGCGATGCGGCGCATGATCGACGATCCATCGCGCCGAGGCGGCGCTCCCACAAAACCCTCCAAAAGCCTGTGCAAGAGGGTGTGGGAGCCGCGCCCTCGCGGCGATGCGGCGCATGATCGACGGTCCATCGCGCCGAGGCGGCGCTCCCACAAAATCCGCCAGAAGCCTGAGCAAGAGGGTGTAGGAGCCGCGCCCTCGCGGCGATGCAGCGCATGATCGACGGTCCATCGCGCCGAGGCGCAGCTC
>Ga0164292_10001498_pt1 | contig 18896 bp, 21 predicted proteins | sample GEODES117metaG_FD_111486 | JGI IMG/M metagenome (GOLD analysis project Ga0164292, IMG submission 111486) | Eutrophic lake water microbial communities from Lake Mendota, Wisconsin, USA - GEODES117 metaG | ecosystem: Environmental > Aquatic > Freshwater > Lake | place: USA: Lake Mendota...
GTGGTTACATACATACGAGAAATACGCAAATAACTGTTGCCAGTGTTGACTGCTGTTTGCCCATCTAAAAGGACAGACTCGCTAATTTCGTTGTAATTTGCATCAAGACCAAAAATAGCAATTGATCTTGCGCCAGTGCCAGCCGACGCGTCATCCGCGCTGGAACTAGAAATTTTCATAACAGTTGCGGAGGCAGGATACACATATGTTCCACCTTGCGCCCAAACTGTTTCAATAGATGTACCGACATCGCCATTGATGCCAAACTTAAATAAGGCTTTGTGACCATCAACTTGCCCACGGGCTACTTGCAGTTCAAATGGCTCATACGCACCTTGGCGTGTTGCAGAAGAATAAGTTCCCATAAATCTCTCCAATTAAAAGCAGGGGCCGTAGCCCCCACTTAGACTCAGCAATTCACCGCACCGCCCCGCTTTTTTGCGGGAGTAACGGTAACTGACTCTTTTGTCTTGGTCACGCTGTCAGCAGTCTTTTTGGGCATGAAGAAGTTTTTTGCTTTACTCGCAAGTTCTTTCACCATGCCCAACGGGTTCAGCGCATCCTCAACGTCACGGCTGTACTTTGGCGCTTTGTCATAAGCGCCTTTGGACATGTCTTCCAACTTTTCAGTGGAAGAGCCTCCACCATTCATTTTTACCGTGCCACCACGCTTAAATGTTCCAGCAAGCTCGTTAATCCTTACAGGCTTGGAGGCAGGCTTGTTGCCTTGCGGCATCGCGACGGGACGGCCTGAGTTAACAGTACCCCCCGCCGCGTAGGCTTTTTTTGTGGCACCACCTTTTTTGTAAGCGGCAGACATGCTGTTATTCATCATGCCATCATCCATCATCCCGCCGCCCATCATGCCATCGCCGGCCATGCCGCCACCCATCATGCCTTTAACTTTGCCACCACTTTTGTAGCCGCCGCCGTTTGATTTGGCAACGCCCCCAGTGGCATATCCGCCTTGGCCTTTCACTACACCGCCGGTAGCAAACCCGCCTTGGCCGTTGACTACGCCGCCAGTGGCCATCTTGCCGCCGTGCTTCAGCTTGAGAGACGTGCCCTTGCTGCCTTTGTGCTCTTGCATGTCGTGCTGCTTGAAGGCCTTCTTGATCATGGCCTTGTCTTGCGTCTTGTCAGCCTTGCCGCCTTCCTTCATTGGGGCGGATGGCATAGGAGGCGGCATTGAGGCTTGCATTTGAGCAGCGCCACCGACCGGACCAGACGGGCCGGCACCGGACGGCAGGCCGCGCATGGCACGTCGGCGCATGGCCAGAGACGGGCGCATAGGAGCCTTGGCACCCATCATGCCGCCACGAGCGGGCATAGCGCCCATAGGAGCGCCCATCATGCCGCCGTCAGCCTTCTTGGCTACCTTGCCACCCTTTTTGAGTTTTAGCTCAACTGAGGGCTCTGTGGTCTCCATCTTGACCATTGGTTTAAATTGACCCATGTCGCTCTCCTTTTAGGCTTGCGTGACGCCAAAAGCGCCGATGCGGGTTGCGTTGGGACCCACTGCGATTGCAGGCAGGGCGATGGTCATGACCAAGCGCTTGATGCCGTCAGTAGCAGAGGCAGGAACGAACGTGCCGCGCACATCACCAGTGGTGGTGGTCGCAGTAGCCGTAACGGCTGCAACAGCAGTACCAGCGTTGTCAGCCAAGGTATTGTTGTAGCCAGCGTGGACGATGTAGCCCAAGTCGAGGATACGAACAGGCGAGCCAAGGATGTCAGTAGTACCGACCGCAATCGTTGCGCCCAAAGCACCGGAGATGCTTGCGGATGCAATTTGGTAGAAGGCCTTCTTGCCGCTTACCGTGGTCGATTGAACAGTGCCAGTGGCGATCACTTCGCTCATTGCTTGGCCGTAGTAGTCGTAACCAGAGATGGTCACGTTACGGTCGGTCAAAGTGCCCGTGCCTGAAACGATGCTGACTGCGCGAGGGCAATCAAGTTGCAACACCGTTGAGCCGCTGGCCAGCACCACGGAGGTCACAGAAGCACCGGCAGTCAACGCAATTGTTGACGAGGTGGTCTGAACAGCCGCAATGTTGCTTGCCGCAAGCGCCTGAGCAACAACATCCCAAACGTAGACGCGGCCCAAAGGACCAACGCCAACGCTCATCGGCGAGGGGTTGCCCAAAAAGGCATTGCCTGCACCAGTGATGGTTGCGCTTGCTGAGGTTTGCGAGGCGCTTACGATGTAAGTGCCAGTGCCGCCAGTACCAGTGCCAAAAGCAGTGATGTAAGCGATTGTGCCTACGTTTGCGCCGTCAATCCACATGCCAACGGTGATTGGATCACCAGAGAGCATTGCGGTTACGGTCAACGTGGTCGTAGCAATTGAGCCAGTAAATGTGGCAGAGTTGGGATATGCGTCAATGCCTTGATAGCCTACTGCCGCACCCAAAAAGAGATCATCTGAAAACTGAGGCATGGTCTGCTCCTTGAAAAGTTTGACCAATGTTAAAAAAAAGGGCGGGGTTTTTACGCCCGCCCCGTTTGGCGTTAAACGCCGGGCGTACCGTACATTGCACGCGGGTCGGTGAACCCGGGGATGTAACGCTCGGTAGCCTTGTAGCGCATGGAGTCGGTCTCAAAGTCGCCTTCCATGGTCTTCTCCAGCTTGCGACGCATCATGAGCTTCATGCCCTCTGGCGCATCGGTCTGGATGAAGAACGCGGTGGCGCTAGTCAAGCGGCTGATAACGGCAGCGCCTTCGTCCAGCAAGCCAATAGACTTGACCGGGTTCAGGTCGTTGTTGGCCGATCCGGACCGCAGCACGCTCTTCAACAGAACTTCAGCTTGGAAGACGTTGCCCGGGGCGACCACCAGTTGGCGAGGCACCAGACGGATCTTCTTGCCGTTGTTGTCCACAGCTTGACGGACTTGAATCAGCATCTGCTCCAGACTGGTCTGGCTCAGGTTAGCGGCCGTGGCCAACTGGTTGCTGAACGTCCCGTTCACGATGGGGTGGGCAGTGCTGATTAAGGACACGCCGTCGCCACCGGGGAAGCTGGAGTTGAACGCTCGGTTCAGAATGTTCGCGCACAGGGTCTCTTTCGTCTCGATCAGAGACTGAGCCAAGTGACGAGCATAAACCTGCCCGATACGGATGTGGTCGCCGTCTTCAACCAGCACTTTAGTCAACGCAAAGGCCAAGCCAAACACGTTGTAAATATAGCGCTGCAAGAAGAGCACGCCGCCCTGTTGGTAGCTAACGGGAGTACCGTCAGGCAACTGGGGAGCCGCGCCAAAACCGTACAGGACGGGTTCTTCGTGGTAGTTGCGGGGAATACCGTCTTGCTCACGGAAAACCCGTGACCATTCATCGGTACGTTGATCATAGACTCCATCGAAGCACTCGTTCATGATTGGTTCAACGATGCTTCTAAAGTCCGTACTGCGCATTGGTGCTGCCATGATTGGACTCCTTAGATGGCGTTAATGGTTGCAACGAACTGACTGCGCGAGACTTGTACTTGCACAACCGTGTAAGCATCGCCCCAAGCGTTGTCAACGCCGTTAGAAAGACCGATGATACGCATATCACCGACCGCGCTTGACCCCGCAAGGGAGGTGGAGATCGTGCATTGCGACAGTCCAATGGTCGTAGAACCAGCGGAGATGTTCGTAAAGTTTGCTTGATCGCCAATCGAGGTTTGAGCCAAGCTACCGTCTGCTTGAATGTCATAAACGATATTCGGGTCAGAGTAGTAGTAGGTCACTTCAGAACCAGTTTGGTACGCAGTGTTTGCGGTCCATTGGTTGCTGACGATACGACGGCCGGTTGTATCAGTGTACTCATGACCAGCAAAAGCGCCTTGGTAGGCGCTGCCGGCAACAGCACAGATGATGTTTCCAGACGTGTTAAGGGCCACAGGTTGACCCTTCAGAATTCCGGTGTTGTAACCGGAGGCAATACCGCTCGCAAGCGCCACAGCGCGATCCAGACCCGATGGGTGGAACGAAGGACGCAGGCCGAACGGAGCAGAGGTTGAACTCATATCTAACTCCTTTGTTAAGTCCTCACCCGTAAAACACGGGTGTTTGGACGTTTCGGTTCAAGTTGCCAAAGCCTTCACCTTCAACCTTACTCAGACTCTTGCCTGAGCTATCGCGGTTTCCTTGAAGCTGCTCAACTTGAATTTGGACTTTGTCCGCCTCCTCATTGGGTGCCTCATGGTGCATTTGAGTCATGACCTCCTGATAAACCTCCATTGGAAGTTTGTACAGGCGCATCTCATTGCACGCGATAAAACCTACGTCTTCGCCAGCCTTTACGCGGTAATTGTCGAATCCGGGTAACTCATCCGCTCTCACGGGAACATACCCTAATCGCATCCGCTTATCAATACTGTCGTAGCCATTGGTGGTTGATAACCAGCAAAGATGCCATCCCGGAATATCCGGAACCTTCGGCAGCGCACTTTGTGTCCATTCATCGCTCCACATCTTGCGACGTTCCTGCTTTGAAATGAACTCCTCTTCGGGAGCAGCCCGCGATAAATCTTGTGAAGATCTGCTTTCGCGACCACCCGCGTTGAGGGTTTTTTTGAGACGAGCATCCATAATGTTTAGTTCCTTCTGTTGCGGGCTTCGATTGCATATCGCTTAATCATCTTGTTGCGCTTTTCGGGGTCATCCCAAAAACCGGCATCTTTCATTGCTCGAACCTGTTCAGGTTCCAAAACAAATTGGCTGCCATTAACGCGACTAGACTCACGACTTGAACCTGTGACCACACTTCGGGGACTCCTTCTGGAATTCTCGCCAGTATCTCTAGTATAACGGTGAGGCAAGCGCTTTTGCAAGCGGTTGTCAAGTTCATCCCAATAATCTTTGTTGGCGGGGTCCCAACCCTCGGCAACAAGGCGATTGTCAATAACTTTGGCGATCTGGGTGTCCTCGTCCCCGGCATCCGGGTCGTACCAAGAGTTTCGTTCCATCCAGTCGTTGGCCAAACGCACCAATTTGGGGTTGGCCGGGGCTGATTCTGTTGAGCCGGCTCTGGCAACCTGCTCCTTGTAGTTGTTCATCGCCTCCAGCTTTCGACGGGTGTCGTACCAGAGCTCCTGAGCCTTGGTAAACGCATCCCCATCGGAGTTGTCCGTGGCCTCCTTCATCTTCCCTTGGGCGTATCGCAGGCGGTACTGCTCGTCCTCTATGGCCTTGTCGTAGCGGGCCATATCCGCGCCGTGGGTCTTGCGCTCTACAACGGACAGACGCTCCATCAGCTCCTGATTCTGGCGTTGCAGCAGACCAAGGCGTTGGTCCTTCTCCTCGTTGGTGCGCTTGATGTAGTCCTTTTTGGCTCGGCGGCGGTTACGGCGGGCCTCACGGACTGCGTCAGAGTCGTCTGGATGGTCAACGTCACCGGCATCATCAGCATTGCTGTCGGACCTGTTGTCAATTTGATCGGCTAAGTGGTCAGGCAGGTCAACCGTGACTGAGCCGTCTTTTTCCTCAACGACGTTGAGATCTTCAGTTTTTTCTTCGGTAGTCATAAGAAAGCCCTCACTTTAAGAGGGTCACCCGTGAGCTGGGCGATAACTTCGTGGTCGTTTAGGACCATGAACAGGGAGGCGTCTTCCTGCGAGTCCTCGCCGGGGACCTTGACCTCCCAACGATCTCCGCCCCACTTGGGTACGCGGATGTAATCACCCACTGAGCACCAAGATCCCTCTGGCCAAGATGCCATCGTGTCACGATGTTTGAATGCCAGCGGTCCTATTGCGATGACTTTTGCCACCATGTTTTGCCATTTTTCGGTTTCCTTGGTTTCTTCGACCAAAATAATTCCGGATGCAGTTGTTGCCTTTTTTGAACGACGGAGTTGTACCAAAATACGTCCGCCAAGAGGTTTTGCACCGGGATCTACGCTCGGAAATGCCCAAGCCATCTCAGCTTCGTTAGAAGCTACCGGGTTACTCATTTTCATCTTCTTTCATCAAATTATTTAGAATTTCGAGGGCCTCTTGCAGGCCCGCGTTGTGGCCGACCAGTCGGGTGTAAGACTCCCAGTTTGTCGCATTACCAGCAACGAGGGACGAGGCTATTTCAGCCTGACGAGCCTTAATTCCGCCGATCAAGTCGGATAGGGTTCTCATTTTTTCTTAGCTTGTGACAGGCCTCCTGACTGTTTGGTTGGGGTAGACCCCTTCATGCTCTGGCCATCAAGCTTTTCGCCCATAGCCATGCGTTTGTGCTGGGGGACCTGCACGCTCTTTTGTTCCTGATCACTGGTTGCCATAGTTAACTCCTTGGGTTGGTTCAGCCTTGACTTGCTCAAAATTGAGCTTCGCCGCATCGCGTGTTAAGCGGGCTGTTTCGATGCGTTCTTTCATGTCTCGGTCGCCAATAGCAATGGCCAGCTTGAGTTGCAGGTCCTCCATGGCTTCCTTTTGGTCTTGCTGCAGCTTGGCCATGTCGATTTCAATCTTGGCCGCCAGAGCCTTGTCCTTGAGGCCCATCTCTGCCTCGTCGCGCTTGGCCCGGCGCTGGGTCTCGGCCATGCTGGTGTCGAGCAGCACCTTGGTGTCCGGTGTCATCTGTGGCTGAGGTTTGAACTTTTGCAGGTTCTGCACCAACTGCTGGATGATTGGCATGATGCCCTTGAGCGTCTCGTCAGCGTCCATCTCAACGTGCTGCGAGGCCAAGGCAAACAGCTTGTCCACCGCCTTGGGGTCCTTTTGCAAGTCGTAGTCTTGCAGTTTCTGGCCCATGGCCTTCTGGACGTAGCCCGTCATGCGGCTCAAATACCAGAGCACGATGTGCTGCTTGATGTGCTCAACCGCCTTGGGCAGGTATGTCGGCGCAATAATAGGGTTGCCGCCGAAGATTGGGCTCTTGGCAAAGTCCAAGTGGGCCTGAATGTGGCCAAGATGGTCCTGCTCGGGGTAGGCGTAGGCACCTTGACCGATTGCCATGGCGACGTTCTCGTTGGCCGAGTCCATTTTGACCGGCGACGGCACGTCAACCATGATTTCGTTGATTCCGGGCACTTTTATCTGCTTCAGGAAGCGCTGGATCACCACTTTCTTGTTGAACAGCTCAGGGTTGTCCTTCATGATGGCCATAACCGCTTGGGTTTGGGCCATTCGCTGGGTTTCACTGAAGATGTGGGGGTCAGAAACCGGAATAACGTCGGTCACGCGGGCAAAATCCTCGCGTTTGATGTCCAAATCCTCCACAACCTCGCCGCGCTGCATGTCGTTCAGATACCAGCGGTTGATTCGGCTCAAAATCTTGAGCACGCGAGCCTGAGACTCGTGCAAACGGGCATGGATGGAGCTAAAAACAACCGCGCCCTGTTCAATCAACGCTTGCGTGGTGCCAACCGGGGTGTTGCTGTTGACATCAGCAATTTTTTCCTCTGCAGTGGTCACAACACCCTTGGCGGCGTTGGTCAACCAGCCCAAAAGCTCAAAAAGCACGGGCGATGGCGGGTTGAACGGCATGGGCATAGCCATTTTGCGCACGTCATCTACGCCCGGGGCACCCTCAATCTCTACAACCTGCGTGACTTCAATCTCTTGGGACTGGCCAGAGATCTTGCCGCCCTTGAGCTTCAGGAGCGTCGCAGCGTTGTTGATGTGGGCAGAGTCCAGCAGGGCCCGCAGAGAGCCTGTAAGGGCCGCTGAGAGGCCTCCAATGAGCTGTGGCAGGCCAACGGCGTATGCGCCACGCCATGGGATGAACTTAAACTCAATAACCCAGTCCAGTTTGGTGTAGGTGTCGTCACCCTCCTCCCAGTTGCGGTACAGGCCGATCACTTCCGTAGAGAGGTCGTCAATCATCAGGATGTACGGGGCCATCTCGCCCTTGGTAACGGGGTCGTCGTCTAGTTCCAGCCATGTGTAGATGTGGTACACCCGGCGCACGGCGTCCTCGTTGTCGTTCTGGGACTTGCCCTCAACCTTGTTTGTAGCCTTCTGCGACCCGGTCATCTCCGGATCCATAGTGGCACGGGTCATTGAGGTCTCGCGGTACAGGCCGGAGTTGATGCGGCGCTTGTAGTCCCAGTCTGAGATGTCGTCCACCTCGGTAAACCGCTCGGCCGTGTAGAAGTTGCCGGCGGCGTAGGGCAGTAGGACGTTGTCGATGGGCAAGAACTGGGCGCAAGGTCGACGTTTCTTCTCGTCGTACCAGAGTTTTAGGTACTGCGAGCCGCCAAGCGGGAGCTGGGTCAGCATTTGCTCCTGCTCGTCGCGGAACTCTTCTATCTGTTCCGTCAACTGCCAGTTCATGAAGTCGCGCTTGCGCTCGGCGATCGCGGTTTTTTCCTCGTCAACGTCTCCCAAGATCTTGGTTTTGGTCGGGCCGTCAGGCGGGAACATCTCTTTGATAGCCCGGGCAGCAAAGTCAATGCAGGTTTCAGCCATCACGGGGTGGACTACCTTGGACGCGCCATTGAAGTTGGCCCCGCCGGGTGCATCGTTGCCCATGCCGGTACGCTTGATGCCCTCTTCGTACTGCTTGTCGCGCTGCTTACGGGCGTCCTTGTCCTTTTCCACCAGTTCGATGTAGCGCAGGGCCATAGCGCCGAGGTCAATGTCTTGGATTAGGTCGCTGTCGGACAGGTTTTGGTAGAAATCCTCGTCTTCCATTGGGCCCTTGGTGTCCAGCGTGACCACCACGCTACCGTCTGGCAGCTCCTCTAGCTCGGCATCATCCATCTCAGGCATGTCAACAAGCTGCTGCTCCTCTTCATCCCCTGACTCAACGTCCTGATCGGGGTTGCCGCCAATGAAACGGTTGAATTCTGGGTCTATAGGGAATTGGGTTGCCATGATTGGTTCCTTGTGCTACGATTTAATTCCACGTTACACGCATGGAGAGCGCAAATGGACAAATACGATCAAGCAATTGAGTTTTTAAAGGGTGTTGACCCGGGCAGCTACTTTGATGAGTGCGCTGAGTTGATGGAGGCGTTGTTGGCTCGTGTTTACGCGCTTGAGCAACCAGCCCTGTCCAAGACCGAAATGGCAGAACGTAGGAAGCAATCGTTTGGTGCAGAGGCATGGTATAGGCGCAACGGTCAACGGCGGTCTTCGGCCATGCTAGACGCAGAGTAGCCAAGCGCAGCCAGAGCCGCAGCAGGGGTGTAACCTTGGCGTATAAGCTCAACTGCTTTTGGCCAGTCAGCATCACTAAAAAATCGTCGGGTTTCTTGAATGTCGGCTCGAGCGTTAGGCAGCGCTGCGTCACGATTCATCTTAGCCCGAATGGCGCTCCTCACGTTCTCAGACTCGCCTAAGTTGAGAGCCACTTCAGGAGGCAGGTACGACGCCTCCTTGAGGAGACCCATTGTTGCTTGGCCGCTAAATGGCTCGCTGGCCCTGAAACCTTCCGGGGTGTACACGCCTACACCCGGCCCGTAGCCAGAAGTATTAAGCGATGGCTCCATCTCGGACGGGTAAATTTTTTGCAACTCGCTACCTTTTTCTTTCATCAGCTTTCTTGCATCTGCCGCAGTTGCTTTGGGGTCAAACGGAAACACGGTTGCTCCACGGCTTGTTGGCGCAACGCCATAGCCAACGTCTCCCAGCGCTTGCGTCAAGGCACCCATTTGCGTCTCGTTTGGCATTACGCCAGTGTGGGGCTCGTCCAAATATTTTGGGTTTGCCCCTCTGGTGTCTAGCACCAACGAGTTTTTGCCTTTAACGTCGGCCATGGTGTTTGGCAAATTAAAGCCAAACGCTTCTTGCGCATCATTCAATGCGCGAAACCTCTCTCCAAATTCCATGGTATGCCGGGTTGGCTCGGCCACCAATCCACCGCCGCCCGTTGGGAAGTCCAACAACGGTCGAGCAATCTTGACGGGCTGGTGCTCGGCAATCTTGGCACCCTCCGGGAAATAAGCCCCAGATGCTTCAAGAGTTGGCAATTGCCGATAGCCTAACGCACTGTAAATTGCGTCTCTGTTCCCGGCACCGACAGTTCCCATGTCGCTCAAAGCGTATTCCGGAGCTGGCATGTCCCATCGACCAGTATTGCCGTAGGCTACCTTTTGCTCATACGGAGCGTCAATCATTTGCGGGACGTGTCCGGTGCTGGCCCCGGGGATCGCCTCGTGCGTGGCCGACCCGGTGTGCTTGTAAAAATAGTCGCGTGCCGTGTTGTTGGCATCGCGCAGGGCCATCTTGATGCCCTCCAGCTCGTCACCGGCATAGCGACCCTTTAGACCACGGCCGTGCAGATCTTGACCTTTACCGTAAACCCACGGCACCTCTTGAATGTGCGGTCCTTGCCAATCGGAACGGCCGCCGGTGCCTGCCGTGTTGGCGCGGTCGACTTGCAACGCTGTCTCGGCGTCCATAAACGGGTGCATGGTGTCGGAGACGCCAGCTTTCCACGGGTTGCCCTGAGGATCGGTGTAGCCCATTCCTTGGGCACGGCGGAAGTCGTTAACGCCAAACAGGCCAGTGTTTGGAACACGAGGGTCATTTTTTTCACCGTACTCGCCAATCTTAAAACCCAAATTTGCTGGTCGGCTCTCGGCCACTGCTTCATCAAGGTTGCGCATACCAGCGCCACGGTAAGCCATGCCCGGCTCTCCCGCAACGCGACTATTTAAGTGTTTGAGCGCAAATGTCAGCTCGGATTCTGGACTGACTCCTGCCGAGTAAACAGCATGCTGCTCGAGCGATCGGGGCAATTGGTAAGGCTCGGTGCTCTCAGCAATACCCTGTTTGGCTCGGTCGTACCATGTCCCAAGGCGCTCGGGGTCAGCGAGGCGGACGGCCTCAACAGCGTCGGCAAAGTCAGTGTCCATGCCCTTGCGCATTGCGCCTAACCCTTGGGGGCTGGTTACAGTGCGGGGTGCGCCAATGTAGCCGGCGTCAGTAGGTTTGAGGTGCTTGCCTGCGCGGGCGGACCTGAGCACCGCTTCGTCGCCCAAGTCATTGGCCATCTTTCGGTAGTAGTCAGGAGTCACGGCAACGCGCTTGCCGGTTGACTTTGGCGGTTTGCCAGATTCTTCAGGGGCATTACCAGCGTTCTCTTTGGCCGCCTTATCGGCTTTTTCCACTTTCTTTTTGCGGGCGGCTTCCTGCTCCTGCTTCTGGCCAAACTTTTCCATAACGGCCCGCTCTTCAGGCGTTCGCACCACAATAGGCTCTACCCCCTTGGGCACCTCGTCAGCAACGCCCAGCAGCTTCTTGACGCCCTTGATGCCGGCCTCAACAATCTGCTTGGGAGCACCACCACCAGCCATACCTTCAGGTGCTGCTGGAACAGACATCGGCTGCCCGTTGCGCTCCAGTATGGTCAGGCTCTTTTCTTCGCCGGGGAAGGTAACAAAGTTGCGGGTTCCTTTACCAGCACCTCGGCTGGTAGCGTCTAAGTATTTAATGCCGGGGATTCCTGCTTGACGCAATGCTTCTGAAACCGATGGAGCAAGATTTCCTGAATTTGATGTACCACCAAGATAACCAACTGCACGCCCAGCACCGCCTTCTAAATCACCCATTTCTTTTAATCTATTTATCCAATTTTCCCTAAATTTTTCTGGAGTTGCACCCTTCATTTGCATACCAATTGGCTTGCCATTTGATCCAACATAAGCCATAAAGCCGCCATCAGACGATTGGCGCAAAGTTAAACCCATACTTTCAGGAGTCAAGGCAGACAAAATATTTTGTTGCTCACTTAGAGGCTTGTCGTAATCTAGCATTTTAGCTATTTGCTCGTCTGGTAGGTCTACTTTGTAGAGAGCGCCGGGGTTATGCGGAACATCTACAATTTTTATGCGTCCATCTGGCATTACTTGTTGCCTAACTGTTGGTGCGCTTCCAGCTAAATATGTTTGTGCAACAGCAGGATTTTCAGCAAAGTACAGCCCATGCCCATAAGCCTGTGCGCCCTCACCTGTGCCAATCTTGCTGGCATCAAACTTGTCAAACTTGTGTGGACTGCCGTGGTAGACATCCATTGGGCTAACCGTACCCCTGCTCATCCCTTGCAGCATCTCAGCGCCCATCCCGCCACGCTCCATAATTTTTGGCACTGCACGGTCAGCAAGGCGCTCACTGGCTCGTCCTGCTGCCAGAGCCTTACGGCCAGCAGCCTTGGCTCCCCTAATCGTTCCAGCCGCGCCGGGGATCAGGCCTGCTGCTGCGCCAACAGTATTGGCCGCTGCGTCAACGTAGTCGCCCCTCTTGACAGCGTCATAGGCATGGCCAAGATCTCTGGCACCCTCGTCCACACCAAGCCCGGTGCCCAAGAATGGCACAAAGTCAGCAATCCCCAAGTTTATCGGCAGATTGCTGCTAGGCCCGCCCATCAAGGTTTGTGCGTTCTGGCGGGACTTGTAGCGGCTACCACCAAGGCCCTCTATACCCCGCTGGAGCGCATCAGCCATGCGTTCCCTTATGGTAGGGTCATATGCCTTCATCTCGCCTCTTGGGTCACCACCGCCGGCCATCTTGACCTCACCCCCGGCAGCACGAGACTGGGCAACATTCTTTGCTGCCTCCTGCACGCTCTCGCCCCTGTTGACCCGCGCCACGATCTTGTTCAGGGTTGCGTTGTCAGTCTTCAGCCCATTAGCTTGGGCAGCCTTGACGAAGTCATTGCCGTCAATCAGCGCCGCCGGCTGAACTGCACCTCCGGCAGCAAACTTGTCCACCTTGGCGTGCCAGACGTGCTCCCGGCCCTTGTACTGCGTTGGGACACCGCCACCAGCAGCGTGGAATTCTTGGAAGGTTTGCTTCTTGCCGTTTGACTCAGCCGAGTTTTTACGCTTCAGTTCTTTGAGGAATGACTGGATCTTGGGCAGGGGCTTGCTATTCATGCTCAGGGCCTTTCGCTGGAATACCGCCATCATAAACGCTAGAGTCTGTCAAGTCCACTTTAAACCTTCGGAACACGTTGGAACACATCAGGCAAATTGGCTTACCCATCGGGTTATTAAAGATATCCTGCTTGTGCTTGGTCAGTCCGCCGGTGCTGAATAACCGGCAAAGCGTATCTTGGCCGTCCCAGTAATGAGCGGCCGACTTGTTTTTCTTTGGATTAAGAAGGTACATCAAATCCCCGGGATTCATTAAATTTCACCCAAAGACCCCCCTACCCCAAGAAGGAGCAGAGAGGGAAGGTGCTTCACCCCTGTCAAGCAGGATCATCATGTGACGGGTTGGGCACCGTCTACCCCTCGGCTTGATGATGTGACCAGCCGCACGGATTATTCGGGAACTGCCCCCTAGCCTTGCGGCATACCGTGTTCGCTTCTCTTCCGCGCCACCACGAGTGAGGTGCTTGCTATCGTGCGGAGTACGGCTGCCGTAGAAACAAAAAAGCCGTTTACTACTGCCCCCTGTAGGAACCACCATCAGGTGGAAGAGGCATGAGTAAACGGCTTCAGTCGGTCGCTTCCTACGGCAACAGCCCCACTGTACCACAGATTTATTAGGATGCATAGGGGTTAGATCTTTTTTGTTTGCCACTGTCAACATAATCATCCTCGTCCCATGCGTCGTCAGGCGGTGGGTCAATGTCTAGCCACCCGGCATCCCGCAGGTAGCGCAGGGCCTGCGTGCAGGCGTCCACCAAATCATCATGGGTCGTCTCGGGGAAGCTGCAGATCTGGCTGACGAAGCCCTCGGCCCAGTCCTTGACGTAGCCCTTACGGTGGTCAGACTCGGGGATCCACACCCGGCCCCGGGCAATGATGTTGCTGACAATGTTCAGCCGCTGCATCTTGTCAGCCCGCCCCGGGTTGTAGGCCCGGACCGGCAGGTGGGCACGCTGGAGGTCTTGTATAAGACTGATGCCGGCGCTCTTGTCCTCGATCAGCAGCAGGTCCACCCGCTTGCGGTCCTTACCCTCTCCGAAGACGGTCTCGTACTCTTCGATGACCTTTGGCCGCAGGTCGGGGTACATCATGCGCTCCTGCCAGCAGTCAATCACCATGGCCGCCATGGGACCGTCTTGTGGCTTGAAGCAGCCGAACGTGATGCAGGCGGTTGGGTCGTTCTGCGCCTTCTCCGAGGTGGCCACGTCGTAGGACTGGAGGATGTACTCAAACTTGGGGAACGGCCGGCCGGCTGGCCAGAGCTTGAACATGTCCCGCTTGACGATCCCACCCTCCTCGGGGTCAATGATCTCGGCGTAGATCTCCTGTCTCCCGAGAGTCGTGCCCTCGTAGCTCAAAATCTGCTTGCGGAAGTTCTCCGACAGGTTGGCCAGATTGGTGTAGGTCGAGGCGGTGGTCATTACCACATCGCTGCCCTCCCGGCCCATCAGCTCAATGATCAGATCCTTTGGGCGGGGGGTAGTTGTGCAGATCATCCGGGTGCGCTTGCCCAGCCGCATGCCGAACTGGATCTGGTCCCACGCCTCTTGTATATAGTCCCACGCCGCCAGCTCGTCACACCATCCGCCGTGGAATTGTGGCCCCCGGAAGCGCTCAGGCTCTGATGCGGGTATACCCTTAATCAGGCTGCCGTTGTGCAGACGAAGCTCATGGGCGGTCTTGTTGTAGTCAGCCACCAGTGACTTGGGGATCACCGCCAGCAGGCCGGAGTCGCCCTCAAAGCACGTCCCCCGGACGTCAGCCGAGGTAGGTGCAGCCACTAGCCAGCGGGTGCCGGGCTGCTCGTAGGCCCACCAAGCTATCTGTTCCGCAGCCGTGCGGGTCTTCCCGGCTCCACGTCCGGCCAGCATCAGCCAGATCGACCACCAGTCGCCCGGCGGCAGTACCTGATGCGCGTGCTGGGTAGCAAACCAGCTCATCCTCCATGCCCACGCCAGACGGTACTCGGGGCTTGCAGCCGCTAGGTGCCTCTGGACCTCCGGGTCCGAGACGATCTCCGCGATGTCACTCATTAGCCGAGACTTGCCGCTTCAGCTCCGCGTTCTTCATGATGGCCGCAAGGAAGTTGTCGGCTTCCACCTGCACTTCCATTTTGAGTGGGTTGGCAGGGTCGCCGCCAAGCGCCAACTTGGTGCCGTACTTCTTCGGGTTCCAGCAGGCTGCCAGCTTCAAGCGGTGCTCGGCGCGGTGTTTGTTCCACGCAATCGAGCCGGGGTCGTAACGCTTGTTCCCAGCCTCGTCAAAGACAGCCAGAGGCTCGTTGTCCGTGATAGACAAAGACTCCTCAACCATAGCGTCGCAGCCCTCCTCGCGTGCGCGTGCGAACTGTAAAGCAAGAGACTCGTCGCCCCCAACCCAGTTGTAGACGGCCTGCCGCGTTGGCATCGTCTCGTCCTTACAGATTTTCAACAGCGGCTCTCCCATGCTGATGCGGCGGAAGATCTCCTGCGCTAGCTCTGGTGTGTACTTGCCTGTCTTGTTTTGGGCTTGTAAACCTTTTACAGGCTGTTTGGCTACCTTACCCTTGGCTTTAGGCTTTTGGGCTGCTGTAGCCCGTTTTGATGGCTTTGCGGCGGTTTCTGGCATGACCTTAGTCCTCGTCCGTTGGTTTGGGCGTATCGTACCTGATACTTGGTGATTTGTAATCGCTTGGTGTAAAGTGGCAGAACACATTGGCAAAGGCGTTGCCCTCTAACGGTGTTGGTCTGCCGTGTTTCAGGCGGGCGGACTCGTAGAAGACCATCTCGCCGGGTGTCATCAGGATCTGGTGCGGCTCGTAGGTGTGGTCCTCGATCATGAGTGGCCAGTCCTCGCGCACGTCCTGATCGACGTTGATGATGACACCGAAGATGTGGGTCTCTATCCTGTCCCGGTGGGGCTTGAGCACCGCCTTGTCCTTGTACACACGAATGCCGTACACGTAGGTTGGGTCTACGGCCTTGCCGCTCCATGTGGCCACCAATGGGGTCAGGGTGTCTTGGATCTCTTTGCGGAGCGCGTCCGGCAGCTCAATGGTCGTGCTTGGTTTACTCAAGGACACGCCAGAGATAAAACCCTCAACGTGCTCATCTTTCTCAGTGTCTTTGTTCTCGTTGTAAAAACGCAACATTTTGTCAAACAGTGGCTTGGGCACGGGGAACTTCTGGAACCCTTGGCGGGTGTAATTTGGCAGAAACTCGTGCGGTGCTCTGTGCGGGTTCAGCAGCCTGTCTAACGGCAAGCTCGGTGTGTAACCGGTCTCTTGCCGTATTGACTCGTACCCAAAGCCATGCCGCAGGAGTATTCCGAAGATGACATCCGGCTTTACACCGGCGGCCGTGTTGGTTTTGATCCACGCGGTCCAATCCGGGCTAAAGGTCACATGGATCTCCGGATTAATTTCCCGGGGACTCGCTGCCCTCAATCAGCTCTTCAGGGGCTTTGTACTGCTCAATCTTGGTGCCTGCGGTGAGCTGGGCTACCAGATCGTCCTGAGTGGCCACACGGACCGTGAAGGTGCTGTTCGCAACGTGGCTCAGGGCCTGCTGGCGCAAGTTAGCTTTGACGAGCCGAATGCCTTGGGCACTGTTGACGATGTAAATTCGTTCTGCCATTTTCTCTCTCCGTATTGTTTGATGTAACCGAATCGCTTTCATTTCGCTAATATAGGTCGGGCAACAGGCATATCACTACCACAAACCCTATGAACATTGTAGCAATTACAACCTTTTCAGTCAATGATTCGTTCATGTGTTCCGCTCCTTTAGTTTGGCTTCCAAGGTTCGGACTTTGAGCAAAATTTGGTACGGATTGATATTTGAGTCTGATGTTCCCATCCAAGGGTCTGCGCGTAAAATTTCCCAAGGGTCTGTGCTTAAAATTTCCTCATCCGTCAGCCCCTGCCACGGGCGCTGTGCTGCGACTTTCTTAATACGCAGCAGCACCTCTCCATCGCTTATATCTGTTCGCCCCTCACGTGATGGTTTGAATATTGCATACCCACATGGCTCCCCCAAAGTCTGCGGATCATCGCATTCCAAATAAACAGGGAACGCATTGTCAAAAGCCCAATACTCAGGCTTGCCATCGACAAAGTTTTTCCACAGCCACAATTTCTTCGGCTCCTGCTCTGGCTGTGCTGACTTTTTAACCCACGCAAGTCCAGTGTATGTCGGCTCGTACACGTAGCCAAGTGACTTTAAAATTTCTACCGCTTCGTTTGCAGCGGGTTGATACATTGGTGGGGTGGCAAGACTGCAATCACAAGGCCCAACGGGTAGCGCATCGCCATTGTGGACAGAGCAATCACTGTCGTGTATATTGCCGTTTTTGCAGGCGGCGCACTGGCAGTGTGTGGTCGCCCCTCGATTGCGCTCCTTTAGTTTGGCTTCTGCCGCAATAAGCAAATCTTCCCATCCATACTGAGCCGCCGCAAATTTACGCCTATCTTCATCTGTCAGCCCTACCCACGGGCGCTGTGCTGCGGGTGGGGTGGCAAAGTGATCAGCCAACTCACGCGCTTTGTGCTTGTTGATGCCCTCGCGGACTAGGCTGACTACAACCATGTCACGCCACTGGGTTGGCTCCTGCTCTGGCTGTGCTACTGGCCGTGCCTTCGTACCCACGCAGTCTTTGTAATGACACGCATCTCCGTCTTGGCAGGGGCATCGAGGGTCTTTTCCTATGCACGGCTCGGCTTGCTGCTCTGGCTGTGCCAGTTCGGCTTTCAGGGCGGTGATGGCTTCTACGATGTGCGTGTACTTGGTCACATAACGCTCATCTTCCAACGCCTCCAGCGCCTGCATCGCGGCTTGTCTTAAGTCAGTCATGGTTGCTGCTTTATGCCGTGGGCGGCTTCGATGGCTCGGGCATACGCAATGTGGCGTGACCACCCGGGAATAGCGCCTGCTGCTACATCCCATATAACCTGAATCTCCTCATCCGTCAGCGGCTTGCGCCGTGCTGCTGGTGAGTGCTTGTAAACGGGAAAAGCGGCAAAAGCTCTCTCATACACACAATCGTAGTTAAGGTGTCCACCAGTCCAATCTTCCTTCAACCACGCCACCGGCTCCTGCTCTGGCTGTGCTGCTTTCTTGCCGTCGGCAAAACCTCGCTGGTACACAATCGTCAGCGTGTCTGCCTCATCGGTCAGCTTGGCTTGCGCTGCTTGGCGCTTTGATTCAAATCCTGTCATTTTGTTGCTCCTATCACTGCCAGTGCAATTGCTTTCTGCGGGGTGTGTATGTGGTCAACCCAAAGGTCGCTTCCATCACCAACACAAGCTGACCAAGTTTCTTTAGCGGACTGTATTGGGAATGCGTTATACCGCTCCGCAATCGGGCCGATCACGTTCCAGTCGCGGTGGGAGAACACGCGCCAACTACCGTTGTACACAACAACTGCCCACATATCGTCGTGGAACTTAACATCAAACAGCTTGTACCCAATAGCCAGCGCCAGCTCCTTGTCGATTTCAATGTCAGTCATCACATCCCCTCATCGGCCAGTGCTTCGGCCACAAGCAACAAAAACACATAGCGATCATTTGGCGACAGCGCGTGTAAATCTCCGTCACTGTGCAGCGCCAAACGAGCAAACCAGCAAGTTCCGGTCAGAGGCAGGCCAAGTGCATAGTTCCGTACCTCCGTGCTGATCGGGCCATATTGAAGGTGGGCGTCTGCCGGGTGGATGCGGTAATAGCGCATATCTTCAACCAAAACAAGTTGTCCGGTTGCTTGCCAAGAGTCTCCTGAGTCCACCCATTTTGTTTGTATCCTCGCCCCCCGGGCGGCAGCGTGTAACAGGCGGCTCATTTACATCCCCTCATCGGCCAATGCTTCGGCCAAGATTAAACAAAATACACGGCGTTGCTCTTCAGTGCTGCTCCAGTAGCCGTCTTCGCGTTCAAATTCCACACGGACATACGGTATATTTGAATCTTCGAAGTTGCGCGTTAGTGCCACACCCCGCAGCGCCGTGCTGATCGGGCCATAGGCCAAGTGTTCGTCATCCGGGTGGATGCGGTAGGAATACGTAATATCTTTCTCAAGGTAGACAGACTCCGACCCTGTCCACCGGCCCAAAACGTTATCTTCAA
>Ga0164292_10001501_pt1 | contig 18890 bp, 12 predicted proteins | sample GEODES117metaG_FD_111486 | JGI IMG/M metagenome (GOLD analysis project Ga0164292, IMG submission 111486) | Eutrophic lake water microbial communities from Lake Mendota, Wisconsin, USA - GEODES117 metaG | ecosystem: Environmental > Aquatic > Freshwater > Lake | place: USA: Lake Mendota...
CTCCCGTCGCTAAGTAATCGGCTCAAGCCCTGAATCGTGGGCTGGACTCAGGCCAAATCAGCCGGCGCATACCTCCAAATTGACGACCTAACGGCTCCGTCAACTCCGTGTGCGTTCGCATTTTGATTTGCTGCGGATTTTTCACCGCCTGGCTTCCCCTCCCGACTCAATCAAAACTCACTGCGAAAACTCACTGCGATAGTTTTTCTTCCCGAAAGGCAGGCTCAGATGGTCCATGCTCTCAGTCGATGCTCTTTTATCCTGTTCGCTGGTCTCCTTTCCTTTTGCCTTCTGACTGGGGACGTATTCAGCCAAGCCACTACCGAGCGGCAGGACTATTGCGTCTACAAACCAGCGGAAGGCCGGGCTAACGGATTGAAAATTGTGTTTCTGGCCGGGGACGAAGAGTATCGTTCGGAAGAGGCATTCCCAATGCTCGCCCAAATCCTCACCCGCCATCATGGCTTCCACTGCACTGTTCTTTTCCCCATCAATCCGGAAACGGGAGAGATCGACCCCAACAACCAGGTCAACATCCCGCATCTCGAGCTGCTGGATGACGCCGACCTGGTGGTCATGGGCTGGCGTTTTCGCCATCCACCTGCCGAGGCGATGCAACATTTCCTCAAGTACTTTCAAGCTGGCAAGCCCATCATCGGGATTCGGACTTCGACACACGCTTTTGCTTTCCCGGGGGATGCCCCTGCAGAACTCCAACGCCTGACGTGGAATTCACAGGATTGGCCGGGTGGTTTCGGCAAACAGGTTTTTGGTGAAACCTGGGTCAGCCATCACGGCAATCACGGTGGCGAAAGCACCCGGGGCGTTGTTGAACCGGCTCAGGCAACTCACCCGATTCTTACCGGCGTGCAAGATGTCTGGGGCCCGACCGACGTTTACGGCATCAATGAATTGCCCGCAGATGCCAAGGTTTTGCTGCGCGGTCAGGTTTTGGCTGGAATGCAGCCCACTGACCCAGCGGTATCGGGTGCCAAGAATGACCCAATGATGCCCTTGGTCTGGGCCCGCGAAACCGCCGTAGCCCCCGGTCTCCCGGCAGGCCGCTATGTTTGCTCAACCATTGGCTCGGCTGATGACTTTTCCAGTTCTGACTTGCGCCGATTATTGGTAAATGCCTGCTATTGGTGCACCGGTCGAGAAGCCGATATCAAGCCAAACAGTTCGGTCGAATTTGTCAGCCCTTACAAACCAACCAAATTCGGTTTCAACGCCTTTCAAAAAGGCCGGACTCCGCGGGATTACGATTAGTCTCAGCCAGAGACTTGGCAACTTTATCGGGCGGTCCAGCTTTACAGGAATTGGCAAGGCCACGGCCCTGTGGCTTGACCCCTGGGCGAGGCAATTCCTCCTGCCCTTACGAGCCGTTTTCCCGGAAAACGTCCCCGGGGCAAGCGAATCTTGCCCAGCTACAGTCGAACTGCACTAGCGTTTCCCCCGTAAAATTGGCGGTTTTTCGCTGGGAGCCTTGGGGAATTCCGGGTCCTTGTGTATGATTTGTCGTTTCCCAACCGATAGCAATACTTTGGATACTGTTGACGACAGGCAAGGTGATTTGAATGAGTAATGAAATTCTGGACAAAGTAGCCCAGTCAAGCATCAAGGCAGAAGCCCCGAAATTTGCGGTGGGTGACACCGTTGATGTTCATTGCCTGATTATGGAAGGCGAGAAGACCCGGACCCAAATCTTTTCGGGAACCATCATTGCCCACAGCGGCCGCGGTGTGAACGAAATGTTCACGGTTCGTCGAATTGTTGCCGGTGAAGGTGTTGAACGTAAGTTCCCTGTTCACTCGCCGAAAATCGCCAAGGTCGACGTCAAGCGTTCGGCCATTGTCCGCCGTGCGAAGCTCTATTACCTCCGCGATCGTTCCGGCAAGGCCACCAAACTGACCGAGAAGCGCTAATTCCGCTCTGATTCGGATCGAGTCGGCGGATCGAGTCCTTTGGTCCCACCCGGCCTCCCGTCAACCGGAACCTCGCCATATCAGGGCCCGCTCAAGTTGCCCTAAACAATGCCCCATGAAAAACTCAAAGCCCTCGGCTAGACTTGCTCGCCGAGGGCTTTTTTCGTGTTTGCGAAGAATACCTTGAAGGGACTTTCTCGAATGGAGGCCTATAGACGGTCGTTACGCCGCTCGCGTGGCGTTTTCCTCTCGCCCCTTGCGAAAAGACGCCCGCGTTACCGACTCGGCCAAGTCGATTAGTTTGTCGCCGTAGTCAGCGAAGCGATATCGACTGTGAACCCGTTCGATGGACCGAGTTCGCAAGGCAGCCGTCATCTCTGGCTGCATTGAGAACATTCGAATGATGGCAGAAGTCTGCTCGTAGTCAGCATAGGGCACGACAGCTCCCACGCCTCCAGCCAGAGCCTCAGGCGCTCCTCCCGATTTGTCGAAAGCAATGATCGGCAGGCCGGCCGCCATTGCCTCGTGAATGACGCAAGGAAAGGGATCGACCCGCGAGGACATCAGGAACAGGTCTGAACCAAAAAAGTAAGGCTCCACGTTCGCCCGCTCGCCAATGAAGTGCACGCGACTTTTGGCGGTGCTCCGCTCCAGATCGAGCATCACGTAGTGGTAGGGCGAGTGCGTCCAACGAGGTCCCTCTCCCACCCAGACAAAGTGAATTGGTTGACCGGCGACCGGCAGGTCGCTGACTCGCCTTGCAATATTTGCGAAATGGTCAATTCCCTTCCGCATGTCGAGCGTGCCACAACCGAGCACCACAAAGCTCTGCTCTGGCAGATTCAATTCCCGGCGAACCTGCAAGCGCGCCTGCTCACGCGTGATTCCCTTACCAAACTCCGGGTTGAGCAATCCTTGAGGCAAGACAATGGCTTTGCCGCTCGGCATCGGAGCCTTGGCATCCGCAGCCTCGCGTACCGCATGGACCGGAAAAATCACTTTTTCGGAGTACTTATAGACATTCTGAAAATCCTCCTCGGTATACGAAGAAGGAAGTTCATGAACGAGATACAACATTCGAACTCCGCAATCAGCCAATTCCTCGGCAATGAAGCGGGACTCCATGCTATTGCAAATTGCCAGTACCGGCGGGTTTCCTTTCTCTCGGGCTACCCACCGTTGTATTTTCTTCTTCAGTTCGTCGCTCGGCTTTCGCGGCACGTTCACGCAATCGACTTCAGAGTACTTCTTAAAGTCGCCGACCAGGTGCCCACCGTTGTGCAGTACCGTCTCGCACTGGATATCGCAGTGCTGCTGAAAGTGCTTGAGAATGTTCAGGATAATCAGTGGTGCTCCCGTTCGTGTCGCTTCATGGGAGACGAACAGCACGCGCTGCTTACCGGAGCCTCCGGATGCCTGCTTTTCCGGGCTCGCTTTAAAAATCCGCAATCCGTTCTTCGAGAACTTGGAGAGCATACTCATCCACGACACTCCTGTCAGTTTTCTACTGGCAACATCCTTGCACCAGCAATCCAGCTCACTCGCAATCCAGCCCAGAACAGGCATGGTTCGAATCTGCTCAAACCAAGCCAGCTATCTCGGGCTTCCTCCGCAGCGAAACCAAACGACAACGGCTCAAATTCATTCAGGCAATCCGAATCGCCCATCGCTACACGGGAAATAGCAGCTTCCCTTAAACCGGGCAAGGCAGTTTTTAATATCGCCGACGTTATCCCCGACAAACTGCTAGCGACTGCAGCAGGCTGGCTCAAGCGGACCGGGCAAAGAGCCCCTGAAACTCCAGCGAACGCCCCGCCGCCTCGTCTCGGGGACAATCGACAACGACTTTGCCGGCTTCCATCACCAGGACCCGGTCTGCCAGCTGCAAGCTCTGAGCCCGATGGGTAATCAGAATCGTCGTTCGGCTCCGGATAAACTCACGCAGATGGTCGTGGATCAAAGCCTCTGACTTGCCGTCCAAATTGCTGGTGGCCTCATCCAGAATCAGAATCCGAGGGTCAGCAAGAATGGCTCGGGCGAGGGCAATTCGCTGCCGTTGTCCGGCCGATAACAGCTTGCCTTCATCGCCGACCTGGGTTCGATAGCCGTCAGGAAGTTGATCCATAAAACGATCAACGCAGGCAAGTTGCGCTGCTCGCATGATTTCGCAATCGGATGCCTTCCGTTTGCCGTAAGCGATATTCTCCCAGACACTGGCCCGAAACAGCGCCGCATCCTGAGTGACCCAAGCAAGTTGCCGCCGGAGTTTGCGCGGATGAACCGAGCGGATGTCGACTCCGTCGATCTCAATTTTTCCCTGATGGGGATCGTAAAAGCGGAGCAGCAGGTTCGCAAGCGTTGACTTGCCGCAACCATTGGCGCCCACGATTGCCACGCATTGCCCAAAAGGGATTTCAAACGAGACCTGCTTGATAACCGGCTGTTTGGGTTGATAAGCAAAAGAAACGCGATCAAAACGAATGCTCTGCGAATGCGTCGGCATCGGGAGCGGATGCTCCGGAATCCGGACTGTCGGGACGACGCTGAAGGCCTTGTCGAGGTTTGTACAGGCCATCCCCCCGCGAACCAGATAGTTCACGACCTCACTCATTTTTCGCCCTGGATCGCTCGCTCCGGCAAGGAGTGAATAGAACAACAACAGGGAGCTTGGTTTTAAGGGATCGGTCGAGAATTGCAGGCCGAAAATCGAGGTCTCCCGGTTCAGTACCAAATAGGCTCCGGCAATGATCGAAATCGCAATTGAGATAATCCCCAATACCTCGGTAATCGGGCGAAGCAACGAATCATACAGCGAAATCTTGGTGGACATTCGGCAGAGACTGTCGGCAATCCGCTTGAAGCGCTTGCGTTCAGTTGCCTCCTGATTGAAGACCCGCACCGTCTTGATCGCCCCGAACGTCTCGATCAGCGACTGAAAGACAGCCCCCATCCCGTCGACTTCACGTTGAGTTGCCCGCTTCATCCGTCGAGAAAGACTGCGGATCGCTCCTGCTCCCGCCGGAACTACCAACAACGACAAGAGCAACAAGGGCCAGCTAATCCACGCCGCCAGTGCCAGACACGCCACCATCTTCAGTGGCTCGCGAATCATCTTGCCGTAAAAGACCTGCAATCCCCCACTGACCATCTGCATGTTGTGAGACAGATGGGTCATCAAATTGGCAGTGCCGAAGGCCTCAATCCTTCGCTGGTCCATCTCGAGTGCCTGACGGTAGTACAGGCGCCGCATATCCCGCACCGTCCGATTGGCGACCCGAGCTACCAGAATAGCACTGATCACCAATAATACGCCCTTGATAATCGAAGTCCCAAGCAGCCAACCCACCGCCCAAAGCAACGTGCCAAATGGCGTTTTGGGAGCATATCGCTGAACCGTCGGCTGGATCCATTCACTCCACGCCAACGTTTTTTCCTCGCGCTCCCGCTTGGCAGCCAACAGGTCGCAACGGGCCAAGAGTTTATCCGCTTCTGCCCGGCGTTCGGGTTCGCTCGCGAGGGTCTCAGCTTCGGCCGTCAAGGACCGCGTCTCTTCATCCAAACTGGCCAACCGGGCCCGGCTCTCCTCGACTCTTTCCGCCAGCCAACTCTCGGCCGTGTTCCCTTCCAGCACAATCTCGACGAAGGGATAAATGGTTGAGATGCTAGCACCCCACAGCAGGGCGATCGCCAAGGAGCAGAGAACGGCGCCGAGAATGGACCATTTATAGCGCAGCGAGGATTTGACGGCCGGCAAAAACTCAAGCATGACGAAGACATCCGTGAACGATAGCGGGCACCTTCCAGGTGCCTCCCCGGGGGAGAATGCTCGCAAGTATCGCCCCGGCCGTCAATTTCAATCAGCCGGCCCCCAAAAGGCCCCCCGGCCCCCTGCTCGCAGCTACTCGCGGCTTTTTTGGTGACCGCCGAAGCACAGACGTGACCAACAGTTCCGCAAGACAGGCAAATCGGCGTGCTAATGGCTCGACGCCGAGTAACGACCAGAAGACCGCCCTGGTAACCGTCGTCGCTCAGCCAACACGCAAACGCCGGGCGAGCAACTGGAGGGCATCGCTGACCGGCACAACTCCGCCTTCCAATTCAATTTTTCCACCAGCCTCCAGCCATTGCTCGACCCGCTTCTCGGCCGCGACCACCGTACTGTGGCTTCTTCCCCCGAAATAATCCCCAATTTCAGACAGGGCATTCGAGGTATGTCGCCGGGAAAGCCACATTGCCAGCATTCGGGCAGAGCTGATTCTCTTGGTACGGGAGTCAGAACGCAGTTGAGCAGGTGGAATTCCACAGGCTTCGCAAACCAGCTTCTCAATTCGCGGCAAGGTGGTAACCGCGTCACCGACCGACATCAGGTCGCACAGGTCGCGCCCCGCAGATTCCGGAGTGGCCACCAGGCCACTCGCCAACTCAGCCGCTCGCAGCCGATTCAATGCGCCGGCCAGTCGACGGCAATCCTGCTCAATCCCCAGAGCAATCAACTCCAGAACGTCAGGAGCAAAAGACCAGCCGCGTTGCTCGCAGATCGTCTCAAGAATTCGCCGCCGCCCCTCGATCCCCGGGTAGCGCAACGGGCAATTCAGGCCACCGTGCAACCGCGCCGTCAGTTCCTGACTGAGCTGGCTCAGCTCCATTGGCTGACGATCGGTGGTCAAAATGACTTGCTTGCCTTCTCGAATCAGCTGCCCCAGCGTCACATTCAATTCGTTGACGGTTGCAGTTTTGCCAGCCAGAAAATGGACGTCGTCGATGGCCAGCAAATCCAGGTCCCGGAATTTCCTCCGAAACATGGGTAGCCCAGACTTTTTCAGACAACTGACGAACTCATTCAAAAACTCTTCGGCGGTCAAACAGACGCATCGGCGCTGGGAATGCGCTGCCCGAAATCTCCGGCAGATCGCTTCCAACAAGTGAGTTTTTCCCGAACCGGTGGGGCCGTAAATCAACAACGGCGAAAAGTGCCCGGTCCCGCGAGCATTTTCCCGAATGGCCGTTTCCAGCAATTGGTTCTCAGGGCCGAACCAAAAACTCTCCAAGGTATGCCCCCGCCGCAGCGATGAAGCTCTCGGTGATGAACCAATCGGCTCGCGTTCCGTTTTCCCAGCTCGATTGCCCTGTGCCTCGGCCGCTTGAACTCGAGCTCGAACACCATTGATCCCTGGAATCGGAGCGCTGCCCGAGACCGAGTCATCCCGGTCAAGCCTCTCGTCAAACCGGACGGCACTGACGGCCGCTGCATCGGTTTCACCTGCTCCGGCAAACCCATTTGAATAGCCAGGCTCCAAAGACTGCCTCACGCCATTTGCAGTAGTTGCCGGCAAGAGCTGTTCGCCAGGTTTCACCACTTGGGGCTCAACTGAGCCGCTCGGCGGGGCGACCTGTGCTTGATTGGCGTGGTCGCTGGAGCCTTGACCCGCTCCGGGTGCGGAACCTGTATACACCACAAACCGAACGACGGTGGCCTCACCGGCAAGGCTCTCCACTGCCTGCCGCAGTTGCGCGCCGTACTGTCGCGTGACTCGGTTCATCGAGAATTCAGATTCAAACCGAAATTGCACGCCGGCTTCGTCCCAGACGACCGTACCCGGTTCGCCGAACCAAAGCTCACAACGAACTGGACCAACTGTCTCGGAAATCCGAGCCAGCAGGCTGTCCAGCCCAAAGTTGTTGCGCAATTCAGAATGATCCGCTGAAGCCACGTCCTGAACCATCTCCTTTTCGAGAGCTGGACAGCCTCCCATGCTCCGACTGCTCTGCAGCCGACATCGGGGTGTACCACAGTCCGCCAATTCCACTTTCCACGGAACAGCAAAGTCGGCTCTCCCTGAACGCCTCATTTGACTTACCGACATCGCGACAAGTGCAGCAGAGTTTCATTCGGGACAACTGCCTTGAAGCTCGGCGGGAATCGTTTTCCCTGCGAACTGCATGCTCTCGCCGTCACACGTTCCCTGTCGGGAAAACTGGCCAACCAAACGTGACTGAGGTCTCGCCTGATTGCCCGAATTCTCCCGGGCGAATTGAATCCTCGAAATTCGCATGATGACATCGATTCAGCCGCAAAAAACTGCAGAAAAACCGGGGAAATCACACAAACCCTCACCGGCCGACTCGTGCGGCGATTCGACCGTGGGAGCCTGATTCTAGGGCCGCTAGCAGCGCTGTCAAACCACCGCTTTCAAAAAGTTTTCCGAGCGGATGGCGGGCCAAAATTTTCGCCCTTGGATTTCCCGAAGGGGAACTCGAATCAAGTAGTGGAGGGGCCCGGAAAAAAATATTTCGGACCGATTCCGGGCAGCCAAGCCTCACTTTCACTACGCTGTGGAAAACTTGTCACCTCGGATACCTCAGACGGTAAAGCCGGCGTATTCTGCCGCTTTTTTGCAGTGTCGATTTTACCCTCCCAAGGCACCGGAGGCGTAGAGACGCTGACCCTAGTGAATTTCACCACCAGCCGCGAACCATTGCCGCAGGTGAACCTGTTGGCAGCGCTCGACTCACCAACAGGCGAACTCCCGCGTCCTAGAGTGTTGACCGACCGGGCAGGCGGAAGATTAGTAGCGAGTCGCTTCCTGGAGATGCCGCGCTGCTTCTTCAGACACCTGTGAATTCCCTTGCGGATTGACCAAGTCAAACAGAATCGCCATGCGCTGCTGCGGGAGTTCCGCGCGAATCACAGCCGGGGGCTTGAGCAACAAGACGCCTTTAGTTCGCCCCCAGCTGCTGCTCACAAAACAGCCGCTCACATTGGAACGACGCGGCTGCAGTTGATACGTACTCTGCGCGAGGTTGATTATCCCCGCCGGATCGCCCGTCCAGCCGCGAAAGCCGATTCGCTGCAACACTTGGCTGGCATCGTAATAAAAGGTCAATGAGCCATGGATGTCGGTCGCGTTAACTCCGCTGACAAAGGCAACCCGCAGGCCTCTCAATCCATCCCCTTCTTCAATCACCGAGACTCGCTCCCAGCGTTGGGTGATTAGCTCAGGGGTCCAATCGAATCGGAATACTTGCCCAAGGTCCTGGACCGGCATGAACTGCAGTGGCTGGGCGCTCAAGTCGGGCCCCATCGCGGTACCCGGATAGTAAGTCGTCACCGGCCCGGCGATTGGATAGGCTCCCAATCCGCCTGCCTCTTGGCCTTGGGACTGCACCAAAGGAAATGGCTGTTCGCTCCGGTCATTGACCATCAGTACAGGCATGCCCAACGCCCCGGCCAGTACAAACGGATAAAACAGGCTCCGGTTCATAACCCAAACTCATCAGGAAAGCAGGCTGCCAACATAACTCTCGGGTTCGTATCGGCCTGCTGCGGGGAACTCATCCAAAAGGAGGCCGTTGAATTCGCTTGTGCTTGAGAATCCGTCGACACTGCCGGGCCTGTCTGGCTCAATCGTTGCAGCCGGAAAGCGGCTTGTTTGCGGTAGCGAAAGTCGAGAGACCTGCGACCAGACTGCCAGACGCGGCCGAAGTCCCGAGAAACCAGTTCCACCCCCTCAGCCCCGCAGGCCGTACATTTCAGATTAAAATCGAGTCATGCCCGACGCTCTTGATTCTCAACTGGTTGCAACCTTTCCTGGCGGTTTCTCGTTCGCATGAGTTTTCAATTATCCTCAGCCCAACGAGCCACCGCCACGAAACTGGTCGCGGCCATTCTTCCTGACTTACCAGCAGATGCGTCTGCTGAACAGCAACAACTTCTCCGAAGGCGATTTCCGGAAACCCTGGTCGGGCACTTGGAACGGCTACTGGCGCGAGGTTCGGAAAACTTGCAGACGCGAGCCGTTCGCTTGCTCGAGCGTTTGGAGCGACCACTCTGGAGTTGGCTCCGGGGAGGGCCACGGATTGCCTTTTCCAGTGCCCTCCCGTTCCAGCGTGAAAAGTTCGTCGCGCAGCTTCTCCAGCGGGGCCCGATGGCCGACCGACTGTTGCTCAGCGGGGTCTTGAAAATCATTCACTACCACGCCTACACCTCTCCCACGGAGCCGCCAGATCAGCTGGAAGGTGTCTGGGAGCAAATCGGCTATCGCCCGCCAATCAGCGAGATTGCCGAAGTCCGACTGCCAACAGCTTCCCGGGTCCGAAGTGAACAGGAAGTTTTTGCCGCGGATTATCTCGTTATCGGTTCCGGGGCAGCAGGCAGCGTGATGGCTGCGGAGCTTGCCGAAACTGGCAGGTCGGTAATCCTCGCCGATGCCGGTCCACTTCCTCGAGCCACGGAGCTGGGGCATTCCGAAGCGCTAGCCAATCGGCTCTGGCTGGAGTCACACGGTACACTCCCCACCGCCCAATTACCTCTTCAGGTTCTGGCCGGTCGCGTTGTGGGCGGGGGGACGGTGCTCAACTGGGGCACTTGCTTGCCAGCCCCACAGGATTTGCTCGAAACTTGGCGGACTCGCGCTGGGTTTACGGCTGCCAACAGTGAGGCGTGGAAGCACAGCGAGTACGCGGTGAGACGACGCCTGGAATTAGCTCCGGCAGAAAACTGGAATCAAGCCAACCAATTGCTTTTGGCAGCGGCCCAGAAACTGGGTTGGTCTCATCAAGTCTCCGAGCGCAATCAAGGAAGCTGTCGCCAATGCAACTCGTGCAGTTTCGGCTGCTCGGCAGGAAAAAATGATGCCCTGAGAACATACTTGCTCGATGCCGAGCGATTGGGTGTTCATTTGCTTCCGGATTGCCGCATCGAACTGCTCGAGGGCGAACAGGGCAAAGTGGAACGTGCCCGCGGCATTCGGCGCGACTCAGAGGGGCGCTGCCGAGAAGTGGAATTCCGCTTCCGCCACTTGATTCTGGCTGCGGGTGCAATCCATACGCCGGCCCTCTTGCTTCGCAGTGGCATGGGAAATTCCCACGTCGGTCGCCACCTGCAACTTCATCCAGCAGCGATCGTCCTCGGCGAGTTTGAAACCGCAGCCGACCCGTGGGCAGGTCCCGCTCAGGCCATCATCTGCGATCAGTTCAGCAGCTGCAGCAAAACGTCCCTTGGCTTTCGCTTGGAGACAGTGCCTCTCTCACCTGGCCTGCTTGCCATGAGCCTCCCCTGGCATTCAGCTCGCGAACATCACCACACGATGCTGCGCGCGAAGCACCTCGCAGGCTGGCTGGTCCTCGTTCATGACCTCGACGATCGCCTCGGCAGCATCACCTTGAACGCCTCGGGCCAGCCCCAGGTTCGCTATCGCCCCGGCCGCAACGTGCGCGAAGCACTTGGCCGGGGAATTTCCGCTGCGTTTGCCGGTCTGCGAGCGGCAGGAGCAGTGCGTCTGCTGGCGCCAACCTGGGGCCAGAAAGACTTCGCAGCCATGGATAATGAGCAGGCCTTTTCCGCGTACTTGCGAGCACAAACCAGTGCCGCGCGATGTCTCGGAAACCTGCGTTTATTCAGTGCCCATCAAATGTCTTCCTGCCGTTTGGCCAGTTCCTCCAGCCAAGGAGCGGTCGCTCCGTCCGGACGGTTGTTTGGCTGGCAAAACGTCTATCTCTGCGATGGCTCAGTCCTGCCCACATCGACTGGCGTTAATCCAGCCTTGACCATTGCCACGCTCAGCCATTACCTCGCTCAACAAATCAAGCGCAGTACGAATTAGCGTGAGGCTAAACCTGCGATTCCGCCACGCTTAGCCGGCGATACCTTAGCCAAGCACAGGTTCGGTCGACTCCATAAAAAAAGGGGAGCATTCCGCCCCCCTTAAAAAACCAAGCCGAACAACGCCGTCCACAAGTCAGGTTCAATTCCGCAGTTTCCGCTCCAATTGCGTGAGGCGGCTACAATTCGGCACTTGTCTTCGAATGGGCCCCTGACTTGCCATTGGATTCCATAAAACGGCAAACATTTATTTGCCGGTTACTGGCGAGAAGCTGTGACTATTGGCCCATCACGGATTTGAGCTTGGCAACAATCTGCTCTTTGGGCTGAACGCCGACGATTTTGTCGACGACTTCGCCATTCTTGAAAAACAGCAGCGCTGGAATCGCATTGATCCCGTACTTTTCGGAAATCCCGGGTGCCGTGTCGACGTCTAACTTGCCAATCACCGCTTGGCCTTCAAACTCCTTGGCGATTTCCTCGACCACAGGTGCAATTTGGCGACATGGTCCACACCAAGGTGCCCAGCAGTCGACCAACACAACCTGGTCACTCTTGAGGACATCGGTCTCAAACGAGGCTTCGTTGAGAACCTTGGAATAATGGGCTTCGCTTTCGCCGCTGGAAACGGCAGCCTGATTCCCCGCTCCAGCCGACGAAGCCGGAGTCTTCGCGGCAGAGTCTTTACCACCTTTTTGGTTGTCTGCTTTCTCGGGAGCCTTTGCCGCGTCGCAGCCAACCAAGCCTACCAGCAGCAGCATGCTCAACAAACCAATCAGTTTCTTCATCTCAAAACTCGTTCTTTCGGGAGGGTTCACAAGGAACGCCCAACGGAACTTTCCGCCGGGCCGCGTGTCGCCCGCACCGTCCAGATGTTGACTTGGGGCAAACAATGCCAGCGAATTGGCTCATCGCCCGAAATGCCGCGGGACACCAACAGCAACATCGAACCGATTTTGAATTCGCCGCCGGCATATCGCACGCCGTATTTACTCGGAGATATTACCGGTCCGATTACGGGAAAGCAAATCTGCCCTCCGTGAGTATGTCCGGCGAACATGACATCAATTCCCCGTGCCCTCGCCCATTCGAGTTGGTCGGGGCTGTGTGAAACGCAAAATTTCAAAGCATCCCGCCCGGAATACGGGGGCAATTCCTCAGCCCCCCGATACCAGGGCAGGTCATTTCCCGTCAGAACAATCGGCGACGGGCCGAAATCCAAATGCTGCCACCTTCCTGTCAGGTATTCGCATCCGGCAGCTTGCAACAACCCTTGGTAGGTCGTTTGATCGGCAACCTGCAAGTCGTGATTTCCCAAAACATGGAATTTCCCCAAGCGGGCGTGCAGACGCCCGAAAATCTCGGGAATCCAATCGAGACAGGCGGCCTCATCGACCAAATCCCCCGACAACAGGATCAAATCACATTGCTCGCGGTTAATTCGTTCGACAATCTCTTGGTAGTAAGCTTTCCGCAGTGCTCCGGTCAAATGGAAGTCTGAGAGGTGGGCGATCTTTAAGCCATCCCATCTCCCCGCGTCGGGCCGAGACAGCCAGAGTTCACCCACTCCGAACTCCATCCACGTGCAACGATTCCACGGAACCATTCTCAAAGATTCCGCGAACAAACCGGCCGTCAAACGCTGGCCAATTGTTTGCTCCAAATCGACCACGTCGCGACGGATGTATTTGACCTCAGCCGGTAGCTGTTGATTCCAGCGTCGAACGAACCAAGCTGCCACCAGCCAAACTCCGGCGACCGAGCAGAAAAGGCCATAGGCCGACAACAACAGGTGGTGGCCCAGCATTGTTTGAGGCCCCGGACCTCGCTCCCATAGCATCCAAACCAGCCAGAGCACCAGTGGCAAGAAAACCACCGCCAAAACAAACTTCTCAATTCCTTTGCGCCAGGATCGCGGCCAAGCAGTGGCGTGAGCCCGGTTGAAAAAGTAACACCAAAACCCAATATGCCCCAAGAGAATCAGCGGCCACATCAACCGATCCATGGTTGCTCTCCGGCTTCTTCCCTGCCCCGGTTTGGGCAATTCTTGCGAGGTGGATTAATTGCGGTTCGAAGTACGTTCGCCGCGGACCGTCGTTTCAACTGTCGTCAACAACTGGTCCAGCCTGAATGGCTTGTAAAGAATGGCGCCGGCCCGCAAGCCAGCTTGCCGGGCTTTCACTATCGAATGTCCCGGGTCGTACCCAAACCCAGTCATCAGAATCAGCGGCGGATTATCCAGCATCTCTTTCAATTTCATCAAGAGGTCGTAACCACTGATATCCGGCAGGCGAATATCGGCAATGATCGCATCGTAAGCCTGTTCCGGGCCACTATTGCGCACCAGCAGGATGGCATCATGCCCCTGATCGGCTGTCTCCACGATACAGCCATGCCGCTCCAGCAACTGATGAGCGCTGGTTCTGACTTGTTCATCGGCGTCAATCACGAGAATGCGTTTCCCTCGCAAGATCGGATTCACCGCAGGTTGGGCTCCAGCCGGAAACGACTCCGCCGGCACCATGGAATCCCCCACCTTTTGAATCGCCGCTTTGATCTCCCGGGCATTCGCCAAGACCGAACGCAACCGCTTAATCACTTCCGGGTCATGCCCAATGTAACTTTCAATGACCTGGACCGTTTCATTCAGAATCCGATCGATTGGAATCGCAACAGCTCCGTGAATAGCTTCCACACTTTGGCGCGTCGCCGTGGAACGCTGGGCCACCAACAGTTCCAGCGTGTTCAAGGCCGCCGCGACTCCCCGGGCAAAACTCTCAAGGAACTCCAAGTCGCTTTCCTTGAACGCATTCACCTCCGGACTCTCGACATTGAAACTGCCAATGATTTGATCGTGATACTTCAGCGGCACAGTCAGCGAACTTTTGGCTCCGATCAATCCGTCCAGATAGAGCGGATCGTTCGCTGTATCCTCGCACAGGTAACTGTGCCCCGTGGCGACGACAAATCCGGTCACGCCGTTGCCTTCAGCCAAGGCATAGAGCGGCTTTTTGCTCACTTCGGAATCAATCCCTACGGAAAGCAGCGGTTCCAGCAAACCCGTCCGCTCGTCCAGCAACCGGATTTCAATCACGTCAAAGTTCAGCAAGTCTTTCGTGTAGTGCAGGATGTTATCCTTCAGCAATTCAATCCGCTGGTCGACCTCCATTTCAAAAATCTCGTTGGTCGTCAAATCGGCCAATGCCAGCTCCGCCTGGTGCAGGGCCTGAAACTTCTGGCGTTGCTTGGTCGAGTCGGTGACATCGACGAGCGTCACTACCAGATATTCCGGCGCCTGCTCACCTTCGAGAACCGGTGCGGCGTTAAGCCGAAAGAAGCGATCGCCCTGGGCGATGATCGAAGTTGTCACCCGCCGATGTTTCAGCGCCGAGCTGAGGGGATGAATTTCCGGACCAGCGATCGCGGGATGTCCAACCGCTTCGTAAAAAGAAAGCCCGACCATGGGGGACCCGCTGAACCAGTCGCCCAAACGCCGATTCACCCAGACGACCGTTGATTCCTTATCGAGAATGGCAACGCCGTCAGGATAATGTTCCAGTAACAAGTAACTGCAACCGAGACGTTGTCCGAAACCCGCACTATCACCAAGCAGATCGTCGCCGGAAAAAAAGACGCCCGACCAAGCGGTATCGTTCAACCGCTGGATTAACTCCGAAACCGACTCAACCTGGACCAGCTCGACGTCGGGACCAAACCCAAAACGCTCAGCCATCCCGCCGGGCTCACCGAGACTGAGAATCTTTCGCACTGCAACGGTTCCGCTGGATTCCATGATTTCGCTCTTCTCCGTTGCAGCGGCGAGGAAAGGATCAGCCCTGTTTAAGGGCCCGATATTTCCGGTTTCGACAAGCAGCAAGCGGATTCATGATCGCAATTCCAATCAATTCGTGTTTAACAATGGTATTGTTCGATCTGTTCGCTCTCGCATCAAGAACGATTTGCATTAGAAGGCCTACTTTTCCAACCTGCGACCGAATGACCAATCTCCAAGGGAACTCACCCAAACGGCGACTTATCCCTCCACTGGGTAACGGCGGGCAAACAGCCTGAACCTCACCCAACCAATTGGGGTCTGCCCCACTGGGAAACCTACCTCACAGTCAGGATGGCGTCTCCGCTGCCACAGAATCGCGGCAAAGGCACGTCATTTCCCGCTAGAGAGAGCTGCCGTAAAATTCCGGCGGCCCGGGTTGCCTCCGATTCCACAGTCCGGGAGACTGCAACCGCCGTGGAAAACAGCTTTGGCCATCGATCCGCGACCATTCCGCTCCATGCCCGATAACGGGCAGTAATCCCACCGCACCCGTGACAAAAAAACGCAAAGAAACGCCGAAAATCCGCGCCGAGTTCCGCAAGAAATACGATCAACGCGGTCGGAAAACCGACTTTACGAAGGATTTCCAGGCAGACCAAAGTCAACTTGACGACGTCGCCTCCGCCGAGCGAATTTCTGGCAAGGGAAAACTGACCCGCAAAAGAACCGTCAGCGGGCAAGTTGATGAAACCGGGCAATCCGGATTTCAGATTGAACTGGATGTCGATCCAGCCGTCTGCCTGCAGGGGCGAGCCATGCGGGTTTCAGGACTCAAGTCGGTCGTTCGAACCGCCCAAGGTGATTTCGAATGCGCGATTCGTGGCCTGCTCAAGTCGCTGGCGACCGACCTGCAAAACGTCGTCGTGGCCGGCGATCTGGTAACGATCCAGCAAACCGGGGGCAAGCAGGGAGTCATCGTGCGCGTCGAACCAAGACGCAATACCCTGTCCCGCACAAGCAAGGGAAAGCAACAAATCATTGCCTCCAATGTTCAACTCTCACTGATCGTCGCCAGCGCCGCCCAACCGGACCTGAAACCGAATTTGATCGATCGTTTGCTGCTTTCGATCGAAAAGACCGGAATCCAGCCGGTGATCGTCGTCAACAAAATCGATCTGGTTGACTTGGCTGAGATCATGCCTCTGATTGGCAGTTGGGCTCAGTTGGGCTACCAAGTGCATCTTGTTTCGGCTCAGACCGGCCAGGGGATTCCCCGGCTGCGGAACCTGCTCCGCAATCGCGAAAGCGTCGTCAATGGGCAAAGCGGCGTCGGCAAGTCATCTCTGTTGAATGCCCTCGATCCGGGCTTGGGGCGGCGTGTCGGGGAAGTCAGCGCCGAAAACGAGAAAGGCAAACACACCACCACCTTGGCTGAGTTGATTCCGCTTTCTTTTGGCGGTTATATCATCGACACCCCAGGCATCCGGCAATTTCAGCTGTGGGATATCGTTCCGGCCGAAGTCGAAAGCATGTTTCGCGACATTCGCCCTTACACTCATCGCTGCCGCTTTCCAGATTGCACGCACACTCACGAAGAGGATTGCGCAGTGAAGTCCGGAGTCGCAGACGGGCTGATTGACCCGCGCCGGTACGACAGCTACTGCCAAATCCGCGGTGACCTGTAGGATAGTCGTCGACCAGCCAAGTAAATTCCCTCCGAAAAAAGCAGGAGACATTCTCCTCTGCCACAGCCCTGCAAGATGTCAGACAAAGATTCAGCTTCTCCCCGGCCAGATAAAGCGGATACCCAACTCCCGAGGCACTCGCTCCCCAACGAGGCAACTCCACTCGGTGGCGTTGTCGCCGTGATGCGTCGGCGCGACCAGTTTTTGATGATCCAACGCGGACTGAAACTCGACCGGGCGCCGGGAAAGTTCTGTTTTCCTGGCGGCACCATCGAGCCCGGTGAATCGCCTCTGCAAGCCCTGCATCGCGAAATGCAGGAGGAACTGGGAATTCAGATCCAGCCCCACAGCAAAATCTGGACTTGCCACACAACTCGGGGCGTCCAACTGGAATGGTGGGCGACTGACTTTTCCCCCAAAGCCGAAATTCGGCCTTGCCCCCATGAGATCGCCTGGCATGGCTGGATGGAACTGGAGCAGATCTTGAGGCTCGACCAACTTCTGCCGACGAACCTCGAGTTTCTGCGACTGCTGCAGTCGGGCGAAATCCGCTGGCCCTGAATCAACTAGCTCCGAGGCACACGGCCCTCAAGGCAAGCAAACAGCAAATTGGTTGCTGGCGCCCCCCCCGACCTTGCAATCAGTTTTCCAAAACTGGACTTTCTTTCCGCAGTCGACTGTCCACAAGTGCGGAACTTGACTTTGGCCAATCACTTTGACCAATTGAACCACAGTGCCCGGGTCTGACCATCGGTTTGGTTATTCATGTTGAACACTCGCAAATTGACGTAAGCCCGACCTGAATTCTCCGGCGGGACGAAGTCGTAGTTCCAGAGAACATTTGCCGAGCCTTGCATCTTGTTCAAGCGGGCAATCACGGTGGTGGGATTATCCTGCCATGCTGTGCCATTCCAGAACTTCAGGGTTTGGGTATTTCGAATCACCATTCGCACGGCTCGAATGCCTGCTTCATCCTGAGCCCAACCAGCCAAGTTAAGCTTCTGGTAGTACCGAACAAGCTCCTCGTTTTTAGGCGAGGTAATCTGACTGTAGGGCGGTTCGGCATCGATGATCATCTGCTTCACGGTCGGTTGCGATTGAAAATCTCCGTTCATCGCAACTGCCCGCGCAGTAACCCGGTACTTGCGTTCAGCCGATGACGTTGGAGAAAACTGATAACTCCAATCCGCAATCGAGTGTCCCTTGCGGGTCACTTGGGCAATTACGAAGGCGTATTCCTTCGTCCAACTGCTCCCTGTCCAGAATTGTTCATTGTTGGGGTCAGTCACGTCGGTGATTGTCAGCTTGACGTGCCTGAGCGGACCCTTGTACTCCGCCAAGCCCTTGATTTCTGCACTTTGTCTGAACACGTCGCCGTTCACGAAGGGCTGCTCGATGCTCGTGATGGGCTCGGGCATTTCGCCCTTGAGCACTTGTATTTTTCCCTGAAATGCAGTGACTTCGGCCGAACTCAGCGAGTCTCCCTGGTTGCTCAGCTGGAAGGGATCAGCCGCGAGATCGTAATACTCGCGATCTCCGGAGGACCACTCCGTGTAGATCTCGTCGTGCAATCGGAGAGCTGTATAAGCCGTCCGGACCGGCCGGACGTTGCTTTCATTCGTCTCCCAATGCTCCACCAACAAGCCCTCGGGGCGCCAAGCACTGTGACTGCCTTGGTAGTGTTTGATCAACACTGGATAAAACGACTTCCCTTGGACGGTTGGGGGAATCGTTCGGCCAGCCAACTGCAGAATCGTCGGCGCCAGATCAATGTGCGCGAGCAAATGCTGCTGGGGCCGCGAGTCGGGAGCAAAATAGCCTGGCCCCCAAATGAACAACGGGATGTTCGTGCAGCGGTGGAAGGGGAACTTTTTGCCGATCTGTCGGTTCTGCCCCAAGTGGTA
>Ga0164292_10001502_pt1 | contig 18875 bp, 13 predicted proteins | sample GEODES117metaG_FD_111486 | JGI IMG/M metagenome (GOLD analysis project Ga0164292, IMG submission 111486) | Eutrophic lake water microbial communities from Lake Mendota, Wisconsin, USA - GEODES117 metaG | ecosystem: Environmental > Aquatic > Freshwater > Lake | place: USA: Lake Mendota...
GATAACCGTGCCGATAGGAATGTCTTGGTGATGAAACATTAAGTCCTGGACGAGGAAACTTTTACCGGTATCACGACGCCCGATGAGCACGATAACTGGGCCCTTATTTTCATCCGGACGAAAGCTGATTGCCTTCATATCGAATTTGGCGAGCTCTAAATTCATTATCGTATAATAAAAATAGTATAATAAAATATATAGGTTTGAACGAAGACATTGGTGAATGGGAAATAAAGGTTCGAAAATTCATCCAATTCAAGAAGTTCAAAATCCATTAGAAGTTCAAAATCCATTAGAAGTTCAAAATCCGTTAGGTTATTCGACACCGTGCACATTAATAACATCTAAAAAAGACAAATATTATGTTCATACATATGACCCGACGACACCGTTATTATTATTAAGTCAAAGGCTACCTCGAGAAATAATATCAGAAAGATTTGTTGATTCTAGGCGTGAAAACTGTTGTAATGTAATTTCGATATCTTTATATTTTATTGGATGCATCCCAGACAATATGACTAAGTATTTATTTTCGATTGAAAGGACTGTTAAAAATGTTCATAATAATTTGCCTGACTGGATAGTTCGTGTATATTTCGATAATTCTGTTCACGAATGTATAAAAAACGCGGATAAGAATAGTAGACAAAAAACTGCATACAATTATATAACAACCGCGCCAAATGTTGAAGTATATACTTACAATTGTGCTGTTGGTGATGTCCAACCGCAACATATTGCGAGAACAAGAACTTATAGGTTTCTTCCATTTTCCGATGAAGATGTGAATATATGCGTGGTGAGGGAAGCTGACGGTATTGTATCAAATTGGGACTGTAGGCAAATTCACTTATTTTCGAAAGACCATACAAAAATGTTTTATTTTCCCTATAACCAGATAAAACGTTCAAAATTGTCGATGTTTGAATCGTATGAGAAATGGTTATTACTATATAAAGTTATATTTCGTTATGATTTTTTTCATAACAACTATATGGGTTACGATTTGTTAGCCGGTTTGTTTGGTATAAAATTAAAATTAAAAAGAGATTTTTACATTCGCACCATTGTATCTTTACGAGACGAAATAGACAGGTTTATAACTGCAGTTGAAAGAAATAACGAAGAAACATATAAGGGTCGTGGAGATACAAGGTATTTACTCGGATGGATTTCAAGAACGCCTCGTTTACTTTTAAAAGAAGACCCTAAACTACTATCCATTGGTTTCGATGAAATTTTATTATTAGAGATGTTCAAAGAAGTCTTTTCTTTCAATGTATCCGAAGAACACCTAGTTAAAGTGATTGATTATGATAATACTTTTGGGGATGTATGCATAACAGACGAACATATGAAAGATTACAATGAAATAAAAAAACAGATAGGTAGTATAGTTCTTGACGAAAGCACGTTTGATAAAAAAATTGTTATTGATATTGATTCACCCAATACCGCAATAGATAGTATATATAATAGGTTAACCGATGAACAAATTATTCATAAACGTAAACGTAAAGAACCAATGAACCCCAGAATAAATGATTCTAATGGTTTGTTATATTTTATAGACGGACAATTACTATATAAAAATAATCTCATCGAGGGTTCCATCACATTTAGTATTACTTTACAATACGGTAGACATCTTGATGAACTCGCTCATTTATTAAACAACCCATATAATAAAGTGAATGACGAATTCTATATTGATTCTCCTATTCAACCATCTCGTGGAGGCTACAATATAACAAAAAATAATCGTAAAATAAAAAGGAATATTCGTCAGTATAAATCTAAACATAAAAAACGACGAACAAAATATAATAAAACACGCAGTCGTTTTCGTGGTATTTGAAAATTGATTATATATCGCCCGTTTAAAACCAATATAAAACTTCTATCGAACAATCATATTATCATCCGTCATTTAGGAAAAATGGCTACGCCGCCGACGCCGCCGCCGCCGCCGACGCTATTCCAACTTCACTACCGTAAACATAAATACACGCCGGAGAAGATAGATAGTGCTTTATTGTATGATATCCAGAATTATATTCCGATTTACAGGCGTTTTTTCGATATCAACGAGACAAACTACAACAACATACAATTGAACCAGCATTATTATTTACAAAATATCATTGAGCATCAGTCGCGAATTATGGAAACCGAAAAAAGAGGTGAAGCAGAAGCAAACGACGAAACCCGCAATTCTTCACTAAACCATTTGGAAACGGTGATAGGCGATGATTCAGGAAACACGATAAATGTCCCGATGTTTGTGAAGTATTCACCGCTGTTAGACCCGATACGATATTTGTCAGGCAAATATGAACCGACCCTGGCAGCGAAGTCATCACTTCCTAAATACGATTCTACACCAGATACCTGTGAAGAAAAAATGCTCAATACCAATAATTCGTCGTATGTTGACGGATTTTTCTCCTATTTAACGAGTTGTGCTCTTCATACCCACGGGATTGTCCACGGTCTTGATTATTATGGCAGCTACCTTTGTAAGCAACGCGAATTCTCGACGAATGTATTCGATGATATTGATTATTTGGCAGATTGTTCATTTTTTAATACCTATGAAAACGATCGTTTTACGATAGATTATTCGCAGTTTGGCGACGACGAAACGAGTATGACGAATAGTGGTAATAATAAATGGATGAAGCTTCGTAATAAGCTGAACCCGGTGTTACACAAAGGGAACAACGTGCCCATTAAAATTATGGAAGATGATATTGAGATTACGGTGGCTGATACGGATACGGTGACGGCGCCGTTATCTGCCGAAGAAGTAGTTCCTGTATTATCAACGTCTCTCGACATCGTAGAAATAAATATGGATGACTTCGATACACATCAGACAGATATAGATATACGCAATTGTAATAAAACACCACGCAATAACGAGAAGGACAGTGATAGCGACAGCGACAGTGAAACATCGCAATCCAATTCATCGTATACAACAATGGAGAGCGACAGCGGGGACGACGACATCGACAGCGACGTCGACAATACGTTGAAAGAAGACGCGGGTAACTACGACGACGACCGCGACGACGACGACCGCGACGAAAGCGGAAGCGGAAGCGAGTATTCAGACTACAGTGACGATGAACAAATCATCGTAAAAATCAAAGACTTCCCCATTCAAGCGATTTTACTCGAAAAATGTGTAAACACACTTGACAATATTATGATGCACGATGAACTCACGAAAGAAGAATGGACATCGCTTCTATTCCAAGTGATTATGACACTTGTCATCTATCAGAAAATGTTTGCTTTCACGCATAACGACCTTCACACGAATAATATAATGTTCATCGAAACGACAGAAGAGTTCATTTATTACTTATTCGAAGGTCAGTATTATAAAGTCCCGACCTACGGCCGTATTTTCAAAATCATCGATTTCGGTCGTGCAATATACAAATTCCGCGGAGAGCTTATATGTAGCGACAGTTTCCACCCAAAAGGCGATGCTGCCACGCAATATAATTTCCCCCCGTTTTATAATCCGGATAAGCCAACAGTCGATCCAAACTTCAGTTTTGATTTGTGCCGGTTGGCCTGCGCTTTATTCGACTATTTTGTATATGACCTACGCAAGGTCGAAAAACTGTGTAAAACCGACCCGATTATCGAACTCGTCGTGAAATGGACGATGGATGATAAAGGGCGCAATGTTCTTTATAAATCGAGTGGTGAAGAGAGATACCCCGATTTCAAACTGTATAAGATGATTTCGCGGTCGGTTCACGGTCATATCCCGGCAAATGAAATCCATACTCCGATTTTCGATGAATATAAAATCACATATAAAAAATACAAGAAACACGCGGCTATGGCAGCGAAGTTCTTAAATAACGGTAAGAATACTCACTTGTTTATCAATGTAGATACATTACCTAATTATTCCGGCGAAGAAACCTCTCTCGATACGCTGGAATGCCGTTCTTCGCGATGAACTCGATTTGACGCATTGTCCATCCCATACTAGCACCGGAGTGTCCAGTTTCCATATTGTCGCCGACAAGTGTCACGATTTTGTCTTCGCCATAACTGAACATAAATCCTCGGTCGGCGGGCGGGCTGTATTCGGAGAGATGCTTCCACACATCGATTTCTTGATTCTTAATCTCAGGCAATTGGCCGACGCGAATAATTGAACGCATGCCGTCTTTCACCATATCCTCTGACCATTTGTCGTTGAGGAATGATATATCGCAGGCATTCACCGCGTCGATAGTTAAAGGCCAGTATTCTTCAGAGGTGGAGGGTTTGCGTTCCAGATGAAGAACGACGGAGTCGGGGGCGACGGAGTCAACAGAGGTAGACATAATAACGAATGAACGAATGAACGAACGATGCTACGAGTGAAATATAAACATAACGATTTCAATTTTATGTTTATACATTGATTTATTAGTATTTGAAAAATATAATCTATATAAACATAACTATTGTTATTATATATTATGTCGACTTCATCGAATAGAATCACAGTCGACGGCGTGACCTACGACATCACCGATTTCAAGCATCCCGGTGGAAATATTATCAATTATGCTAAAAATACACCCGATTCAACAGACACATTCAACGAGTTTCATTATCGGTCACCTTTGGCAAAAAAGCTGCTTCGGTCGTTGCCGGTATATCGTGGCGATGACGCTGACGCCGACGCCGACGCCGACGCCGACCACGCCGACCTGACACAAGAGCAGCGAGAGATGACCGCAGACTACCGAGAGATGCGTGCCACCCTCATTGAGAATGGTTTATTTGAACCTGATTATATCCATGTCTATTTTCGAATGATGGAACTCTTATTTTATTTTGCTTTAGGCACAGGGCTTGCAGCGTATAATATCTATGCTTCTATGTTTTCATTCCTGATATTTAAGTCGCGAAGCAGCTGGATACAACACGAATGCGGGCATCTCAGTTTCACCGGTAACCAACGAATCGACCGCGTGATACAAGCATTCACAATGGGGTTCGGAAATGGTATAAGCTCATCAGTATGGAATTCGATGCATAATAAACATCACGCAACGCCGCAGAAAGTCAAACACGATATTGATTTGGATACAACCCCGCTCATTGCGTTTTTCAATCGTGCGTTCGAAGACAATCTACACGGGAAAGCAACTGCAAAATATATGAACCGGTGGTGGATGCGTTTCCAAGCGTGGACATTTTTACCTGTTGTCAATGGAATATTGATTCCGCTATTTTGGATGTTCTATCTTCATCCGCGAAAGGTGCTTCAGCACTTCAATATGGCACGAACACTCGTATCGAAACTTGAAACTGGGTTTGAACTGGTTTGTATGGCCACGTCGCATCTTGTATATCCCTATATTTTTTTGACGTATGCTCAATATGGACTAGTGTATTCTTATTTTCTTGGAATGGTGATAATTTTCTGGAACTGCGTTTATTTATTCGGTCACTTTACACTGTCACATTCGTTTACCGGTGTTGTTCCAGAGGATAAACATCTGCTTTGGTTCGAATATTCAATCCACCACACGGTAAATATATCGACGAATTCGGCACTTGTTACTTGGATTATGGGGTATCTAAATTTTCAAATCGAGCATCATTTATTTCCGTCAATGCCACAGTATAAGAATGCACTTGCCGCGCCATATGTTCGCAAATTTTGCAAGAAATGGGCAAAGCATCTAACATACACCGAGCATTCTTATTTTACTGCTTGGCGATTGATGTTATCCAACTTGAACCAGGTTGGAAAACACTATTACGCGAATGGTATTGATAATCGTGACGGGGGCGACCACGGCGGCGACCACGGCGACCCCACGACGGAGGAACATCTCCATCTGGATTAAAACCCGGGTGTATCTACGAATACAGCAGGCGTGCCTCCGCCGCCACCACCACCACCGCCGCCGCCGCCCATCCCGGTATTCTCAAACTGGTTCAATATAAATACCGCCAAAATCGACGAAATACATACCACGATAGAATCGCGAACAAGGACTTTCACTGGTTTTTGATTGTCAGAATCCACGAACCGCATTTCGATAAATTTCAGTAAAAAATAAACAATAGCAACCGCCGAACCGATAATCGCTAATTTGGTTGTATTGAACATTGTGAACAAAGAGACGAGAGAATGTATATAATCCTAAAAGGCGTATATACATACAATTTCACTTATTTATTTATTTTTATACGCGTATCAATGTCTTCAGGCACCGCCCCCGCCCCCGCCGTCTCCGCCCCCATCGCCGCCATCGTCGTCTTTTTCTGCTGATGGTTTGTATTCCGATGTTTGGAATGCCGTCAAAACTGGCGGATAACAAAAATAACCAACCAAAGCAGCAATGCCTAAAAAGAGAAACCAACCCACGAAAATGAGGACATTCAGGAAGAATACATTGTTATACCATTTACTCTCTTCTTCCTCTCTCTTTAATTCTTCCTCTTCTTGTTCTTCACCGTCGAACATTATTATATTATCAAATATTTAATTTATAGCTTTAGTTATTACAACTATCTATATTTAGCTGTCACAATAGTCATATATCCGTATTGTTCAATAATGCCTAGTGATTTTTCGTTTTGAAATGGTATAGCTCCATTTGCACAGCAGAAAGTTTTATCAAAATCTAAAAATAATACCTTAACTGCTTCAGATGTAACCCTACTAGTCATATCCTTAATTATATCTATTTCAGTAAAATTAAATTCTTCTGGGTTTTCATCTATATCTTCTAACCCAAAATGGTTTCGACATATATTATAAATTGCGTTTTGTTTAAACGCTTCATACTCTGACGGAACTGTCACCCTATTCACATTTATAAACTGTACACACGGACATAGTTCGTTATTCACCATATTTTCTTCATCATCATCAAGTAAATAACCAATTATATCCTTTTTAACGGCGGGTGGTTTGATACCATCTTCCTCAATGATTTGTTCAATTACTTCATATTTACTTTTTCCTTGAAAATCGTGTTCTGGTTTTATTTCATTTGTAGGATTAACTATCAAATCCGGATTTGTGCATAACACATCGTCAATATATTTATCTATTAGCATAAACTGTAACATTCGTATAATTCCAATTTTGTTTCCACTTGTAAGAATATATACCTTAATTTTATTTGCTTGCCTTAAACCGTCACATGTACGCAATAGTGTCATCCACTCCTCACATCTTTGGACGGAACCGAAACAATATTCTCTAAGTATGGTTACATGATCCATATTATCAAATCTATAGGGTTGTGTCATTTTCATTTTTTTTAATTCTTCGGTTACTAACCCACCTTTCATTATGTATCGTTTTGTCGCCTTATATTTCGTTTTTCTTTGACGCAATCGTGTAAAACGGCGTTTACTATTTACACGTCTACTTTTTTGCATAATATACAATACAATATTATCGTTAATTATGATTTATAGTATAGTATATTATAAAATACAAAATTTAAATAATCACTACGCCAATACCTCGATATCGTCTAATAACGGAGGAGCATTGATTTCTTGTGTATTGTTAAGTGTATGGATATCAAGAGTGTCTAACCGAATATTATCACCAATCGTCAATCGCCCGGTGTCGTCTTCATTTTCGGCATCCCCATCGTCGTGTGTCATATACTCGTTTATTCTCTCGCTTGCGTCCGTTTCAAATGTTCGCACATCATTCTCTCCAAATGAGACGCCACCGCTTCCGCTTCCGCTTCCGCTGGTCGACGACGACGACGACGACTCAGCACCCTCGGCAACCAAAGAAGACGACGACCCATTCAATTCGCCGACAAAGTCGAGCTGTTCGATGGGTGATGTCGTATCATCCCCCGCTCCAGCGACGCCCCCTGCGTCTGCTTCAGCATCCTCCGACACTCTGTCGCGATGGCGTCTTCGACGCGTGCTTCCGTGATGCGACGAACGGCGTCTCGACGAGAGATTGGCATCGTCTTCCGAGAGAATTGGCTCTTGTTGAATGACCTCCTCGTTTTCTGTCACTTCTACCACATCCTCAATTGTATCCTCTAAATACATCTTAATGAGTTCTTCCACCGGAATATTATCGCGTATCGTATTGTAAATACACTCCTTCACAATAATCTCAAACTCGCGATTATTACGTTGGGTATGAAGCGGCTGAATTCCTCTCTCAAACATATACACATTCGAATACACTTTCCGCGCAGTATTCACATAAATCTTATGAACGAAATCGGATAATTGCGGGATTTTAATATCAACCTTCTTTTGCTTATTCCCGACACGCATAACCGTCATACACTTCAAATGAATAATATGAACACAGGTAATCAAATCTTCTAAATATCCACAGGTGCTTCGTTCTTTAATTCGAGCTGTCTCATCCTTGATGATATTCGGATTCCATTTGGGAACTCTCGAGAGAAGGTTCTGAAATGTCATCAAGTATTTGTCCTGTTCTTTATTCCCGACACACAGCTTCACCGCTTCATCGAATATAGAACGAATGCCCTCTTGAATAAGTGGCGTCAAAATATTCACGAGACGAGACGCCCACTCGTTTTTAGATTCGTAAAGTGAAGTAACCGAATAATCATCCATCGCGAAACTGTGATACCGACGACTTTACATAAATGAAATATTTTCTAAACTCAGATTACAACGAAATACAATAAAGTGAAGAAAATATAATAGTAGGAGTTTCTCGTTTCTAAACTCTTTCCGCACCTTGTCAAACATAATGAGTAGTTCGTATCGTCGCAGGTCATTGAATTCCGGGTGGGTATGAATGAAATCGATAATATCAAGTCCGCAATATCCCTGTTCGTATAATGAAACAGATAAATCGATTATTTTTTCGTAATCTTTACACGAGGGTGGTTGGGCAGATATAGCCGCGGTGTCTTCTGCTGCGTCCTGCCGTAAGAGACTAGGGTGTATGATTATCAAATCCTTTAATGCCATTTCTCTCGACTTCATAATTTTATAAGTGTCACACGCCTTATCGGCGAGGTAAGTATGAAGATTTACGCCACACGACGCCGTGGCAGCACCCCCCGCCTCGGCGGGAATAGGAGGCGGAATATAGATATCGCAAAAGCGCGAGAGAATGGGTTTCAGCAGACTATCCTTATTTTCAACGACAATAAAAAAACGCGTCGATGAACAGAATAATTCGATACATCGTCGTAATGCCGATTGAGCGTCGATTGTTAGTTTGTCAGCATTCGTAAGAATGACGGATTTGAAAATCGCGCCTTCTTTCAGGTCAATATTCGTTTTTGCAAAAAACTTCAACTCTTCGCGGATGAAACGAATACCCTTTCCGTGGGCACAATTCGCCCGCATAACATAGTTTTTTATGGCGGATTTATCACCATCGTATATGGAGTGAATAAATCGGTTTAATATAACAGTTTTACCTGAACCGTGAGGACCATAAAATATAATATTCGGGATTTTTCGGTTCTTGATGAAAATGTCTAATTTATTATGAATATTTTTATGGATGTCGTGTAATTCTGGTTCGGTGCTAGTCATTATTGTTGTAAATACTAATAATAATGACACTCTATTATTTAACTCCATTTCCGTCCTAGAAATTAATCGATTGTTCATACGGTTTTACTGAAGGTTTTGCGCCTCCATTATCGATGTCATCGCCGCCACCGGCCGCTTCCCCGTCTGTATAGTAATAATTCGTAGTGTAATAATAATTCGTCGGTTTGGACGCGGCATAGAATGGTGATTCCTCGTCGTATCCTTGTCCGTTATACATTCCAAGATACGCGGTTGCTGCCGGCGACCCATCTTCATAATAATAAGCATTACGCCTGTCTGTCCTTTGGTTTCCTGCCGGGTCGTTCGGGTCAATCCAACTACCGATTCCTCGTATAATATTTCCGGCAGCATCGCGGATTGAGCCAAAGAGCCCAGGGCTCTGTCCTTGCCCTTGCCCTTGCCCTCGCCCTCGCCGACCATATCCACGAAAGTTGCGAGTAATCCCGCGCCGGTAAATATCGTCATCGCTGAGAGATGACGAACTCGTTTCTCTCTCGATGTCATCATAACTCGAACGAGTGGTTGCCAGTAAATTCTTTTCGATTTGTGTTCCGTCCGGTAAATATACCGCCCAACGAATCACCTTAACGCAATCCGCGTCAATACGGCAAGAGTCTGAACCGGTCTGGCCTGGGTTGTTACACTTCCACGGGCATTTACGCATAAGAAGAATATTGTTTCCGTCCGCTGATTTCACTACATTGCCGCTTGCGTCTAATCGATAAATATTCTGGCAATTGCCTTCATTACTCGAGAGATTGGAGGGTTCGACGCACTTACGCACATATCCGTCATCGCCATACCGCCAGTTGGCACCATCATACCAAGAGTCGGGGTGGCTAGCAATAAGGCGGTTTCGTCGTGCGAGTGCGACATCGTATTTCAGCTGGGCTTCTGTTTTTGCAGTCTCGGTGGTAGCTGCACGAAGAGCACGATACGCACTTTCATACTCTTTTTGTGCTTCAATTGCCCAGTTCATCTGGCGTTTCACATCGGAAATCAGGACGGATGATGCTGCACTGGTGACATAGGTGGTTCCATCACTGGCAGTGCCGGAGGATGTAGCGCCAGCTGAACCGGAAGAGACAGTAGTAGAAGACCGAGCTTCAATCGCAGGAAGATTAAACTCGCCTTGGTCAAGAACGCCACCAACCGCGTTGAATGTTCCTGATAGGCTTGGGGGAGGGTTTCCTTTATAGGTTCGGATTTTAGCCTGTGTGACCGATGTCTTAGATGCTGGTGTTTGAAGACCGGCAATCGAAATACGTATCGGCGTTCCGGGGGGCAAAGCACCACCCACCGTAAAAGTAACACCATTTTGACTGCTTCCATACGAATTATTATCGGAGGTAAAAACACCAGCATCAGTTATCGTAGATAATGTGCTTTGTAATTGTGTTGCCGGGTTCGTCCAAGTAAATGAAATACCAAGGTCGACATTTGCAGTTCGGGTGACATACGGCACTTGAATAAGAAAAATATCGCCACTAACTAAAGCATTTGTCAGCATTATTGTCATCGAGAATGCAGTTGCTGACCCGGTATAATTCGGCGATAATTGGGGATTTTCTGTAGATATTTTACGGCATCCAATATATCCAGGTAATCCGGCATATGCCGTCGTATCAAAAATACGCAATCGTTTCGATGCATCGGCAGCGGCGGTTGGCCATAAATTCACAAAAACCAATATTGGCGAAACACTCGACGGTTCAGCACTGCTAGAGAGTGAAACATTCGCCATACCATCGACCGGAGCAGTGACACTTCCGGACTCGGGGTTGATTTCAGCATCCTTCCATTTCAATCCAGAGAGTTCCAATGCATATTTTCCATCAACCATCGGGGTGGTTGTCTGTATCGTATAACGAATAACGCAATAACCATCATCGGGCGCTCCTGAAGCAGGAACACTGACAACTAACCCGCGATTATTCTCGGCAGTATCCAAATCGCTACCTGTTCCGGCAGATGTTCCGACCGTCGCGGGCAAAGCCCCTGTATATGCTCGCATAACTGCTTTCATTCCCGTGGCGTCTGTATTCTGAATATAATAAGTAGGAACTTTAATCGTTATTACCTTCGCGGCGTCGTCGCCATTTCCTTCACCGATACGACCACGTAATGGCGCAGTTGTCGTGAACAAGAACCGAAACATAGTATGCGTGTTTTTTACATAGGAGCATTGATTTATTATCAGTGACCCATCACTTCGCGAACCCTGTGTATTTGACGGAGCGTGACTTGTCTGTGTTCGGACTTCACCCAAATAATTTAACTTACTATGGTCAGCCGCCACCAGCCCTTCAATCACCCCCGTGCCATACCCCTCTGACGGTGCAATCCAAGAACTAAATCCGCCATTTCGATATGTTCGTGACACCCAAACACTGAGCAATAACACAATGACGAGTAAGAATATCACAGTGTATTTATCTTGGAATAATTCACGGATGTTCATTATAAATATAATATTATAACTATTATAATGTTATAAAATATCTTTGTCACCTTAGGCTTAATATGTCTGTAGACTATGTGTATATGGGTTCTGTCTAAAGGCGTTCAGAATATCTGGTTGAATTCTCTCGTTCAGCTTACCCTCATCGTAACTCTGCGGCATTGTCATCTTCCCGTAAATATCGATACTTGGAATAGACGACGGTGCATTCGTCATCACCATCTCGCGATGGTTCGAACGGTCGGCGTCTAACCGGTCGATTGTCATATTCGTATTTGAATTAAACAGCGACATTGACCCGTGGTTCGTAATATTCTTATAGGTCTTATTCACATTATTGCGCTGGTTATATGCAGCATTGTATAATCCATTGCCCATTCGTGTCGCCGAACCACCCGCCGTTCCTAAATAATCGGTGCTCGTCGTTGCTCGTTCGGTTTCCTCTGGCGTATTCTGAGCGATTAGATAACCTGCCGCTGCTTGGCGTTCCACATTGAGGTGGTCATATCCAACCAAACCGACCGTTGTTTCCTTAATCGTGGTGGGAGCACGGTCTGCCGGATTAAATGTCGCCGTCACCGCGGCAGGAACAGGCATCCTCGCATTCTCGTAAAGTCGAGCGTTCCCGACCACATTCTCCTTGCGAGATGGCTTCAGGACATCGAGCAATGGAGCAACAACCGCTTTAAGTGCTCCGTGAATTCCACCCATCTCGTTTGGACGAACCGTAGTCCGGTTATTATGCGTGAATTTATAGCTCATACGCCCAAAATCCGCCTCGGTCGCGGTATTTTTCTCAGCAGCGTAAGGGTTAATCATTGGCTTACCGTCATAGACTTGGCGGCGTGTATCCTCGAAGTTCTTCGGAGCATACATCGCGGCACCACCATCCGCCGGAGCAGTCGCGCCGAAATACTCCGTCGTCGTGGTCTGACGGTTGCTCTCTCTATCCATCTCAATCGCGCGCTGCGTCTCTCCCTTCTCAGCACCGGTCGTTGTGAACCATCGGTCAGGTGTATTCACGAAGAATGTATCCGGTAGATGTTTCTCCATTCGTCCTAAAGTCGCCGTAGTCGGCGCGGATTGGATGTAATGCGCGGCGGGTCCTTGGTGTCCTTCGAGAGAATACGACAGTTTCGGGTTCGTCTTTACACGCATTTCATCGACACCACGGTCAATCCATTTCTCTCGAGCTTCCATTCCTGAATTAAATCCGAGTGTTCCTTGAGCGCTATATCCTTGGTCTAAGCCGGGGCCGACACGCACTTCCTCCCACGGCTTCACATTCGCGATTTTCATACTTGGAAGAACACGCGACTGATAAAAATCATTCTGGTTGGGCATACCGCTAGGGTGATGCATATTTTCCTGCGGGCGAAATAACGGGGCTTGTTCCGTCTTCGAGAAGAATTGCGACCCGCCGCCCACTTTATTATCAAGGACATTCTCGTGCATATTTGCATTCGTCGTCAAACCGCGTATCTTCGCACCATAATACGGTTCCATATTGTTATGCGTAAATGCCTGTGGGTCAATCCGTGCCCCCGTGAGAGACTGAAACCCGTCCTTGCTATAATTATCGCCGAACTGTGTATCTAAACCTTCGCCGACAACTCCCGTAGTAGGAGTATTCGACTGGATAATATCCTTCTTGTCGTTCGAATTGTCTCGTGAGCGTTCGGCAATCCCGCGAAGTATGCCTACACCACCAACACCACCAGCAACACCTGCCGACATTTTGTCATAATCGACATTACTCGCGTAGTATCGGTCGGTCGGGGTATTCGGGTTTTTATATTCGTTCACATTCGTTCCGGTATTCGGGCGAACCACTGGATAATTTGTCACAGGAATACTCATATTCGGCAAGTATCTCGCGTTATTTGCGTTGGGGTTACGGTAGCCTTCGTTTATTTTTGGTTTATTCTTATTGTTCGAAGCAATATAAGCTGACCCAAGAATTCCTAATAGAAATGCAAATTCAGCCATCTATCAGCGTATTTTTATATGTATATGTTACTGGTATTATTATATATATTATTCTAATACTATTCTAATACATATAATATCACGAAAACAGGGCGTTTGTTCCGCTAAACTGACGCATATCGCCGACGGATTGTATGCCGTTGCCGCTGCCGTTGTCGCCGCTGCCGCCGCTGCCTAAACCGCGCTCCGTATTCCGAATTCCGCCTGCCATTCCTTCTAATTCAGGATTGCGATGTGATGGATGAACTGAGAAATAGGTGTCGTCTGAAATACCCGGAACTGTGCTCTGTGGGACAAACCGGTCTTTTTCGATAACACGCGTATTCAGGTTGTTAAAAAACGGCATAAACACGTGTTCTTGAGGGTCAAAGTGAAGCATTTTCCAGTTATCTTGTTCAACATCCCGCAACACCCAAGCAGGATGAGTCGCGCGTGTTTGTTCCACCGAGCTCCCACCGCGAACTGGACAGCGTATCATCTCGTTGGTTCGCGTTGCTGTGGAAGCACGCTCATCGTGGTGATAATTATCGACCGAATCACGGTTCAGTCGGCGTGATAGACCGAATAATTCTGCTTCTACATCCACCGAATTCGTCATAATATTTCCCGCCCAAAACTGTGCTCGAACATATGGGTCTTCGTAATAGAGAGGCTTATCACCTGGACCCGGCACATTCAAACAGTAACGGCCAACATCTGTCGATTGTTGCAATTGTTTTTTAACACGGGCTGGGTCGTCCCGAAATCGCGTAAACGACATTAGTATTATTGTATATTATTGTTATATTATTGTTGTTATATTATTGTTGTTATATTATTGATATATGAATAAAAAGTTATATCAACAAAAACTAAACAAACCTAAACATAACAAGTTGTTATGATATAACCACCTGGGGATATGAAAATCACGGAACTCGAGCACGGCTTCGTCTTCGACATAAAACGCAAACCGTCTAAATCATATACGATATGTTTGAATATGATTGTAAAAAACGAGTCGCATATCATTACACAAACACTCGAAAATCTGTGTAGTTATGTCGATTTTGATGCTTATTATATATCGGACACAGGTTCTACCGATAATACGATTGACCTTATTCGGGCGTTTTTTAACCATCGAAATATACCGGGACATATCGAGCAAGTCGAATGGCGTGACTTCGGCTTCAATCGAACGCTCGCCCTTCAAATGGCCTTCAATACAACCGATTATCTCTTTATTTTCGACGCGGATGACTCGATACACGGCGACTTTCGAATGCCGCGCGAACTTACCCATGACGCATATCAGCTAAAAATCGGGCAATCGTTTGTGTATACGAGAACACTTATCGTGAATAACCGTAAGCGTTGGCGGTATATCGGCGTCCTTCACGAGTATATTGCGTGTATTGATAGAGAGGAAAGCTCTTCTGTCATTCAAGGCGAGTATTATATAGAGTCGGGACGTATTGGAAGTCGCAATCAAGACCCGAATAAATATTTGAAAGATGCTGCCGTGCTAGAACGCGGGTTTCAAGAAGAATGCGAGAATGCAAAACGTGGCGGCGGTGGCGGCGGCGGCGAAGGCGGCGGCGGGCGTGCTCTCGCCGAGAGATATGCTTTTTACTGTGCTCAAAGTTGGATGGACGCCGGGCCAGCGTATATTGACAAGGCGATTGGGTGGTATCTTCGTGTTCTCTCGCAAAATAACTGGAATCAGGAAAAATACTATAGTGCTTTATGCCTCGGCAACCTGTATGATAAAAAAGGCGATAAATATGCTTCATTCAAATATTATTCAAAAACGATAGAATACGACGAAGAACGAATTGAAGGGATTGCCGCGTTGATGGAAAATCTTCGCGCGGATGGAAATCACGTCATCGTGAATGCTCTTTATCACAAATACAAGAATTATAACAAACGCCCCCAAAATAAGCTCTTTCTCTCCGTAGATAAATACGACGACCTCATCGAGTATAACAATTCAGTATCCGCTTTTTATATTTCTGATAAACGAAGTGGGTATGAATGTTGTAAGACGATTCTTCGAAACAATGTTATGACATATCCGTATATGATATCGACATATACAAACCTCGTATTTTATCGCAATTTTTTCGAAGAAGACGCCGATTTTGAGATATTGCGGTTGTTTTATGTCGTCGACAATTTTCTCTCGGTGATTGCTTCAAAGAACGATAATTATAGCGAGAATGATATTGAAACATGGAATCTACTCTTCGCAAAAGTGAGGGGGGTGCTCACTGCTCCGTGCCACGTCGTGAAAACGACGCCCGATAAAAACGGCGATATATATCATTTGGCACTATCACCATCACTTCTGTGTCGGGATAAAAACACCGTGAAACGAAACCGCGAAACACCGCGCGTAATCATCACATTTACCACTTGTAAGCGACTAGACTTGTTTCAACAAACAGTTCATTCGATATTGAATATGTGGTCAGACATCAGTCTCGTTGATTACTGGTTTTGCGTTGACGATAACTCGAGCGAAGCCGACCGAAGTGTAATGAAGACACAATACCCTTGGATAGAATATTATATGAAGTGCCCAAACGAAAAAGGGCATCGAAGTAGTATGAAAATTATATGGAGTAAGCTGAAAGAGTTACAACCGACACTCGAGTATTGGATACATATGGAGGACGATTTTCTGTTTCACACCCCGGGTAGTTATGTCGAGAAAGCAATGCAGATGATGACCGACTCTCGAAACTCGGGATATAATGTCCGACAAATCCTATATAATCGTAACTATGGAGAGACGGTGGATGACTATAAAATACAAGGCCACCGCATATTACGCCGTATGAAACACGAGGTCGCACTTCATCAACATAAAACCGGTAACGGTAACGGATTCGAATACGCGAATTGTCATTATTGGCCGCATTATAGTTTTCGCCCATCTCTCGTCGATGTTCACGCGATACTTACGGTGGGCGATTATGATACACCCAATCAGTTTTTCGAAATGGATTATGCAATGAAATGGATGGAACTCGGGTTTTTGTCTGGATTTTATAATCAGATTACAAACCGTCATATCGGACGACTTACAAAGGATAGAAACGATACTTCCCACCAGCAAAACGCGTATGAATTAAATGATGAAAGTCAGTTTGTCGCGCTGCCGACGCCTCCGCCGCCGCCGCCTGTGCAGGTCACTGTATCAGCGCCGCCCCCGCCCCCCATTAAAAAACGATACATTTCGACAATCCCGTTCGAGGATGGTTTCGGCGCTCAGTATCAGCGATTTATTTGGAGTTGTATTTACGCGGAAGAGTATGAAGACGCGATATTCGTATATCGTCCGCCCACCAAAATCGCGCATAATTACACGAACGACCCTGAATTTGTTCGGAAGATGGAATACATTATGAATATGAAGCCATACTACGTGAATTATGACGATGCTATAAAAGATACGCTGTATATCGAGACACCTGATTTCTATGATGTATTTAATTACATCGAAAAAAATACCGATACTTGTATGAAAAGTAAAAGTATGGCGCGAATCAAAGAGCATTATTGGGCGAATAAAAACCCGGCGCGGGAGAGAGGGCGAATATTTCAGTCGGATGCCGCCGTCACGTATACACATCATCTCGCTGTTCATATTCGGCGACCAAATTGCGACGATACGCGCCCAAATGGCGGCGAAGAATACACAAACGAATATTATATTCAATCACTCTTGCACATACGCGAAACATACCACGGATATGACGCAAACAACCGCATACAATATCATATATTCTCTCAAGGAGACACCGGTAAATTCGCGAACATAAAACAACACCCGGTATTGGGCGTAGATGTTATGTTACATCTGAACGAAACGACGGAAGACACCTTTATAGGTATGACCATCGCGGATATACTTGTTACATCTGCGAGTTCATACAGTTACACTGCTGCTTTTCTGTGCAACGGCGATATTTATTATACGGAATTCTGGCATAAACCGTGTAGCTGGTGGAACCGGTTATCGAAAATATCGGCGTAATGAATATCGTGTTTTTATTCTAACCTAATAATAACTGTTTGTGAAATGAAATACGACGATAATGTAAATGTAAATGTAAATGTAAATGACCGTGACCCTTATGGTGATTCGGATTTATTAGCTCAACGTGACCTTACGATAGGCGATTTTCGTGCGAGTGAAAAAGAATCGAAGCACAAAATTATGGAAAAAATGCTCGAACTTCGGCATAATAAGGATTATAATAAACACCTGCTTTCCGTGTATATGAAGGCCAAGGGGTTATTTGATAAGATGGTTGAAGAACATCGTGAGCAATTACAATATTTAGAGGAAATATACCGGCACATTAATAATATGATTCGTGAAAATCTCTCGAAACCTTCTTTTTCAAAGTCGCAAATCGTCGCCGAACTGATGAAGGATAAAAAACGGATTGGGCGATTATTAAAGAAAATGCGAAACAGTTATGAAAAATTGTCGAATGTAGATACTACGATTGGTGTTACGATTGAAAAAATGGATAAAATCATTGAACTGGATGAGATTCAACACGACGACGACGACGACGACGAAGACGAGGAAGACGCTAGTGTCGAGGACGACGAGGGCGAGGGCGAAGACGAATACGCTATTGACGAAGGCGAGGACGAAGACGAAGACGACGCCAGTGACGAAGACGAGGAAGACGTTAGTGACGAAGACGAGGAAGACGCTAGTGACGAAGACGACGAGGGCGAGGGCGAGGGCGAGGGCGAGGGCGACGAGGGCGAGGGCGAACACGAATACTTTAGTGACGACGAGGGCGAGAGCGAGGAATACGCCAGTGACGAAGAC
>Ga0164292_10001503_pt1 | contig 18873 bp, 4 predicted proteins | sample GEODES117metaG_FD_111486 | JGI IMG/M metagenome (GOLD analysis project Ga0164292, IMG submission 111486) | Eutrophic lake water microbial communities from Lake Mendota, Wisconsin, USA - GEODES117 metaG | ecosystem: Environmental > Aquatic > Freshwater > Lake | place: USA: Lake Mendota, Wisconsin...
GCTTTGTTGCCGCGCAGTCCTGCTTTGGACTGGGACAGCTTGATGCAGACCCCCGCTTATTTGCAGGCTTTGGCTTTGCTTCCCTGAACTGGCTGCACACATTTGCAGCACAAAGGGCCTAAACCATAAACGGTTAAAATAGACCCTCTTGACCCAGCCGTTCGGGTCACAAGGCTTCGCTAAAGGAATGACATGGCTACCAAATCTGGCAAAACATCGGTTGACGAGAGTGGTCTTCGTTTTACCAGTCGAGAAAACGGTTCGCCCTTCGCTGGCATGGGCAAAATGGGTGAAACCATGTCTTGCATCAAGTGCGGCATGCACAAGCCGCGTCGCCAAGGCAGTCAACAGCGCTTTGCGGGCAGCCTGGCCTTTTTCTGCCACGATTGCAAGCCGCCCAAGCCTGTGGTGAAACCAGGCGCTGCCGCAGACGCCACGCCCAAGGCTTGATCCGCTTTCAATGTTCTCGGCGCAAGGCCGGGAACAAAATCACGTCCCGGATGCTGGGACTGTCGGTCAAAAGCATCATCAAACGGTCCATGCCAATGCCACAGCCTCCGGCTGGCGGCATGCCGTATTCCAAGGCGCGCACAAAGTCGTGGTCGTAGAACATGGCTTCGTCGTCGCCACTGTCTTTGGCGTTCACCTGGGCATGAAAGCGCGCCGCTTGGTCTTCGGCATCGTTCAATTCACTGAAACCATTGCCAAATTCACGGCCGGTGATGTAGAGCTCAAAGCGCTCGGTCACTTCAGGATGGCTGTCGCTGGCGCGCGCCAAGGGTGAGATTTCCACCGGATGCTCGCAAATGAAGGTGGGCTCCCACAGCTTGTCTTCCACGGTTTCTTCAAAGTACAGCACCTGCAAACCAGCCAAGCTGCGGGCTGACAGTTTGTGTTTTTCTTCCGAGTGGCCCAGCTTCTTCAAAGCGTTGATCAGCCAAGCGCTGTCGTCCACATGCTCACCAGCGGCGGTGTGCTTGATGATGGCTTCGCGGATGGTCAGGCGGGCAAAGGGTTTGGACAGGTCCACCGGTTTGCCGTCGTAGGTAAGGAGCAAGGTACCCACGGCTTTTTCAGCGGCGTCGCGGATCAGGTTTTCGGTGAATTGCATCAGGTCTTGGTAGTTCCAGTAAGCCGCGTAGAACTCCATCATGGTGAACTCGGGGTTGTGGCGCACCGAAATACCTTCGTTGCGGAAGTTGCGGTTGATCTCGAACACCCGCTCGAAACCGCCGACCAACAGGCGCTTGAGGTAGAGCTCGGGCGCGATGCGCAAGAACATCTGCTGGTCCAAGGCGTTGTGGTGCGTTTCAAAAGGCCGTGCATTGGCGCCACCAGGAATGGGGTGGAGCATGGGCGTTTCGACTTCCAAGAAATCGTGTTGCACCATGAAGTCGCGAATGCCACTGACCGCTTTGCTGCGGGCCACAAAGCGCTGGCGCGAGGTTTCGTCTGTGATCAGATCCACATAGCGCTGGCGGTATTTGATTTCTTGGTCGTGCACGCCATGGAATTTGTCCGGCAGGGGACGCAGGCTTTTGGTCAACATGCGGATGCTGGTGACGTGCACTGACAACTCGCCGGTTTTGGTTTTGAACACCTGGCCCTCGGCACCCACGATATCGCCCAAGTCCCAGTGTTTGAAGTCTTCGTAAAGCTCAAGGCCGACTTCTTCGCCCTTCACATACACCTGCATGCGGCCGGTGCTGTCTTGCAAGGTGGCAAAACTGGCTTTGCCCATCACGCGCTTCAACACCATGCGACCGGCGATGCGCACGGTGTGCTTTTCCTCAACCAAGACCTCGGCGGTCTTGGCACCGTGGGCGGAGTGCAAGGGTGCAGCGTGGTGGGCTGGTTTGAAATCGTTGGGAAAGGCGACCGGGCCGCCCTGCGCTTGGCGCTCGCGCATGTGTTTGAGTTTGTCGCGGCGTTCTGCGATCAGTTGGTTGTCGTCTTGGGGGGCAGGGGAGATGGTGTTTTCTGACATCCAAGGATTCTAAGAGTTCACCGAGAATGCACCTTTTCCTGCACTTTGACGCCAACACCATGACTGAAACGAATACCCGCCCCGATTTGCCCGATCGTTTGTCCATCGATGCGCGCAGCCCGCACTACCTGCCTGCTGTTTTTCAACACGACATCGGCATTCGCTTCAACGACAAAGAACGCCATGATGTGGAGGAATACTGCATCAGTGAAGGATGGATCAAGGTGCCTGCCGGCAAAACAGTCGATCGAAAAGGAAAACCTTTGTTGCTGACCTTGAAAGGCCGGGTTGAGGTTTATTACCGCTGACGTTCGGCGGTGAATTAAGGGCAATTAGTTCCGGTTTCTCCCCGGCTTGAACGTCCAAACAAGTCTCAAATTTCTAAAATCATTATTTAACCTACAAATTTAAAAAACTCAATATTTACAACAACTTTCAGGTTTGTTTGAGTTTTTTGATGGTCTGTCGAATCCACATTCGAAAGAGCCCACCTCGGTGGAAGGTTGATGGTTGATTTTTGAGGTCTTGATGGCTTATTTGCTGAGATTGCATGCGAAACAACCATGGACGCAGGCTGGTGCCGAATGGGTGGATGGGCTGCATCAACCTGTCGTTCCAGGGCCTCGTTTTGTCTTGTTAGACGCTGCAACAAAGCGCCCTGTGTCAGGGCAACAGTTGCGTCGCAAAGGGCAGGCCTTGGAAATCTGGGTGGATGGCAAGTTGGTGCTGTCGTTGCCTTCGTTTTTTGATGAATCTCAGATTCCCACATCCACCGAGCCTGTGACATGGCTATCTTCCGACGTGCTGGTTGCGGCGGATCAAGACTTGCAAGCTGACACGTGGGATGACTGCGCGTGGGAGCCGTCAGAAACCGTCAGCTTGTCCACATGGGCTGTCGACCCCAGCAATGGACGCCCAAGTGATTCATGGTTGCAAGCCAGCACATCCTCAGGTCCTGCCACCACCACCGTCACAGGTTCAATGTCCTTCTTGGGATTGGGTGTCATGAGCTTGATTGGCATGGGCGTTGTTGGCCAACATGTGAACGACAAGGTCTCCGTTGTACCCAGTTCCGGCAGTGGTTCGGGCGGTGGTTCGGGCGGTGGTTCGGGCGGTGGTTCGGGCGGTGGTTCGGGCAGTGGTTCTCAGACGGCGAGCACCAACGGCAGTGGTGCTTTCACAGCCGGTCCTGCGGTTGCTGGCAATGGTCTGCGTGTGCTGGTTTACCGCGCTGACACAGGCGACTTGCTGGAAAACATCAAGGTGACAGACAACGGCACGTACAGCTTCACCACCAGCTATGTAGGCGTCGTGATCTTGGTGATCCGTGATGTCGATGCCGATGTGAACAACCCCGGCATGGATTACATGGACGAGGCCGGTGGCTTGGTCGATTTGGCGGTGGACTTGCGCTCCGTGGCGGTGTTGAGTGCAGCTGGCGGCACCCTGACTGCCAACGTGACACCGCTGACCGAAATTGCCGCCACCATCGCCACAGGCAAATCGGCGGCGCAAGCCGCAGCAGCAGGCTATGCCGAAGCCACACTCACACCTAGCGCGGTGGCCACCACCAACCAGGCCTTGGCCAAAGTGTTGGGCTTGGGTGACAACGTGGACGTCACCAGCGCAGTGGTCACAGCCATCACCGATGCCAACGGCAACGTCAACGCCGGCATGAACGACTATGGCCGTGTGTTGGCCGCTTTGTCCCATGCAGGTGATTTGGCATCGGTGATTTCAGCCATGGCAGCGGGCATTCAAGTCGATGCCAGTGGCAATGCCAGCTTCAATTCAGATGCGGGCAGTGCAGCACAGGTTTTGATGGCGCAAGGCATGGCCGAGGCCGAAACTGTGCAAGGGATTTCATTCACCAGCATGCCTGTGTTGCAGTCCGTCAAAGCCGCAGCTGTCAAGGCCTACAGCAGCGTTTTGCTTGGCAACCTGCTCAAGCAGGCTGAGTTGCTGGGACCGAACTTGACCGCCCAATTGAGCGCGGCCAAAGCCCAACAGCAAACGCTCAACACCGCATTTGAAAACCTCAGCAACGATGTGCTGAACAGCAGTTCGCTGAGCCAAAACGCCGTTTTTTTTGACGCCATCCATGCCAGCCGAGGTGCATTTGACAACGTGGTGGGCTTGGCGTTGAACAAGACGCTGGGACAGATCAGAGCAAGCCAACAACAAGCAAGTCTGCCCGCGCTGAATGAAACGGGCAAAGCCAAAGCGCAAGCCGCTTTTGACAATGCGCTGGTGAGCATGAAGCTGTTGGCGCAGACCGTGTTGGACCGATTCGCCTTGCAGGGGCTCAAGCAAGCGGACATGGCGGCCGACTGGGCCCAAGCATCACCCTCGGCGCTGTCGCGCCTGGACAGCCACTTGGTGTTGCTGTCTCAGCAGTTGGAGGCCGACCAGGTCCACGCGCAGGTTTGGCAACTCTTGCTGAGCCAAGTCAACAGCGCAGAGAAAACCTTCAACACCTTGCGCGCCAATCCCGCCAGCAAAGACAGCGATTTGTTGGCGGCCCAAACCAGGCTGTTGAATGCCACTGGGGCTGTGGCCCAAGCGCAAACCAGCAGCGCCGATCAAGCAGCCGCTGATCTGGCAACTTGGCAGTTGATGGCCATGCGACGCCAAGCCCACACAGACAACCCGACGGCGCAAACTGCATTGCAGTGGCAGCAGGTGATGGACATTGACGCCACACAGGTCAGCGGCGACAAGCTGATCGCTGACAACCTGGCCCAAGCCTTGAGCAGCAACGACTTGCCGTCGCTCAAAACGCATTTGCAGACCGCGGCCAACCGGGCCGCCACGGACATGGTGTTTGCGCGGGCCCTGCACCAAGCCATGGCGCAGTCACAGGATGCCACCACCGATGCTTTACAGCAATTGGCGGCAGACAAGGCCGTGGTTGACCAACGTTTGATCGATGCCTTTGAGGCCAAGCGCGCAGCGTCCCACACCACGCATTTGACCGTCCTCAACAGCTTGTTGGTGGCCCAAGCGGGTTCCGAAAAATTGGCGGCGCAAGATTGGGTCAGCCAGGGTGCAGACATCGACAGTGCAGTTTTCAAAGCCATGGTTGCCAAGAATGCCGCCAACAAGGCGCTGGTCAACTTGATGTTGGATGCTTTCGTCGACCAAGACCAAGCGCGTGCAGATTTGGCGCGTCAGCCATCGGATGCAGCGGCCTTGAAATTGTTCAATCGTGCGCAAGACATCATCGAGGGCGTGGTGAAAAGTTTCAGCTTGGAGGCGTTGTACCAAGTGCAACTGGCGATGGACAAGTCCTTGCACCTTGACGAACGCCCCGATGGGCGCAGCAACACGCTGGACTTGGATGCCACCGATGGGCCGCAAGAGGTGGTCCACTTGGGCATCGCAGAAGTCGGTGATTTGATCTGGTCGTTGGTCGTCAATGCCCAATACCCGGACGCCAAGTATTTCAGCCTGAGCGCAGACGGTGCATTGCAGTTTCTGAAAGCGCCCGACTATGAATCAGCAGGACAAAAAAACTTCAATCTGCTGGTGAAGCTGGCAGATGCGCAGGGTCATTTTGTGACCCAGGCCCTCACGGTGCAGATGGGCGATGTGAATGAAGCGCCCAACGCTGTTGACATCGCCGCGCACAAAATCGCCTTGGGTCGCGCCTTCAGCTTGGATCTGGCCTCCTGTTTCTCGGATGTGGATGCCAACGACGCATTGACCTTCACGGCTGAAGGTTTGCCACAGGGACTGCGCATCACCAACCAGGGGCAGATCGTTGGTGTTCCTGTTGGCTTGCAAGCAGCCTCGAAGGTCAAAGTCACCGCCACCGACGCGGGTGGTTTGAGCGTGAGCCAAAGCTTGGACATCTCGGTTTGGAACACCCCGACCTTGCAGACCGTAGCGCCCGCATCAGGCAGCAAGACCTTGGTCAAACAAGGCGATGTGGTCCAACTGGTGTTGAACGCCAGTGAAGCACTGATCCTTGGCGGCAGCGGTCTGCCCGCGTTGGCCGTCGAGTTCAATGGCCTGCCCTTGACAGCACAGTTTGTCGGTCTCAACAGCGCGGGCAATGCGCTGACCTTCAGCTTCACTGCGCCGGCCAAGTTCGGCAAGAGTGGCCTGCTCGCTGGGGATGGCCAAGCCCTGCGCGTCTTGGCCTTGGACATGAACGGCAGCACCTTGGTGGGGCAAACCACCGGCTTGCCCCTGGAGACCACCGCTGCACGCCTTACCACCACGGCCATCACCTTGGACAACACCGAACCTGCATCGCCGGGCTTGCAACTGGTGGACCTGGGGGTTGAGAGCAGCGATGGCTGGAGCCGAGCCACGGTCGTGAAAGTGGTGGGCTTGGAAGTCGATGCCACCTGGGATTACAGCTTGGACAGCGGCAACAGTTGGCGACCGGGCCCGCTTTTGCCCCACGGTGCTGGGCCAGGTTTTGCGCTCAATGATGAACAACGCTTTGCGCCTGGCGATGTGCTGGTTCGGCAGACCGATCGCGTGGGCAACGTCTCGCTGCCGGGCAGCGCCCAGCAACCTTGGGTGATTGACACCACTGCGCCCACCTTGAATTTGACCAGCAGCACCCCTGCATTGAAGGCTGGTGAATCAGCCACGTTGACACTCAGCTTCAGTGAAGCCCCAGCCACCTTGCCCCTCGTCACCAGCCCAGCTGGCATGGTCTCTGCCTGGATGGTGGGCAGCAGTGACACCGAATACACCGCCACCTTCACCCCCGGCGCAGACTTTGAAGGCGCAGCCCATTTCAGCCTCGGGGCTTGGTACGACCGGGCGGGAAACCTGGGTTCCACCCAGGCGCTGGCCAGCATGGCGGTGGACAGCCGGCTGCCGCTGGCCCCCAGTTTGATCTTCAGCGACACGGGTTGGAGTCCCAGCGATGGTGTCACAGCCACCACCTTGATCACTTTGGGTCAGCTGCAAACGGATGCGGCGTGGGCCTACAGCACCAACGGTGGCGTGGACTGGACCCCAGGCGTGGGCAACAGTTTCAACTTGACGCAGGGCAGCTATGCCCGAGGCCAGGTCATGGTCAAGCAAACCGATGCTGCAGGCAACAGCTCCTTGACCACCCGCTCGCCGGTCCACTGGCAAATAGACACCAGCGCGCCCCGCACATCGATTGACAGCGTCGCAGGGGACAACGTCTTGAATTGGCAGGAGCGCGAGGGCGGCGTCCGACTCTCCGGTCGCAGCGCGGGGGCGGTACCAGGCGATGCGGTGTCGGTGCAGTGGCACGGCACCAGCTTGGACACCCGTGTGCTGGCCGATGGCACCTGGGCCGTGGGTTTCAGCAAAGGCCAGCTGCCCAGTGGTGAACTGCCGCTGTCCGAGATTCGGGTGAGCATCACCGATCTGGCTGGCAACACCAGCACCATCGTCCACGCTGTTCGTGTCGATACGTTGACGCCCAGCATCGCTTTGCCCACCAGCACCATGCCCACCGATTTGCAGGGCTGGGCCCTGAACGTCACCAATGCAGTGACGGACAACATCCTCAATTTTTTTGAGTTGACCAGCATCACGCAAACTGGCGAGTGGCAACTTTCAGGCACCACCACCGCAGAGGCGGGACAAGACATCACCCTCATGCTCGATGGGCGCAGCTTCAAGGGCAGCGTCAGTGCAGGCAGCATCGTGGAGGGCATGAACACCTGGACGGTGGTCCACCAAGCAGGCAACCAAGATGTGGCCAGCGTGTTGGCGGGTTTGGTGCATGGCAACACTTACAGCCTCAAGGTGCAAGGCCGGGATGCAGCAGGCAATGTGTCGGCTTGGCAAGAAAGTGCGTTGCAGATCAAACTGTTCCCGCCCGATGTGCCGACGGTGGCCGTGCTCAAAACCAACAGCCTCACGCCAGTGCTCAGTGGCACGGCCCTGAAAGACACCAACACGGTGGATGCCTCTGGTGCCAAGATCTACAGCCAACTGGAAGATGGCGATCTGTTGATCGTCACCGTGGCTGGGCGCGACTTCAGCTTGCAGTTGCAAGCCTCACAAAACCAGAACGGCCCTTTGTCTTATGACCGCAGCACCCAGCAATGGAAGCTGGATTTGAGCGCCCACCGAGACAGCCAAGGCCAAGCCTTGCCCTTGATCCAAGGCAGCGGCGTGTTTGACATTGGCGTTCAGGTCAAAGCCGCGGGTTATGCCTTGCCCATGGCCGATCGCAGCAGCCAAGAGCTGATGGTCAAGACCATCAGCCACCCACCCGTCATCACCTGGAACCCGGTGGCCCAAGACGATGTCTTGAATGCCCTTGAAACCTTGGCTGCAGTCAGGCTCAGCGGCACGGTCAGTGACTTGGTCACTGGCAGCCCTGTCAATTGGGCCGCCGGCGCAGCCTTGCGCGTCGATCTGGAGGTCGGCGGACAAACCCAGACCTGGGGCACCACGGTCAACCCCGATGGCACCTGGTCGGTGCAACTGACCGCAGCCCAAGCGCAAGCCTTGCCATCGGGTTCGGTGCGTTTGTCCGCCACGGTGAACAGTGTCTTTGGCAACAGTGCCACGGCGACACGGTTGTTCAGCGTGGACACGGTGGCACCCACCCTGACGCTCAACGCGCCCTCAGACCTGGCGTTGAGCGCTGGCGAAACCGCTGCATGGCAAGCCGCGCTGAAAGTGGACGACAACGGCTCGGGCTTGGGTCCGGTCGAGGCCTTTTTGTTCAGTGGCTCCAATTTAACAAGCCAACTCAATATGACCCAAGACGCTGACGGCAACTGGGTCAGCGTCAGCGGGACCTGGTCTGTCAACAGTCAGTCCAAGGATTTGACCTCTTTGCCCGACGGCAACTACACCGTGCACGTGGTGGCCAAAGACCTGGCAGGCAACAGCACAATGCAGTCGCTGTCATTGGACATCGACCAAACCCAACCCATCCTGTCCTTTGAGATCCATCCTGCGCAGTTGCGGAAAAACCAGACGGCAGAGGTCACCTTGGTGCTCAGCGAGTCCATCGCTGCGCTGCCGCAACTCACACCCAGCCAAGGCAGTTTGTCAGCCTGGACGGCCGTGCCCCACAGCTCGGGCTTGCGCTACAAAGCCACGCTCACACCGCCCGACAACGACGGTGGCCGCATCACCTGGACCTTGGCCGCTTGGTCGGACGCTGCTGGCAACCCGGGCTTGGGGCAAGCACCGGCTGCCTTGGACTTTGACACCGTGTCACCCACCGTGCACGACTTGAAGGTGGTCAACCCCTTGCCCAGGCCGCTGGGGGTGAACGAGTCGGTGGTGGTGGAAGTGAAGTTCAGCGAGGCTGTTGTCATCGCGGGCATGCCTGTGTTGGACTTGCAAGTGGGCACGCAAACCCGAAGCGCGGTGTATGCAGGCGTCAAGACCGACACCAACAACACGCCAGACCCCAAGCTGCACCTGTGGCGCTACACCGTGCAAGTCGGAGACAACGCAGCGGATGGGATTCAAATCAGTGCCAATGCCTTGCGCCGGGTGGACAACGCCAGCATCCAGGACCCTTTTGGCAACGAGGCCGTCCTCACGCATGCCAAGCCCACCATCGACAGCGTGCTTGTCGACACCACGGCCCCCACCGTCAGCGTCTCGCTGGTCGGCACCGACACCCAGTTGGCATGGGGCGAAACAGTCACTTTGCAAATCGATTTCAGCGAACAACCAGCCAGCCTGCCCGAGCTCAGTGCCACCGCAGGCCAGCTTGGTGCGTGGACCCGAGTCCATGACACCCGCTACACCCGCTCTTTTGAACCCCACCCAGGGACCAGCAGTGCCAGCGTGGTGTTGAACTTGGGAGCTTGGACGGATCGGGCTGGCAACGCCGGGCAAGCTGGCAGTTTGACCTTGGCCGCAGGGCAGACACTCAGCGTGGACACCGTCGCCCCCACGGTGCTGGCCGTGACGGATGCAACAAGCGCATTGTGGACAAACACCGACATCAGCTTTGAAGTCACACTGAGTGAAGCCATCACCGGCACCTGGGATACCCGCCATTTCACGGCCACCCACGGCAGCGTGACTTCGGTCACCCCACTTGCCGGCCATAAATTGTGGGTGGTGGTGACCCCCAACGCCCAAACCGCTAAGGCCAATGTTGCATTGTCCCTGGTGGCCGGCTCGCTGCGGGATGCAGCGGGCAATGCTTTGGTGGATCAAGACCTGGCCCTTCTCAACAGCCAGCAGATTGACACGCTGGCACCCACCGTCAGCAGCCTCAGCTTGGGAGGCAAACCGGGCACCGCAGGCTATTACAGGGCGGGTGAAGTCCTCACGGTCACGGTGCAGATGAGCGAGGCGGTGACGGTTGTGGGCATGCCGCAAATCACCTTGAACTTGGGGGCCGCACAAAGCCGCCAAGCCACGTACGCCAGTGGCAGCGGCACCGACAGCCTGGTGTTCCATTACAGGGTGCAAGCGGGGGACACCGATGGCGATGGTGTGGCCATCAGTGACCAGGCTTTGCAGTTGCCGCCGGGCAGTGTGTTGCGCGATGCTGCTGGCAACTTAGCCACGCTCTCGCATGTTGGCGTGGCGGCAAGCGGCAGTTTCAAAGTCGACACCGCGCTGCCCACGGTCACCATCACCTCGGACCGCTCCAGCCTGAACGTGGCCAACAACACGGCCAACCTGAGCTTCACCTTCAGCGAAGACCCGGGCACCAGTTTCACGTTGTCGGATATCCAGGTCACTGGGGGTGTGCTGTCCAATTTCAGCGGCACGGGCTTGGTGCGCACCGCCCAGTTCAGCTTGCCGATGTCGGCCAAGGGGTGGGTGGAGGTGTCTGTGGGCAACGGCGCGTTCAGCGATGTTGCCGGCAACCTCAACACCGATGGCAGTGAGGCTGACAACACGCAAAAGTGGTATGCCGACTCGTCTGCGCCATCGGTCAGCATCACCACAGCGCTCTTGGGTGGGGCACTCAACGCCAAAGTGATCAGCAGCGAAGCAGGCAAGGTGTATGTGGTCAACACCAACGTGCAAGTCGAAGACAGTGCAGGCACGGGCCTTGAGAGCAACATCACCAACGCTGCGGACGACACATGGAACATCGTGAGCATTGCCGATGCGCAAGCGGGTGTTCAAGTGGACTTGCCCATCACGGGGCTGCAAGATGGGGTTTACCGCGCCTACGCGGTGGATGCCTTGGGCAACATGTCCTGGCAGTCTTTGAACACCATCACCGTGGACAACACGCCACCCAGCATCCTGTCTAGCAACCAAGCCAGTGTGTTGGAGAACCGACAAGCGGGTGAGGTGGTCTATGCCACCTTGGCGTCAGATCAGGTGTCGGGCAACTTGAGCTTCAGCTTGCTGGGGCCAGATGCGGACAAATTGACGATAGACGCCGCCGGTGTGGTCACGATCAACGCCAGTCCCAACCATGAGGTCAAGTCCAGTTATGCCTTCACTGTGCGGGTGAGCGATGGGGTGAACACCAGCGAACAGACCGTCACTTTGCAGGTGGATGACGTCAACGAGGCGCCCAATGCCGCTGACAAAACCATCACGATCAATGAAGATGCCGCGCACACCTTCAGCGCTGCTGACTTTGGCTTCAGCGACGCCACGGGCGAGACCCACACCTTGCGCGCCGTCAACATCACGCAGTTGCCCAGCACCGGGCAGCTGACCTTGGCTGGCGCGCCGGTGACGGTCGGCCAAAGTATCTTGCTGGCCGACATCGGTTTTTTGGCGTTCACGCCCTTGCCCCATGCCCATGGCAGCAACCACGCCAGCATTGGTTTCACTGTGCAGGACGACGGTGGGACGGCCAACGGCGGAGTCGATACCAGCACGCCCAAAACCATCACCCTGGACGTGACACCGATCAACGATGCACCCACCTTGGGTGCAGTGAGCCCCTTGCTGGGATTCACAGAAGACGCCTACACCGTGATCAGCCATGCCATGCTCGCGGCTGCTGCGGATGAGGCCGACATCGACAGCCCTGTTCAATTCCGGTTTGTGAGCATGAGCTCCGGCCATTTGCAAAAGTGGACGGGCAGTGCGTGGGCCGATGCGTCGGCTGGCACCACCTTGGCCGAGGGCGAGACATGGCGCTGGCAGGCCGCCCCCAACACCTTTGGTTTGGTGGATGGCTTCACCATTCAAGCCTATGACGGCAGCTTGACCTCGTCCGCACCGATCCAGGTGAAATGCCAAGTGGCCGCTGTCAATGACGCGCCCAGTTTCAGCAGCATGAGCGCGGCGGTTGACACGGTGCTGGAAGACCAAGCGGTGGAAATCACCTTCAATGAACTGCTGGCCAAAACCAATGCGGTGGATGTAGACGGTCACGTCAGCGCCTTTGTCATTCAGGCGGTCAGCGCTGGCACGCTGAAAATCGGCAGCAGCGACGCCAGCGCACAAGCCTTCCATCCCAGCAGCAACAACACCGTCCACAGCGGCAACTACCTGTATTGGACGCCAGCACCCAATGCGAATGGCAGCTTGAATGCCTTCACCATGCTGGCGCAAGACAACAGCGGTGCGCTCTCCAATGTCAGCGTTCAGGTGCAGGTGGCGGTGACGGCCGTCAATGATGCACCGGCCCTGGTGTTCACCGGTGCCCCTCCCAGTTTCACCGGTGTCGACGAAGACAGCGCCAACTTCACGCCTGTCAGCTTGGGCTTGTCAGGCGTTGCCCTTGCCGCCCCGCCCAACGATGAAGCCTCGCAAACACTCACCTACAGCGTCACCGCCATTCCCAACTTCATCACCTTGTGGAAGGCTGATGGCACCACCCCGGTGTTGGCCAACGCCGCAGGTCTGAGCTTGGGCGATCTTCAGGGCTTGATGTACAAAACCGTGGCCAACCAGCATGGCTCAGGCTACATCCAGTTTCAAGTGACGGACAGTGGCGACACCGCCAACGGCGGGGTCAACAGCTTGACTGTTCAGATAGGTGTGACGGTCAATGCGGTGAACGATGCCCCCTTGCTCAGCGCGGGCCAACAGAGCCAGCGCCTGGTCGAGGCGGGCAACCAGTCCGGTGCTGCCCATGCCAGCATCAAATTGTTCAAAAGCGATGTGGACAACACCGTGGTGTATGACGCAGGCATGTTGAGCACCCAAGGCTGGACCACCGTCAATGCCGGGGCCACCTACACCAAAAACGGTACCTATGGCAGCCTCACCCTCACCACAGCCACCGATGTGGTGAGCTATGAACTGGACAACAGCAAGGCCACCACCCAAGCACTGACGCAAGACAGCGATGGCCTGCCAGTCACCGTGGCCGAGCGATTCGCCATTGCCGTGTCCGACGGCATGGCCAGCAAGCAAATCGAACTCCAGTTTCAGATTGACGGGGTCAACGACAACCCCGCACTGAGTGCGCCCAGTGCCATTTCGCTGGTGGACAGCGCCGCACCCGTCAGCTATGGATTCGTGGTGGGGGCACTCGCGGCCACAGACGCTGAAAGCACCACCCTGGTTTATGGCATTGATCAGGGCATCACGGGTGGGACAGACACCTTCAACACGGCCAGCGACGCCTCCACCTTGCTGGTCACGCACGATGTCAAAAAAGTCGGCATCTACGGCACCCTTTATCTGAAAAGCAGCACCGGCGCTTATTTCTTCCTGCCCAACAACGTGGCCATCAACCAATTGGCCTCTGGCAGCGCATCGGAGGAGTTTGTGGTCAGTGTGTCAGATGGCATCTTGGTCAGCAGCCAAATCCTGACCGTGAATGTCAGCGGTGCCAACGAGGCGGCCACCGCCACCAACAATGTCTTGAGCATCAGCTTGGGCAGTGCCACCAGCTATGACGGCACCAGCACGGGCAGCCATGCGTTGACGCTGAGTGATTTTGGGTTGAATGACGTTGAGGGCAACACCACGGCATCCGTTGTGCTGACAGCCTTGCCCGCGTTCGGTACGCTGACGCTGGATGGCAACAGCGTGCTGGTCAACAGCACGGTCAGTTGGACAGATATTGCCAACGGCAAGTTGGTTTACACCACAGCGATCAACCCCAGCGCAAACATCTACAGCGGCAGCTACGGCCAAATCGGTTTCAAGGTGCAAGATGGCAGCTACACCAGTGCGCTGAAAGCCCTGAGCTTGAACGGCACCACCGAGTATGTGGACATAGGCGCATTGACCGCGGCCAACAACAAACAAATTGTCAATCAAGTCACGCTCGAGGCCTGGGTGATGGTGCCCAGCACGCAGGGCGCTGAGGCCAAAATCTTTGACTTGAGCAAGGGCAAAAACACCAACAACATTCTCTTGTCCTCGACGTACTTTCGCTTGATGAACGGCGCCACCATTGTGGGTGAAATTGACCACGCGGGCTTGGCTGCAGGCCAGTGGACGCATCTTGCCGCGACGATTGATGGCGCTCAGATGAGCTTGTTTGTCAACGGCGTCTTGGTGGGTCAATCCACCATCACCAGCGGTCGATTCTTGAGCGACACCACATCGGCCACAGCCAACGACCGGACTCAAAACTGGATCGGTCGAAGCAGCGGCAACGACCCGTTGATGGCTTTGTCCATCCGCGATGCCCGCATCTACAACGATGTGCGAAGCCGGACTGAAATTGTGCAAGACCTGCAGGGCCAATTCAGTGCCGATGACCCCAACTTGCTCAAGCGCATGAACTTTGACGGTACCAACGCCGGTGTCGATGGCGCTGTTCGGCAAGTGGTCAGTGGCTTGCTGGGCCAAGACACCTACACCGACCATGCCAACAGCCTGGTGGTCAACCTCAGTGCCTTGGCCCTGAATGTGTCCGGCGATGGCGCAGCCAACAGCCTGAGTGGCAACTTGGGCAGCGATGAATTGAACGGACTGGGGGGCGCAGACACCTTGACAGGCGCTGCTGGCCACGATGTGCTCCATGGCGGCGATGCCAACGACACCCTGAGCGGGCAAGACGGCATGGACATCCTGATTGGCGCAAAGGGGTCGGACAATTTGTCAGGTGGCAGCGGCAGTGACACGTTCAAATGGCTGACCGGTGATGGTGATGGTGCAACCGACACCGTGACGGATTTCTCGTTGATAGATGGTGACAAACTGGACCTCACAGGTTTGCTGTCGGTGGCCAATGCCACGACGCTGAAAAATTCGCCCCAATCGTTTTTGAGCCTGACTTCATCGGGTGCCAGCTCCACCGCGTTGTTGAAGGTTGATCTCCATGGCTTGGCGTCTTTCACCACGCCCGAGTTGACCATTTCATTGACAGGTGCTTGGGCTACAGGCAATTTGAACCTGACCCTGGCGCAACTCATTGCCAGCAAAGCTTTGATGGTGAGTTCATCATCTGCATTTGGCTACATCGACACCAAGGCCACCAACACCTTCAGTTCGGTTGTGGGCTCTCTGAACGAAGCCAACACCTATGTTGGATCATGGACCTACAGTTTGACGGGCAGCACCACAGCCACCACCACCTTGAGTGGGGTGACCTATGACCGCAGCCATGCCAGCACCTACGGCATTTTGTACTTTCAAAGCACCTCTGGCTTGTATGTGTTCGTGCCTGATGCAGCAGCCATCAATGCCATCACCGCCAATCAAACCCAAGCGTTCAATTTCACTGTTTCCGATGGCACGTCCAACATCAGCCAAACATTGACGCTCAATTTGGTGGGTGCCAACGACACACCTGTCAACACGGTGCCAGGCGCACAAACCGTGGCAGAGGGTGGCTTGTTGAACTTGACTGGCATCAACATCGCGGATGCTGACACCGGCACCACCTACACCGTTGTGTTTTCATTGCCCAGTGCCTCTTATGGCTCATTGGTTTTAAGGCCCATCACCACACTCACACCAGGCGTGTCACTAACATGGGTGAATTCAACGTCGTATCGGGTATCGGGTGCCAAAGACGCCGTGATCAACTACTTGGCCACCAATCCATTGTTGTTTGCACCAGCCGCCAATTTCACGTCTGATACGTCGTTCAACATCACCATGACGACCAGCGATGGTGTGAATTCCCAGGCCAACACGGTGCCCATCAAGATCACACCCGTGGCCAATGACACACCGACTGCCAAGCCTGTTGCTTTGGCCGCCTTGGCCAACGAAACCACGACCTTGAGCTTGAGCCATTTCGGCTACGCAGACCCTGATGGTGACCCGTTGAGTTCAGTGACCTTCAGCCGTTTACCTTCTTCATCTGACGGTCATTTGCAATGGAACAATGGCAGCAATTGGGTGGATGTGACAGCTGGGCAAAGTGTTTCTGCCGCAGACATCGCGAATGGCCATGTGCAATTTGTACATACCGCCACCACCAGCACAGCGCCTTTGCAAATAGGTTATTTCGTCAACCAAGTGGACACAGCAACATCCGTGATGAATCGCTCCAGCCCTTCACCAACTGGCATGGTGCTGCGGTTGGATGGGGTGAATGATTATTCATTGAACGGCAGTTACACCTTGCCCTCTGGCAGCATGACGATTGAAATGTGGCTCAAACATGAGCGGCTGGGCACAACGACGGTTTACACCTCTGGGGTATCGGGCTTCACGTTGTCCGGCAGCACTGCGGTGATTGTCAACATGAACCCGCTGTACACCCCCGATGTGGCCAATGATGGTGAAGCCTTGATGCTGGTCATCCCTGTCGAATACCGAACAGCAGATGCATGGCGACATCTCGCCTTCACCATCGACAACACCAAAGCCTCGCTCTTCATCGATGGTCAAGAGGTTTCAAGTGGGTATTTCTCCACCCCATTTGTCGCCAAGACGGCACAAGGAAGTGCCCTGTTTGCAAGGACTGGGGAAGGCACCAACTCCAATGCGAATTATTGGAAAGGTGAAATCTATGACTTTCGAATCTATTCAGTCGCACGCGATGCCGGGCAGATTCAAAATGACATGCAAGGCCTTGTCAATGTCAACGACCCCGCACCGTTCAAACAATTCAAATTTGATGGCACAGACAGCGCAGGCGTGATGTCTGGGCTCACGTTCTATGACGGCTTGACTTCAACTGGTGCTGGCAAAGTTCAATCTGCACCCATTGCGCCTGTGGGTGACAGTAGCTTGCTGATCTACGACCGCTTGATCTCGGGCACTGCTGGCGATGACAGTGGTGCGACCGCCTTGATTGGTGGAGCTGGTGCTGATTGGATCAGCGGTGGCGCTGGCAATGACTGGCTTGAGGGCGGCGCGGGCCATGATCTGTTGTTGGGTGGCACAGGTGTTGACACCATGACAGGTGGTGCAGGTGCCGACACTTTCAAGTTTGTCAAAGGTGATGGCGGCACCACCATCAACAGCAGCACGGCCAAGACCATCACCGACTTCAATGCGGCTGAGGGCGATGTGTTGGACTTGTCCGATTTGCTCCTCAGCTCCAACATGACCACCCGAGACTTTGGTGGTGCAACTGCCGGTGCTTATGGCAGCATGAGCAACTTCCTTCAATTGACCCAATCTGGCAACGATGCGGTCTTGAAAGTGGACCTGCAAGGCACGGCGAACAAAGCCGGTTTTGCCACACCCGATTTGGTCATCACACTCACTGGCGCCTGGGCCTCCATCGGACCAAACCTGAACGCCGCCACCGGTCTGGTCGATGAAACAACTTCCAATGTGTACAAAAACTTTTTAGCGGGCAACTTCATCATTTGAAGCCCCGTGGGACAGTCGCAACCACAGCTGCGGGAAAAATTTTCAACCGATCACAATGCCTGAATTAGCAGGGATGGTGATTTGATGCACCAATTGCGAGATGAAGGTGTTGGTGGTGACGCCATTGGCATTGTTGTTGAAGCTGTCGTAGGTCAAACTGGACAGGGTGATGGTCAGTTGGTCTGAGTTGGTGGCTGTCCAGTCGTGGTCAAAGTCCACCGTGAGGTTGATTTTTCCGTCTGAGCGTTTGGCGGCCCTCAAGTACTCTGACAGCTTGGTGCTGTTCGGCACGATCGTGCCTTTGAGCACTCCCGACAGGTCTAGTACATCACCACCATTGCCCATGGTGAAGTCGGTGATCGTGTCCATGTGGTTGGGGTTTGCCATGGCTGTGGTGTAACCCCCGAAGGTGTCACTGCCTGTGCCACCGGTGAGCAAGTCGTTGCCTGCACCGCCCACCAAGGTGTCATTGCCTGCGCCGCCCACCAGGGTGTCGCGACCAGCGCCACCATTCAAGCTGTCGTTGTTGTTCGTGCCTGTTTGGTTGGTCGAGACAATCACTTGGGGCACCAATTTCGAGATGAAATTGTTGGCGGTAGCAAGACCGAAATCGTCATAGTTCAAATTGGCCAAGTTGATGGTCATTCTGTCGCTGGTGGTTTGGGTAAAACCATCAAAGTCCACGGCGAGGTTGATTTTTCCGTCACCGCGTTTGGTGGCAGACAGGTACTCTGACAACTTGGAGCCATCTAACACGACCCTGCCGGTCAGCAAGCTTGACAGGTCCAACCAATCACCCGAATCTGTGTCTGTACGCATGGTGAAATCGATGATCGTGTCATCAGCGCTCAGACCGGTGAACACATCACTGCCCGCACCGCCAGTCAATAAATCACTCCACGCACCACCATTCAAGGTGTCGTTGCCATCACCGCCCAACAAGGTGTCCACGCCCGCGTCAGACGCCACGCCCGTCGCACTGACTGTGTCGCCAACCAGCCAGTCATCACCTGCACCACCCTCTAATAAGTCGTTGCCGCCGTTGCCTTGCAGGGTGTCTTTGCCAGCGCCACCCACCAGGTGGTCGCGGGTCGCTGAACCCGCACCACCTGTCAAGGAATCATCACCTTCGCCGCCCAGCAAGGTGTCCTGGCCTGCACCACCGTTCAAGCTGTCGTTGCCTTCACCGCCATCCAGGCGGTCGTTGCCCTTGCCGCCGGTGATTCTGTCGTTGCCCTTCAAACCCTTGAACACCTGGTCTTTGTCGAAGTTGTCAGAGTCTGAAATTGAAGAAA
>Ga0164292_10001505_pt1 | contig 18868 bp, 10 predicted proteins | sample GEODES117metaG_FD_111486 | JGI IMG/M metagenome (GOLD analysis project Ga0164292, IMG submission 111486) | Eutrophic lake water microbial communities from Lake Mendota, Wisconsin, USA - GEODES117 metaG | ecosystem: Environmental > Aquatic > Freshwater > Lake | place: USA: Lake Mendota...
AGTCTATTACTAAAGTTGGGGTGCTATAATGCCTACCTGCGAAACCACAAGTTTTACATTCCCACTACTTGCAGACATACACTATCCAATTGTAGAACAAACTGCATTAGGCAGTATCAAAAAACAATGGATTCATGACAAGACCCTGTCTTGCAGTTTGACTATTGCAGGATCTGCAATGGCAGAGGACGTAAAGCCAAATGTTAACATCACAAAAGAAGTAATTCTATTAGGAAGATTCAGATCAGATATTAGACTTTCTAGCACAGATGCAAGAAATGCAATAACTAATATCCTGATTACGAATATTAGAGATACTAACGGCAATGAAATTTATGTAGAAACATCTGGACCAAGATCTGGAAAGTCAACCCTTTTTGAGGTTGCTACAAATGAGCCATTTATTAACCCATTTGGCTCAATAGAGTATTACAAGGTAGTCCTACGTAGATCTGAGAACCAGGGGACTGATGTTTAATGCTGACAATGAGCGTAGACTTATCAAAGTTTAACAGAGACATGAAACACATTATGGCTTACTCTAATGGATTCTTAGAGGGTGCCGAAAGGGCAAAGCCATTGCTTTTGCAACTGCTTGGAGCAAGAATGTCAGAAATGCTTAAAAACTTTATTGACTCAAATGCCAGGGTAAATCCAGAAGCACTTCATCACGTATATGAATGGTATCAGACAGGAAGTCCAAACGCAAGACTATTCGATATTAGTTATGTCGTCACAGGTGGTGGACTAACAATATCTTCTTCATTCAGTCAGTCTAGAAGCATTAAGTCTGGGTCCAGAGTGCCATTCTATGACAAGGCTAGAATTATGGAAAATGGAATTCCTGTAACGATTGTTCCTAGGACAAAGTTGGTGTTTGAAGTAGATGGAGAAACAGTGTTTACGCCAAACGCAGTTACAGTTCGAAATCCAGGTGGTCAGACACAGGGAGAGTACGAAAGAGTATTTAATCTATTTTTTGATGTATACTTAAAGCAGTCCTTTTTAAATCAAACAGGCATTATAGCAAAACTAAACCAGGGAAGCGACTTTGATGCAAAGTTTGCTTCAGCAAAGCGTGGCGGTAGAGCATTAGGTCTGGCAACAGGATATAGTTGGATGTTGAAAGCAGGTAAAGAATAATGGCAATGTCATACCCACCAATTTTTATTAACAAGTACTTGGCTGAGAAGGTATCAGAGCAGTTCGATGGTAACTTTACACTGCCATTTTTTCCAACACTACCCACGGACATCGATGCCCTAACTGAGACATTTCCACTCAGCAACGGAACCTTTGCGGTATACGACAGAATGTTTAAGTATAGAAGACAACCATTCCCACACATTAAATCAGAACAACTACTTTACTATTTCTATAAAATGCAGGGAGACTCTGAACTCATGATGGAAGTATCTCAAAAAGCCTATGATCTTCTAGACCGTGAAGACGAGTCAGCCCAAGAACTAAACGAGTGGGTCAGGGCTTTGCCAAGGAACGCTAATGGAACAATCTCATTTGGCAACGACCCAACTGAGTTCCACCCTGTATTTTTCCACAAAATGAAGATGTATCAATTAGAAGAAACCAGAGACATTGTAGACTTTGGAACAGCCAGAACCTATGCTGGCAATAAGATAATCATTGACTATGACTATCACCAGGTTGTCTAAAAAGGCTGGTATACTTAGTGGTGAGGAAACATCGCCCAAAATTCCATAAAGAAATAAGAGGTGAAAATTATGGCATACAGCAGAGGTAATAACACCAACATCATCGTTGGTGCAGCAGCCCTCTTCGTCTTCAAGGACGGAGAACTAACAGACGCTGACCTTCCAGGTTACGATGACGGATATTCTTTCCGTGACTCGCTATCTGGATACACTGGTCAGGGATCTGCAGATGCAACAAAGGCAGCAAACTTTAAGAACGTAGGTTACACCAGCAATGGTCTAGAACTACAATTCCAGCCAGACTTCGGTGAAGTACAGGTTGACCAACTTCTTGACGTTGCTAAGTTGTACAAGCAGGGAATGCAGGTTAACCTGAACACATCATTCGCTGAAGCAACTCTAGAAAACCTTCTTTACGCTACTGCAGGAACAGAGACTGACTGGGACAACGGAGTAACCGACCCAGACCTATCAGTTTTGAACCTATCAGCAGGTAACTTGGGTGAATGTCCGATTGAGCGAGGAATCGTTGCAGTTGGTCCAGGTACAGGAGACTGCTCTCCAGCAGAGCAGATTGAGCGTATCTACGTTGGTTACCGTGCACTCTCAATTGAGAATGTTACAGTATCAGCAAAGCGTGACGAGGCAACAATGTTCGAAGTATCGTTCAGAATGCTTCCAAACAACGACGCTTCATATGGTAAGATCGTAGATCGCACCATCCCAGCAGCATCGTAATATAACTTAATATTGTAGGAAACCGTCTAGTTAACTCTAGGCGGTTTTCTTTTTGGTACAATAGATAGATGGCTACTAAAGTATATAACTCGGCAATGATCTACACCATAGATGGTGAGGGCGTATACCTTACCCCACTAAAGATTAAATATCTTAGATTGTTTATGGAACAGTTTGAAAATGTTCGTAAAGCAACAGATGATTCGGATGCCTTTGAGTTTGTGTCTAAATGTGCACTGATAGCAATGATGCAATATAAGCCAGAAATCAAGACTATAGAACAAATTGAAGATTCCTTCGACCTACCAAGCCTATACAAAGTTCTAGAAATTGCTGCAGGTATCTCAATCAAAGACCCAGAAGACACAGGAGAGAGCATTTCCAAACAAGCCAATAACCAAGAAAACGCTACCTGGGAAACTATGGACTTAGCCAAACTAGAGTCTGAGGTATTTTTGCTAGGTATCTGGAAAGACTATGAAGAACTAGAGTCATCATTGTCAATGCCAGAACTATCTGAAACCCTTAATGCCAAAAGAGAAGAATCTTATAACGAAAGAAAGTTCCTAGCAGCACTAAAGGGCATTGATATTGACGGCGGTAGCAAAAAAGAAGAAGAGAATGCCTGGGAGAAAATGAAAAACAAGGTATTTAATAAAGGTGGAGACCCAAACGATGTAACATCGCTAAGAGGTCTAAAGGCTCAAAAGGCTGGCTTCGGTATTGGAATGGGCTTGTCATATGAAAAACTATAATTAAGATTATGTGTTTATGTTATAATAATATAGACCTTTAAAGGAGGAAACACATGGCAACAACCGTAAAAGAGGCAAAGACAGTTACTTTGCTTGACGGAACAAAAATTGATATCAGACCACTAAAGATCTCTCTACTTCGCCCATTCATGGACAAGTTTGAGAAGATTTCAGAAGTCGCTGACAATAACTCAAAGTCGATGGATCTTCTTCTAGACTGTGTAGCAATTGCTATGAAGCAATACAAGCCAGAACTAGCAGAGAAGCCAGAGGACCTGGAAGATCTTCTTGACCTTCCAACAGTATACGAAATCGTGGAGGAAGCGTCTGGTCTTAAGATTGCCCAGGCTGCTACTACAGTTCTGTAGTAAAAATAAATTAAAAGAGGTGTTTATGGATGGCTGATTCTCAGACTAATATCAATATTAATATTGATACCAGTCAAGCCTTGGCAAATCTAAAGGCTTTACAGTCTCAGATATCAGCCTTCCAAACATCTATGGCTCGTGGCTCTGCCACGCAAGCAGCCAATGCTGCAAAACTTAGACAAAATCTAATTAACGATATTAATGCAACTAAAAAGTTTTCTGCTGGTATCGAAAATATTAAGACCACTACTGAGTCTTTTACAACCGCACTTGAAAAGAATAAACTCTCTATGGGAGAGTACTTCAGGTATGCAGGTGGAGCAACCAAAAACTTTGGCAAACTCTTTAAGAGTGAGATGTCAACTATTGACAAGGTTGCTCGTGAACGTGTTAAAACACTACAGACCCAATACATTCAACTAGGTCGTGACGCTTCTGGTGCCATGAAGGCAATTGCTGTCAGACCACTAGTTCTTGACATGGAAGACCTGGGCACTAAAACAGCAATCGCTGCTCAGAAGCAACAGATTCTAAACCAACTACTAAAGCAAGGATCAACAAACCTACTCAACTGGGGTAAGAATACCCAGTGGGCTGGTCGTCAGTTGATGGTTGGTTTTACCGTTCCTCTTACTATGGCAGGTACTGCAGCAGCCAAGATGTATATGGAACTTGAAAAGGCTTCTATTAAATTTAAGCGTGTATATGGTGACTTCAATACTACCGCTAAAGAAACAGACAACATGGTTAAGAGTCTTCAGATTCTTGCTCAGGAATACACTAAGTATGGTGTAGCGGTAGCAGACACAATGGAGATGGCTGCAGAGGCTGCAGCAGCAGGTAAGACTGGAGCAGACCTAATGCAACAGGTAGCAAATGCTACTAGACTATCCGTTCTGGGTGCTGTAGAACAATCACAAGCACTTGAAACAACGATGTCTCTAACAAATGCATTTGGTCTTGCAGCAGAAGATCTGTCTGGAAAGATTAACTTCCTAAACGCAGTTGAAAACCAAACCGTAACATCTATTGAAGACCTGACCATTGCTATTCCAAAGGCTGCTCCTGTTATTAAGCAACTTGGTGGAGATGTAGAAGACTTGGCATTCTTCCTAACCGCTATGAAGGAAGGTGGAATCAACGCATCTGAAGGTGCTAACGCACTTAAGTCTGGTATTGCATCTATGATTAACCCAACTGCAAAGGCATCTGAATTTTTGCAAGGATTTGGAATTAACTTAAAGGGAATTGTAGAAGCAAATAAGGGAGATATTAAGGGAACCATTGTTCAGTTCGCACAAGCACTAAACACCCTTGATCCACTAAACCGTGCTCAGGCTATTGAGCAACTATTTGGTAAGTTCCAATTTGCACGTCTATCTACTCTATTCCAAAACGTTACTAAAGAGGGCACTCAAGCACAAAGAGTTCTAGAACTAAGTAATGCAACAACAGAAGAACTTGCAATCCTGTCTGAGCGAGAGTTGAAGCGAGTAGAGTCTTCTCCAATGTTTAAGTTCCAAAAGGCTGTAGAGGATATTAAGGTCAAACTTGTACCAATTGGAGAAGCATTCTTAAAGGCTATCACGCCTGTCATTGATTTTGTTGGCAAGTTCCTTGACGGCTTTAATAAGATGTCCGATGGTGCCAAGAGTTTCTGGGTTACATTTACAGGTTTAGTTGCAGGTCTTGGTCCACTATTACTAATGACAGTTGGTCTTATTGGTAACGGTGTTGCAAACCTTATCAAGATGTTCGTTGGAATTAAGTCATTCATCAACAGAACAACCCAAGAAACTGGAATGCTTGGCGAGTCAACCTCGTACATGACAGAAACTCAATTAAGAGCAGCAGCCGTAGCAGCATCGCTTGACCAGATTCACCAACAACTTACACAAAGATTTACCTCAGAGGCAGCAGCAGTAGATGCTCTAACTGCAGCATACGGTAGAAACATTACTGCTCAGAATGCATATGGACCTGCTGGAACTATGCAGTCAAGCGTTGGCAAGAAGTATGCAAATGGTGGCATTATTTCTGGTCCTGGTACTGGAACGTCAGACTCTATTGTCGCTATGGTATCAAACGGTGAAGCAATCATTCCTGCTAAATCAGTAGCACAAAATCCAGACTTAGTTCGTGGTCTCATTGCTGGAAATGTTCCTAAATTTAGCATTGGTGGCATCATGGGTGCATGGAATAGGAAAGACTGGTCTGGAGAAAAAGAGTATCAGCACACCCACGTTTCTGGTGAAATTGAAAAAACCGCAGAGGTTGTTAAGATTCTTGACAATGGAATTTTACCAGGATTTAGCAAACTTAGCCCACTTCTAGCAGATGCAGTTTCCATATTGGGAGACTTTACAGCCTACAAATCAACAGATCTAAACCAGGCTGCTAAAAAAATGGGAAAGCATGCAGGCAAGGACTTTTCGGATCCACAACAATTCCTACAAGAATGGCAAATGAATGACCGTGAAGGATTTATTAATCTTGCTCAAAGATCAATGGCTGCAGGAGAACTTCCAAACACCCCAGGAGTCATGCAATCAGTAGAAGAACTAGATGTTCTTGTTGGACAAAGAGTTGCAGAATCATTGTCAGACCCAAATATTGATAAGTCAATAGAAGGATGGCTAGACCAACTAATTGCTGATGTAACTCAAACAATAATTCAAGAATTTGCAACTTCTGGAGAAGAGTCAAGACAGCAGGTTGCCCAGGCATTCGCTGGAAGAGCAAACACGCCAGTAACACATAGACTTGATCGTCTAGGAGAAAGAATAAATCCAAAAACTGGAGAACCATTTGGAAAGGCTAAAAACTTCCTTGAATATGCAATGGAAGAAGGATTGGCCACTAGTAAAGAGACTGGAAATGGAATAGATGTATACTCTTCAGAAGTTCCAGGTCTGAAGATTGGAAGAACCACAAGTGGTGGAATTCTAAGAGGTACAAGTGCTTCTCAAAATGCATATGCAAAATATATTTCAGGTGGTTCTCACACAACTGGAATTCGTAATGCAAAAACTAGTATTGACGGCATGACCGTACCAGCCCCACAGGCTACCGCACAATACCTGACTCCAAAAACAAATGGAGCAGAAGACCAAACAGAATATAATAACGGTAAAGAATCTGTAGCAACCCCAGCAAATGATTCATTTATTGTTTCACAAGACCAGGCAAAGCGAAATAGTCCACACAGAGATGCCTTTAGTCTTGGTGCAGAAGATCAAAATGAATACAATAGGGGTGCAAAGTCTGTTCCGCCTCCAGCACCAGGCAAGATTCCTGGTGTAGATGCTCCATTTGCACCACCAGCAGAACCAAAACTTGGACTTATGCAACGTGCAAAGATTAAGTTGGGAAGTGCTGCTGCTGGAATTGCTGCAAATGCTGCTGGCTCTAGATACCTCGGACCAGCAGGAGGCAAGTTGGCTGGTGCTGTGGCATCAGCAGGTGCAGAAAAACTGTTAACCGCAGCATCTGTCGGGGTAGAAAAACTTAAGGGCAAGATTGCTCAAGTAGGGGACAAACTTGTAGATAGATGGAACCAGTCTATTGATGATGAAATTGCAGCAAAGAATAAGGTACACGCTGCAAGAGTAGATTTGGCAGAACGAATGCTTATGGCATCTGATGACGAATACATTGCCATCAATCAGCAAAAAACTAATCTGCAGGAAAAACTTTGGAACACTAACTATCTGACTAAAGAAGAGCAGGCATTGCTGCAGCAACACATGCAGACCCTTGGCGAAAAGAGAACTGCTTTGGTTTCAGAAATTGCACAAAATGGAACAGAGTCTGAGGTTGTTCAAGAACGTCTTAGAATTGCTCAAGAGCGTAACAACGCCATCGCAGCAGAAGAAGTAGCAAACCTACAAGAGGCTGACAATAATAAAAAGCGTAAGGGATTAAGTGGTGCGATTGGTAGCATGAGTGGCAAGTTGTCTGGAATGCTAATGACAGCATCAATGGTAACTGGTGCACTTTCAATGGCAGGCGGAGAAGTAGGAAAATTTGCCCAAACACTTATGCCAGTAATTTCTGGATTGACAATGCTGCAGATGGTTCTTCAGAACGTCAACAATAAATATGCTAGGTCAGCGATCACAATGGTAGCAGCCATGGCACTTGCTGCCTATGGAATACAGCAATTTAAAGAATCAGTTGGAAGAGGAATCGACAAAGTTCTTGAATTTAATGACGCTATCGGAACTGGTGCCAAAGCAATTCAGGGTCTTGCAGAGTTTGCAGGCAAAGTTTCTGCATCTGAAATTATGGATAAGCGTAGGCAAGAAAGCCTAAACCCATTCCAAGTAGTAAGTGGAAAAACAACGTTTGGAGAAAACTTTGCAAAGTCAGAGGCTGGAGATGCACTAATCAAGGCAGCAGGAGCCTCTGCATCAGTTCAAGGAATTGGGGCTTCTGGTACTCAGTCATCACTATTCGGACAACTTGCTACCGCAGTTCTTTCAAATGCCATCACTGCACAGCAGGCTAGAAGCATTGCCATTAACATTGGTAGAAAAATGGGCAACGTTGAACTTGGTATTAAAATTGCTGGAGAACTGTCAACATTGCTCGGTCCAAATGGAGAAAATGTAATTAAAGATGGTCTAACAATTAGAACAAAACTAATACAGGAAAGTCAAAACCAGATTGGTATGACCTCAAGCAACATGGCTCAGTATGGAGGAATGACAGGATCTGAAATTGGAAGCGGTGCCTTGAGTGCTGCTGGATATGGAACTGCTGGTCTAGTTGCTGGTGGATTGGCTGCTGGTGGATTATCCGCTGCTGCAGGTATGGCAACAGCAGGTACTGCATTGGCTTGGAATCCAGGAGGATGGGCACTTTTGGCTATGGCAGCAGTTACTGCAGTTGCTGCTGGTATCTATGGTTGGACACAAGGAACACAGCAATGGGGAGAAAGGCTTGGTCAACTAGCAGCAGCAAATGTTGCTATTCAGTCTAACGCAATTAATCAACAGAAGCAACTTTTGGATTCTCTAGAACTAGACTATGAAAAGAGAATTGCAGCAGCAAAGGCTGCAGGAGATACCGCTAAGGCAGATCAACTTCAGAATCAGTATATTCAAGAAAGACAGACCCTTCTTGGTGAAAACGTTAAGACAATGACTCAGATACTAACAGCATTTGAGCAGAGTGCCTACAAGAGCGACCTTCTTAGCGGTATGGAAAAGGCTATTGGCAAGAAGTATAAAGATACTGCAATGGAAGATATCGCTGCTGGTGCACTTGGCGGTATTAAGACCGTTGGTGACGAAAAGAAGCGTTACGCACTAGAACTACTTCTAAATACAACTGTAGACCCAATGGCAATGCTATTCCTAACAGACCTTATGGCTACAGATGAATCAGTTATTGACAAGGCAATCAACATTAGCACCAACCTAACAGGTACGGCACTAAATGAGGTCCTAGGAATTTCTAGCATGTTCGTTGATGAAAACGGCAAACCAAATACCACACTGCAGACAAACTTTATTGCAAGAATGTCAACTATCACAGACGGAGAAACATCAGAGAATCTGATGGAACTTTACCGAGAACTTGGAAGAATGAAAGATAACTGGATTAATGTTCCAGTACTTGTAGACTTTGTTTCTAAAAACCCAACATTAGAAACAAAAATTATGCAAGATATTGATGAAATTAAAGATCTTCCAAAGGGCAAACTTTCAGTAGATATTGTTCAAAATGCTAAAATTATGAATCCAGAAGAAATGGCAATTCTTCGTGACGACGTAGAATACTTTAATAGCATTGACACAAGAGAGGGACAGCAGATATATCTGCAATATGTCTCAACTCTTTCTGGAACAATAACTGATAATGATCCAGGATTCAGGGCTTGGCTTGGAGCAGAGGGAAGACAGTATGCTGGTCAAGGATCATATGCTCAGACCAAGTACATTGAGTGGCTTGCTCAAAGAGCGACTAAGACAAGGATTGGCGATAACGCATTCGTAGCAGCAGAAAACACACCAACAAGCACTGGTAGTGGTCCATCAGCCTCATGGCTAGATGACTATGTTAAGGGTATTAGAGACCTGACAGACGCTTCTCAGGCACTAACGGTTGGATACGCAGCGTCATCAAAGGCTCTTGAAGCGTTTGCCAAAAAGGGTGCAGGATTTAAGAACACCTTTGCTGGTCTTGCTACCAACCTATACTCTGCTGGCATTAACCAAGACATTATCGACAATATATTAGGTATGCCAAAGGAAGAGGCAGACAAATGGATGAAACTATTCTTTGATAAGAATGGTAAGATTACAAACTTTGTAAAGCAAATGAACCAAATATCTGCACTTGCTAAACTCAGACAGGCAGAAGAGTCGGGCATGAAGGCTACCAGGTCTATTTACGATAGAGTAGATGCCACAAAGGCTTTGGTTCTGGGAAACAAGAACTCAGCCCTATCTTCAGAAATGCTTGCAGATGCGGACATGATGGTTGCCCTGGCTGGTGTTAAGTTAATTGGAAATCAAAAAGAGCAAAAGAAAGCAATCGACATGCTTACAAAGTCAAAGTTGGCATCTCTAGCAGCAGACAGACTTTCTAAGGGTGCCGTACAAAATGAGATTGACGATGCTCAGGTAAGAATTGACACACTTGAGGCTGAAAACAACATCTATCAAAACGGTCTTGATATTATTGGCAAGAGAGCAGAGAAGATTGCTGAGGCTTATGATAAGCAGATTCAGGCACTACAAGATGTAAAGTCTGTCAATGATGAAATTGCAAGACAAAAGCAGGGCGAACTAGATATTGCAGATGCACTTTCTCGTGGTGACATTGGTGCTGCTGCAAAGGCTGCACAACAACTTAGAGCACAGAACGCTCAGGCTGCTGCCGATGCACAAATGAAGGCTTTGGAAGACTCAAAGAAGAGAGCCATTGAGGCACTAACTGTAGAGATTAATGGTCAAAGATTTAGCAGGGCAGAACTTGAGCAAAAGATGTACGACATCCAACTACAAGTTCTTGAAATTCGAAAAGAAGAAATTGTACAAAACGAGTTGATTCTTGCAAAGCAAAGAGAAACACTAAATACTCTTATTGCACAAACAGCAGAACAGATTAAAAAGAATGCTGAGGCAAGCAAGCCAATTACTCAACCTATTACTAAAGTCATTAAAACAGTAAATGCTGGCGGTAGTGGTAGCGGTAATGGCGACAGTACGTCTCAAACATCAGATGCTGACACAACTCAGTCTGGAAAACCTCAAGATGTTGCGAAAACAGTTTCGTCGTTGTCTAATGATAGGCTCAGTAGATCAACCATGACAAACCTATATGGACTTACAAGAAATAGACAGGGTAATCTTGTTGAAGCAGGCACAGCATTAACTCAAGCAATGGGTAAAAGAAATAGCGTTTTTGGTAGGTATAACCTAGACACTAGAAAATCAGCACAAGAGCAGGGGCAATGGGCTGCTATGACTGTTGCACAAAAAGAAGAAGTGCTTTCTGTAGAAAGACAACTTCAGGGTGCACAAGCAGAGTATGACAAGTACAAGACGGTTGCTTCTGCAAATGAAGCAGCCACAGGAATGCTTTCTGGAATGTCTGCGGATATTAGAGATGCAGTAAATGTATTAAAGAATAATGCAATTCAGTGGGCTACATTAAAAGATGCTACAAAACAAGCAAAAACAGATATGGATGCATACAAGAAAAAGGTTGGGTCTAGCCCAACAAAATCAGAGCAGGATAGTCTTAGACTATATAGCGACGCATACCAAAAGGCAGTTAGCGATGAAAGTAAGTATGCTAGCAAGTTTATAATACCTCTACAAAACTCTTTGTCATCTTCTGGCATTGGAATCCAAGAACTAAAGGCATTTGGTGTTCCAGGATATGCTATGGGCGGAATGGTTATGCCAAAGTACTTCTCTCTTGGAAATTTGGCAAGGGGTACAGATACTGTTCCTGCAATGCTTACCCCAGGAGAATTTATTGTAAGTCAGCCAGCAGTCAAGAACTTTGGAACAGACAACCTAAAGGCAATTAACAATGGCACATACGGAGGCAATTCCGTGTATAATTATAGTGTCAGCGTTAACGTTGCAAATACAGGGGCAAATCCAAATGATATTGCCCAGACCGTAATTGCACAGATTAAGCAGATTGACTCACAGCGAATCAGGAGCAATAACCTATAATGACAACATCAGCATATATGGCAGGTAGAAGGAAGTATGGCAGACCACAGGCTATGCTTTTGTCAGATGCCCCTGGAACGCTCACTGAAGACGGTTTCTACGTCCCTGTAGGATATGAACTAGGTTCTAATGGGGATATTGTTGCAGCGTCTCCAGAGGACGCTGGTGCCTTCCTAGTGCTATCTGACCACAACCGTCAAGAAATAGCATTCAAGCCAGTCCGTATTGAGAAGCGTGAGCGTATGGTAAATGGTCGTATGCGTTCTTACCACATTGCAGATAAGTTGCAAATCTCTACATCTTGGCAAAGATTGCCATCTAGGGGTTTTGCAGCGTACCCAGACTTTGATGAAGATGGTATTCCAGGACTAAGAACAAAGTCAACTGTGTCACAGGGCATGAGTCAGATGTATACCGCAGACGGAGGTGCTGGCGGTATTGAATTGCTTGACTGGTATGAAAACCACAAGGGATCATTCTGGCTATTTCTATCGTATGACAGATACGACAATTTTTCTGGTGAAAACAAATATAATCAGTTGCACAAATACTCAGACGTAATTGAGGTATTCTTTTCAGATTTTTCATACTCAGTAGAAAAAAGAGGGCAAGGTCACGACTTTTGGAACGTATCTTTAAGCCTGGAAGAGGTATAAATTGTTCTACGATGAAACACTACAAGACCATCTAGAGACCTCTTCATCAGTTAAAAATAGGTCGTTTATTTCTGCTGAATGGAATATGAACATTCCAGACAACATTAAAATGGTTGGCAATTATAGATACAGAAAAGACTCAACTCAGTATCGCTTGTTGCCAGTCCAATTTGACGAGAATGATGCAACGCACAAAAACGGAACCAACTCTGACACAACCATTGATAACGGTTTTGACAACAATAACTTGCCGATAGCATTTTCAACAGTCAACCAAAAAGAGAAACTATATTTCTCTCTGGATGATTGCTTGGGTAAGTTTAGACCAAGATCTGGAATTAATAAGGCTAGATACTTTACTACCTACGGTACCCACTTTATGAACGGTACTACAATAAACAGCCTTGGACAATCATACCTTGACACCAATAGACCAAGATACTACGCTTCTGATAGAAACGACAAGTTTAAGTATTGGACATCTTTCAGAACAGAGTCTGGGCTAGAGTATGGAATTGCCAATAAGACCATTGGTGGTTTATCAGAATATGGTATCGATGATGCCGTTCCATTTGTTGTATACAAAGAGGCAGTTCCAACAAACAGGGTAGTTGTAAAGATGCAAACAAATGTTGGAACGGTTAATCAGGGAGACATTGCTACATCTAACGGAACAATTCCAGATCCACTATATGGCAGAGAGAATCAGACAACTCCTGTTAAGTGGAGAATCCAGGGACTAGTTGACGACAACTGGGAAGATCTAAAAGTCTTTGATGCCAACTCTTTGAGAAGAAATAGTTCACCAATTATCGGTGCAGATGGATACGTAGAAATTTCATACGGACTGATTGTTCCAGAAAGATATAGAGATATTTTTGTCCAGGCAGAAACATACTCTAGCACATCTCTTCTACCAGTCAAGGCAGTGAATGGATATGCCTATCTAATTAAAACATCACCAACCGATATTGGAGAATACCACATTTGGATTGAGTCCGATGACGACTATCAAATATTTACTCCAGAATATGGCTGGGATGTAGCAGAAGAGACTGTGGACAGGTTTACCCACTTTGTTACAGATACCACTAATCCTGACAGTTTTGTAAACACAACCAATCAATTTAGAACAACCTATAGAGAGTTGCAGTACCTAAAGGGTCTTCGTATTGTTGTAGAAACCATGAACAAACTAGACTCTTCGTTTGACCTACTTGAGATGTCAACTCGTCTTTCTGTAAATATTACAGATAAGACAAAGGCGGTATCTGTTAAGAAGTCAGCATCTGATCTAGGCATTAGCGGTCTTCCAGTAGGACAACTGCTAGTATCTACAGGATCAATTGAAATCTTTGACTTTGATGATTCATTTAACAAGAATAACCCATCAAGCATTGTTGCACAGTATGCTACAAATCAAATTCAGTTTAAAATCTATGACGTTATTGCCGAGGTTCTGGATGGCGGAATCTATTATGACTATTTTGTTCCAATGAAAACAATGTATGGTGATGGTTTCCCAGAAATTGCTGTGGAGTCAAGAACAGTAAGAATTGCAATGAGAGATATGTTCTCATACTTTGAGTCGTTCACTGCCCCACAAATCTTTGTTAGAAACGCATCGCTAAGTTATGCAGTATCATTCCTACTTGACAATATTGGATTTAGTAATTACATCTTTAAGAGAGTGGCTGGAGAGGCAGAGCCAATTATCCCATTCTTCTACGTTGAGCCAGATGTTACGGTAGCAGAAGTTCTAAATGAACTTGCACGTTCTACACAAACAGCAATGTTCTTTGACGAATACAACAACTTTGTAATGATGTCAAAAAACTACATGCTTCCAACTGAAGCAGATAGAAGTACTGACCTAACCCTTTATGGTTCTAAGGATTTTGCAAAAAATGGGGTAGAAAGAAATGCTACAACAAAACCTAAACTAGCAAACATCATAAGTATTGCAAGCCAAGACACAGAAGTCTACAATGACGGCAAGATTAACTTCACAACTAGATACATTGAAAAGTCATATTCGGCACTAGAGCAGGCGAATAAACTAGATCGTGACAAGAACTGGACATATAAGCCATCTCTTTTGTGGGAGGTATCTCCATCAGAAGGGACTAAGTCCCAGAATGGAAATAATGACGGTGCTTTGTCAACTTATGCACTTACAGCAATTCCACTAAAGACAACGCTAACCGCCACCTTGCCATCTGTAAATGCTCAGGGTGTAGTTCAAAACAACATAATCGACTTTGGTGATGCTGCATACTGGATGGGTAGATACGCAGGATACTTCTACGCTAACGGAGAGGTAATTAGGTATGATGCGGTTCAGTATAAAGTGCTTGGAGAAACTACAGATGTATGGATTAGCAGTCTAGAAGAGTATGAAGACTATTTCTCAAAGATTCCGTTTAACGGTAAAATGTATCCAACAGGTCTTGTAAGGATTTATTCTCAGCCATTTTATAATAAGACAACAGGGCTTCCACTTCCTGGTGCTGTAGAGGTGCATGGTCGTGGTCAATTTGGCACCAAGGTTGTTGAGCACAAGGCAGGTCTTGACACAGTGTCTTGGACACAAAATGTGTCTGGTATCACAATGGACTCTGACTACCTATTTAGTGCTATTGGAAACTTTCAATTAAGAAATGCCTACATTCCATACAAGGCAAATATTCCAATTAAAACATTTGGAACAGGATCTAAGGCATGGACTTTAACTGGACCAGGAACATTGTCTCAAAGTTCTGGAACTGGCGATGCAACGGTAACAACTACCAATATTAAAAATTCTAAGGACTATAAATATTCGCTATCTATGGGAAGCGTTGAAGTATATGCAGTAACTCAGTCGCTAAAAGATGAATATAACGTAGACACAACAACTCCACTTGGAGAGATTGAGATATCTAACATTGTGGCAGGATCAACGACATCTACAGTAACGCTTCAAATTACTCTGCCTTCGTTTAAATCATTCTACAAAAATCTAGATGCTGCTAAAAAGTCTCCTAGCGATTCATTTAGTTGGTCAATTATTGGACCTGCAATTACTGGCGGTAACTCTGGAACAATTATTTGTAAAAAGACTATTGTAAAAAACAAGCCAGTCTACGATGTTACCAAGACAACCATCAAGCAGGACACAACCTCAAAGGTAACCGATAGTACATCATCAAACATTACCATATCCCTGACTACTACCGTAACCAATGGTACACCAACAGACATTTCGTTGGTAGTTGGCAGCACAACAATTAAAACAATTACTGTAAATCCTGGCACAGTTTCTGGTGTTCTTGGCAAACTAAATACAAAAGTAGTTGCCTATGACAACAGAACAATTGCTGTAGAAGATACCAGCGGTATTAAGGTTGGTCAAGAAGTGATCCTGTATACACAAGAACAATCATTGTCAAAGTCTGGAACAGATTTAGTAATCAATAAACCATTTGAAATTGATAACAAGAATAATCTTAGAGTTGAATCAATTCAAAGCGATACACTATTTAAGATTAAGCATAAAGGCGATACATCTTCTCCACTTAAGGGAATCACCACAGAAAACCTTGGAAAAGACATTCAGACCATAACGTTTAAAGACCAGAGATTCTTGACGGACGACGCAACAAAGGTCGCAGGTGCAAAGACAAACACTTCTGGTAACAGAAATAGTTCAACCGTTGCAAAGGGTTCTAACATAACTGGAGTTATTAAAAACTTCCTGAGTGCAGAAACAACAACTACTAACAATGGAGTTACAAATCCACAAACGGTTCCAAATGGTAGCGTACAGTCGTCTGCCCTTGTAATGTCTGGTCCATCTTTTACAGAGACTAACGACCCAAACCCAGTTGACTTTATATCATATACATATAAAAATCTAGGCTCTGACTCTGCCAAGTATAAGTATTTTGGAACAAGGCTACGCATTGTCGGAAAATATGAATATGGTCAAGATCAGTCTGCTATTGGTGAAGATGTTTGGTATACGAATAAGCAACTATCTCCATCAGGAACAGTAACCAAAACTAACGTAAAGGCATCTTCTGGCGGTATTGCAGTATTGCTAAACCCAGTAACTAACAACGGATACTACTTTGAGATTGCTGCACTATCAGATACAAGCCTGTCTAGACAAATTGTCAAATATTCAGAAGACGGAAAGCAGATTGACGACCCAGTGCATAACCTAATGTTTTATAAAATGAATGTTGGTGTAGACGAAAACGGCACTCTCCTGACAAATGATAAGGCAACACCAGTTAAACTTTGGGGCGGACTAACAAACGTTCTTATTGACAACGGAAATTTTGCTGGTCAGTCTAGAATGACATCAACAAACTCAGCAAGCACCGTATATGATCTAGCGGTAGAATATGAAGTAGTAAATGAAAACAGCATCAGGTTCTACCTTTATGTAAACAATCTCTTAGTTGGCACTGTCACGGACTCAAGCCCTTTTATTGATGCAACTACCAAAAAGCCAATTATTTACAACAACATGGCTTTGTTTGTACGTGGTAAGGCTAAGTGTATGTTTGAGCATGTATTTGCAATGTCTGCAACACCAAGCCAAACAGCACAGACAGAGATTGTATCAGCACCAGCCGTACCAGAAAACGGTATTTTTGGAGAAGGCTCTATAAGTTTTAATGAATCAATGAGAAAGTACGCACTAAGCGGAATTATCAATGAGTCATATCTAAAGGATATCAGTCCTTCTACCTTAACAAGCAAGTCAGTATACTACGAAGAGTTTGGCACAATCATGCGTGAGGCTGCCTACTTCAATGTTAGATACGACAAGTCATACCCAGCACTTACGGCACAGATTGCACCAACCTACAACAATGACAGAGGCTACGTGGTTTCTGGATTCCTGCCTGGACCATACTCTGCAGAATTTATGATATTTAATTCAACAGACTCGGTTCTAGTTCTTGACGGCTCTGGCGGTAACTACCTAAGAATTCTGGGTGTAACATTTACTCAACAATCTACACACGAAGTTACCGTAGATGAATACTTCTCGCTAAGGTCAAGCCTGTCTGACCCACAAACGCCAACTGGCTCGGCACCAATTAAGTCTCCACTTAAAGAGGAACAGGAGTATAATAGAATTAGAAATAGTCGTTCGGCTTATGGTAAGAAAGAGTTTACCCTGGAGTCACGATACATTCAAAACCAGGATATGGCTAACGGCTTAATGGGGTGGATTGTAGGCAAGATTATGAAGCCAAGAAAGTCTATTGGTGTTAATGTTTTCTCAATGCCAACAATACAACTTGGCGACATCGTCAGCATTGATATGAAAGATCAAAACGGCATAGATCAGGTTGCACCATCTACTTCTAGATTTGTTGTATATCAAATCGAATATAGTAAGACAAACAATGGTCCAGAAATGTCTGTATACTTGAGTGAGGTGGTTTAGTATGCCATATATGGGTCCTGGTTTTGGTTTGGGTAAATACGGTACACTGATTGACGGAGACTATCAACTAACAGCAAATGCAGGTAAGGGTCAATCGGCAATTCCTGCAACATCTGGCAGTAGTGATACGCAGCAGCCGTCTAGTCTGTCGTCAAAAAATAAACTTCCTATATCAATATCTATACCAGGAAACATTGTTACTGAAGAAGCCACAGGCTCAGAATCCTCAATAGTTGAAGAACTATTTGAAGATTTGTCGATTTTTGAATTGATGGATTTGGGTAGAAGCGAAACGGTACTTGGACAAAACATCACCTACCAACCAATCAAAAACATATCAGACATCTACTTTACATATAGCCCAAAGAAGATTCTTGCACTGTCTGGAACCTTTGAGGAAACAGAACTATCCTCAGCATTAAAGATAGGGCAGTATTCAGTAGATGGAGCAATTACGCTAGACCCATTAACTGGAGATCTAATTGTTGCCGTAGATAACGTTAAGGATGGATTTGTTGTTCAGGTAGAACTATTTGCTGGTGGAGAAATCCAGGACAGTTAATGGTACAATAGAGGAGATACTTATGATTACAAATACTGGAAAAGAAATTATGGCTAAATATCTGGTTGGTCAAGCACCAGCCTATGCCTCCTACATTGCTATTGGCTGTGGGGCAAAGCCACTAAAGGGGCTTGAGTTTGAAATTAGCAATAAAGCCAAGACTGGCACTACCGCAACCCTAACATCCACTAATCACGGACTTAGCGTGGGTCAAGTAGTAGACATTATCGATGTTGGCACTCCATTTGACGGAACCTTTCCTATTACTGCAGTTACAACCGATACCTTTTCGTATACCACTTTATCTGGATCTGTTTCGTCTACATCCGTTACTGGGTTTGCGTATCCAAACTTTAAAGACAAAGAGCGACTAGACTTTGAAACAATTCGTGTGCCAATTATTTCTCGTGGTTTTGTTAATGAAGATAATTTGGCAAAGGTTGTTCTTACTGCAGAACTTCCTACA
>Ga0164292_10001507_pt1 | contig 18859 bp, 11 predicted proteins | sample GEODES117metaG_FD_111486 | JGI IMG/M metagenome (GOLD analysis project Ga0164292, IMG submission 111486) | Eutrophic lake water microbial communities from Lake Mendota, Wisconsin, USA - GEODES117 metaG | ecosystem: Environmental > Aquatic > Freshwater > Lake | place: USA: Lake Mendota...
CTCTTCGGCGGTGGGGCCGAGGGGTAGATGGCCATTGCGAGTCCGGCGGGAGCGCACCAGCCAGATGCCCACGGCGATCACGACGACTGCGGCAATGGCGATGATGGTGGCGGTCTGGGTCACGGTCTCATCAGCGGGTCAACAGGTGCGCGGGTCTCGTGCGTATCCCCACACGTTAGGTGACGCGAGCTGCAGAATCCTGAAGCAACAGGCATGCTCGTGTCTGATGTTCGGCTCACGGATTCGATGACCGTGAAGCAGCGATCACCGGGCGGTCACGTGCACCGGTAAGGCATCGGCAACGCCCGGTAGGGCAGCCAACGGGAGCGCACGTGACTCAGCCGAAGATCGGTGGGTGGCGATCCGCCCAAGGCATCGCCACCTCGAGCTGGCTGGCGAGACGGATCAGCACGTCCTCCGCTCCGTGACGAGCAACGATCTGCACCCCGATGGGCAGACCGGACGCTGACCAACCAAGCGGCAACGAGATGGCCGGCTGGCCGGACACGTTGAACGGCGCCATGAACGGCACGATGGACGCCGAACGTATCAGTCCGGCCAGCGGGTTGTCAGCGTCGTGGAACCCGCCGAGCAGCCACGGCAACTCGGGGGTCGTCGGGGTGACCAGCACGTCGATACCGGCAGCATCCCACCAGGTCGCCATGCCTCGACGGGCGCTGGCGAGACCTTCAAGCGCTGCGTTGTACTGCGTGCCGCTCACGGCACGCCCCATCTCGGCTACCGCCCACGTTCCCGACTCGCAACCTTCCGGCCCGATGGGGGAACCGATGACGGAACCGAGCGAATCGAGTTCAGCTGCGGTCCACACCCCGAACGCCGTAATGAAGTGACCAGTGAACGAGGCCACCTCGTTGTCATCCACCCACGGGGCAGGGTCCTGGGCGTCCACCACATGACCGAGACCGGCGAGCACCCCCGCCACCGCTTCAACTGTTGCGACGACCTCAGGATCACAGGTCACATTGGGATCGGGCGGCAGCACCGTCCACGCCACCCGCAGACTCCCCGGATCAGCACCGACCTCCTCGGTATAGGGAGTGCGCGGCATCTGCAGTGGCACCGGGTCACCGGGTCCGGGACCACCTACGGCGTCGAGCACGAGCGCCGTGTCACGCACCGTACGGGTCACGGCCAGTCGCGCCACCAACCCGCCCCACGGCTCGCCAACCTCGGGACCGGTGGTGATGCGGCCCCGTGACGGCTTCAACCCGACCAGCCCGCACAAGGATGCGGGGAGCCGGATCGATCCGCCACCGTCACCGGCGTGACCGATGGGCACGATGCCTGCGGCCACCGACGCCGCCGACCCACCCGACGAACCCGCAGCGGACCGACTCGTGTCCCACGGGTTGTGCACCGGTCCATACAGCTCGGGTTCCGTCGACGGTATCAGCCCAAGTTCAGGCGTGTTCGTCCGGCCGATCACCACCGCGCCCGCCTGCTTGAACCGTTCAACGAGCCAGGTGCTGTGTGTCGGCACGTAACCGGCGTTAGCGAGAGCGCGCACACCACCGTGATAGGGAGCGCCGGCCTCAAGGCCGTCGAGGTCCTTGAGCACCATCGGCACGCCTCGCAGCGGTCCGTCCGGCAGCTCGTCCGCCGCTTCGGCCAGGGCGCGCTCATAGGCTGGGTGGATGATGGCGTTGAGTTCAGGGTTCAGACGCTCGGCCGCCTCGACTGCTGCTGTGACCAGTTCGGCCGGACTCGTCTCGCCGTCCCGCACGAGGTGGGCCTGCTCGGTGGCGTCCACATTGGCAAAGGGGTTCGTGGTCATGAAGTGATGCTACGTGCGAGGTCGAGCGAGGTGCTCAGCAACAACCTCGCTCACACACGCCAACGTCTCAGTACGAGCTCGTGTCTCCCCGAATCGTTCGACCAACGACACAAAGGTGACGGGTGCATCAGAGACCTGCGCAGCCAGCTCCGTTACCTGGTCGGGGTCGAAAACCTCACCAGCCACCACGAGAGTGGGGATCCCCAGTTCCCCTGCAAGTGTCAGCACTCCTCCCACCACCTTGCCTTCAAACGACTCGGCATCGACGAACCCCTCCCCCGTCACCACAAGATCAGATCCCTCAAGTTTTCCCAACAAGTCCACTTCCTCAGCGACGAGGTCAAACCCAGGTTCAAGCCTCGCCCCAGCCGCCACCAGGCCTCCAGCGAGTCCGCCCGCAGCGCCAGCTCCTTCGAGGTCAGACACGTCCACGCCGTAGTCCTCGCGGTAAACCTCGGCGAGCCGCTCGAGGCGACGCCGCAGCAGCTCAACCTGCGACGGTGACGCCCCTTTTTGCGGAGCGAAGACCTCGGCGGCATCGACGAACTTCGTTCGGACATCGCAGGCGACCCTGATATCGATTCCTCGGAGTCGTTGCAGCGGGTACAGCGCCCGTAACGCCCCGAACCCACCGTCAGTGGTGGCCGAACCACCGACCCCTACGAGCACCTGCTTGGCCCCAGCATCAATCGCTGCGCCAATCAACTCGCCGGTGCCATAGGTGGACGCCGCCACCGGATCGTTCTCGCCATCAGGAAGAAGTGCCAAGCCTGAAGCCCGGGCCATCTCCACCACCGCTCGGCCATTCGACAACCGCCAGCCTGCCTCGACTGTGTCGCCGAGCGGTCCGGTTACCGCCGTGCGGCGGTTGACACCCCCCATGGCCTCAAGGAACCCCTCCCCGCCGTCAGCAACTCCGACAACCGAGAAGTTCCCGCCCGAGGCCACAACCGCGCCGGCCACTGCACCGCTGATCTCATCGGCAGTGGCGGTGCCCCGGAACTTGTCGGTGGCAACGAGGATCTGCACGCGACATGTCTAGCCGTCCCGACACCCGACATCGGCGGCATGGCCAACCCCAGAAGGAAGTTTCGACACCAAGAGACCAGTTGCTACAACATTGATGACCTCAGAACGTAACGTGCAGTCCCAAACGGCAATTCACTTCGGAGGACTACGTGAATCTCGTCCCGGGCGACCTCTACTTCATTCGCGAGGTTGATGTGCTGGACGGCACCACCTCTCCCTACTGCAAGATCGGACTCGTCAAGGACTGGCGACAGGGGGACGCTGAAAGGCGTGCCGCAGAACACCAGACCGGCAACCCCAGACGACTCCACGTCGTAGATCAGGTCCACGCTCCGGCAGTTAGCGATCTCGAAGCATCGGTGCACGACCGATTCGCTACCCAGCGGATTCTCGGCGAGTGGTTCGAACTACCGGATGAGCGCAGTCTTGCCGAGGTGGTCGCAGTCACGCAGAGCCTTGCTGACGAGCTCCACGACAACCTCAACGCGCTCGAACAGGCTGAGCACCTGAAGTCGGTTGAATCGACGGGCACTGTCGTTCCACCCACCGATGAGCATCAGTCCTGGCTTCTCAACCTGCACGAAGCAAAGGAACTGAAGAAGCAGACTGGACGGCTGAGGAAGCAGGCCGAGCAAGTCTTCCGAGCGGCATATGACGTCGATACGAGCGCTCGCCGCTTCGCGGAGGTGATTGAGCGAGTGAACAAGCCCTTCGCCACTGCGAAATTTGCCGAGGCGCATCCGGACCTTCACGATCGCTTTCTTCGCACCGAGTCCCGACTGACGAAGCGCTTCACCCCAAAGAAGCTAGACCCCTCCGTCAAGCTGGCCGCAGACGATGAGTTTGCTGAGTTCGCCAATCGGTTCAAGTCGCTGGTGTCCACTACGACTGACAACTACGACCAACTTGAGGAACTCCACCTCTCCTACCTGAGGCTGCTCGGCTTCGAAGCACGCGCCGCATGGGACACTGAACTGTCCGAGGCATATCTGAAATCTGCGTGTGGCGATGCACGAGGAATCGATGATGTCTGCACCTGGTCACGGGTACCAGGTGACCATCTCGTCCTCGCCAGGAAATCGCTCAGGAGTGAATACCCCGAACTGCACGACCAATTCACAGAGCAAGTGACAGTTCGGTCCTTCACTGTGATCCCGATGAGGAGCTACAGACCACGAGGCTGAATCACATGAGTACCCGGGCGCCCGGGCACAGCGCACAGCGCACAGCTACATCCACTATCGGGCTCGCCTCTCCACGCTTCAGCGGACAGGGCGAGCTCCAACCGCGTGGAGCGGAACGAGCAAACCTAGGGATGTAGACGGTCAGTCGTTCTCAACGACTCACCGGACAGGCTTCAGCGGGAGCCGAGCCTGCATCTCATTTGATAGTCGCCATGCGTCAGATGGAGGCTCCCGGATAGTTCGGCCACTTCCCAGAGAACGTCAAGACTCGATCCCCCCTACCTCCCCTACGACTCATCGTCGGCGCCTTTGAAGAGAGTGGAGTAGGCCAACTGGATGTCAGGGAGATACCGGACATAGGAGAGCTCGCTCGCCAGAAGCCGGTCAACCTGATCGGTAATTGGACGCAACTCTGGAATTACGTACCGGGATACCGTCCGCTGCCGGTACACGGTGGTTGACAAGTGCTTGGGCAACTCTCGTGCCAACAGCCGTCCAAGCCGACTCAATTCCTCTCGACCGGTGCTGCTGACCGCCGCCAGATCAAACGGAGTACTTGCCAGTCCCGAGACCGTGACGTTCAGGTTGTCGGAGGTCAGCCCCCACCAGACAAATGCCACCTTCGAAAGAAGCACGGCAAGGGCTGCGTCCCGCTCGTCCTTCGTGTGAAACCTCAACTTCCCCATCATCGTTGGGGTTCCCGGAGTGCCATCGGGCTCAATCACTGGCGGCGGATCGATAAAGACTGAGAGGTAGTAGAGGGCATTGCCCTTGAAGTAGAGGTTGTGAGTTCCGGTTGGGGACGTCGACGTGGCGAGAGACCCCGTCCCCTTCGACCGCACCTCCGTAAGCAACCTGACTATGCCGGGACTGCTTGCGCGAGACCAGCCGGCGGCCGTTAGCGACTCACTGCTTCGAAAGTAACGAAGGGACTCAAAGAGGAATGGCCGATACTCAAGAGGCCACCGATTCGTCTTCGTAACGTTGATTTCCGATGACGCGTCATTCGCACACGTCCAGATCGAGTTTCGAACGCCCACATAGGCGCCGAACAGCGAGTCCGGACGCCTGTCGAACGTTGAAACCCAAATCGCCTCAAACCGACTGCGCATCGCTTTCCGCAGTGGAATGAAGTCATCGGCGAACTGTGATGAGATGGGCACGATCATCGAGAGGCGTCCGCCGGCAGCCGTGATAGCACTTGCGCGCTCCAGGCAGGCTGCATAGATGTCGGGGCAGGCGTCTGTTGCGAATCCAGAGTAAGAGTAGGGCACCTTCGAACCGGCAACGTAAGGCGGGTTGCCGATCACCGCATCAAAACCCCCGGCCTCAAAGGCACTTGGAAACTCGATGAACCAGTGGAAGGGCACCGTTCGGTTCAGGTACTCGCTTCGAGTGAGTTCGGGGTTGTCGGCTCGGTGCCACCAGTCATTCAGGCGTTCGCGGACATCAGCGACCGTTGCAACGAGTCGTGCCTTCGCCTTGCGGAACTCCTCGTCGTCACCTGCGACCTGCGCACGAGCGAACTCTCGGTAGTCGGCACTGACTCCCGAGGCGACGCCGGATAGGGCCTCAATCTCGTCAGCGACCAGAAGGTCAGCTTTGTCGCGTACGTCATCAACAGTGAGCGCCCCCACGAGGATGTTCCCCGTGAGGATGTTGAACTCCAGGTCCGGAAGCGGCTCAACCTCACTGCGATGCTCAACTTGCGACACCAATTTCAAGAACAGCCGCAATCTCGCAATCTCGACGGCCTCGGCCATGATGTCCACGCCGTACAAGTTGCTGATGGTCGCGTGCTTGAGGATGAAGTAGTCCCGGTTCGGATGCCGACCTGCCGCATCCAAGATGGAACGAACTCCCTTGTGTTTCGCAGTGGATGCGTGGGTCTCTGCGGACTCCAGAACGGCTTCGTACAAGCGATGGAGCACATTCAGGGCTGCGAAGAGGAAAGCACCCGAACCACACGTCGGGTCAATCACACGCAGATCGCTCAGGATGGACCAAGCGGCAGCGACGTCCGATGGGTTGTCAAGACCATCGACGACATCAATTGCCAGCGCCTCAAGGTCAAGGTTCTCGGAAATCGCCGCTGAGTAGGAGTTCAACTTCCCCTTCTGAATTCGTCCGCGAAGAGCCTCTACATGCTGACGCCGGTCTACGACCTCCCACCACGTCTCACCGGCCAGAGCCAGGCTTTCGGATGGAAGGGTGCTGTCCCACGCCGGACGGTTGGCTGCGTCGGCCTCACCAACGATGTCGCTCGGAAGGTTCTCCGAAAGTCCGTGCCGAAGGCTTGACCAGATGTAGCGATCTGGGTACTTCTGGAGCACCTTCCAGGGATTGACCCCAGTGCTCGACTCAAGCCGCTCCAGGAAGACCGGAACTAGCGTGTTTGCGACCATGTAGCCGGTGACATCCTCCTTCGTGTAATAAGCGCCCTTGTCGGAGTTGGTTGTTGCGGACTTCCCAGACTTCCCCACCTCCTCGCGGTGGTTGACGAACTGTTCGAAGATATAGCCCAGTACATCAGGGTTGATCTCGTTGGGGTTCCCACTCGGACGGTCGTCGAGGTGCCATTGCCATGAATCGAAGAAACTGAATAGCCGCTCAAAGGCGTCATCTGGCACCCGAATATCGTTGGTCTCCTCAATCACGTGCCGAGAGAAGATTCCGCCGTTCACGTAAGGAACATCTCCGAGAAGTTCACGAATGACCGGATCCTTGATGTTGCGGTGGCCCTCACTCGCTCCGAGACCCTCGTGGAAAAGCGGCAGCAGGAAGTCCCGGTAGAACACATAGAAACTCTGTGGTCGGCCGAGGGACTGAATCTGCTGTAGGCGATTACGGAGATAGTCGGGGTCGTTATCGAGGAACCCCTTCCGCTGCATGAAGTAGATGAACATGAGGCGATTGAGCAACAGCGAGCCGTACCAGCGAAGTTCGGGCTTAGTCACGGGGTCGGACACCTCGATGCCCTCAATCACCGCAATCAGCGCAGCGTGTTCATCTGCGAACTTCCGGTAGAACTTCTTCGTCACCTTGTCGGAGTCGAACGCCTTTCGAAGACGTCGGGTGGCTTCGACAACTGACGGTTCCTCGTCGAGACCAATCTTGATGAGTTGGAGCCGCTGACGGAGCGCTTCGTTCCCTCGACCCACGACGTGGTCATGGGTGACCAACCGAGGGGACCCCGCACCAGACGCGTCCCGAGACTGGGGCCAACGCCAGACCTGATGGTCGTCGTCATGGAAAATAACGATCCGCTCAGTGGAGTACTTCCGCAACTGGTTGTCGACGGCACGCTGGACGTTCCCGGCGGGAATGACCGGGCACGCCCACACGGCGATGCCCTTGTAGTGGGCGACCTCCGAGACTGCGAGAGTCTCCCCGTCATTGTCCAACTTGATGTCGGCCTGCTGCTGTCGGGGCTTGGACCAGCCGAGACCTTCGATGAACAGCCCGGTGAAGTCGCCGGCGTCGACGTACTTCTCAATCCACGATGCGCTCACTGCTTCAGTACCCCCATGGAGCAGACAACTCGGAGCGGGTCGTTGTTGCCATCAAGGGGAACCACAAGAGTCCCCTCTCGGTAGCGGAAAGCAACCAGCGCTGCGAGGTTCTCATTGTCCTGATTTCGCAGCGCCTTCCGCAGCGCATCCTCAGCATCGCTAGTCAGCGGGCTTTCGAACAAGGCGTCGAGTGCTCGCTCGACGTCGGGGTCTGCCGCCAGCAGTGAGTTCACGAGTCGCTTGTGGATGCGCTCTCGAATGCGGCCCAGACGTCCGGCGACGAGTTGGGGCTTTGCGAGTTTTCCTTGTGCGAGTGACTTCACCCGCTCGAAGTGGTCCGCAACCAGCGGCTCCCCCTTCGTGTCTGGCGAGCACGCCAACAGCCGAAGCGCCTCAAGTGCGGTGAGGAGGCGTTCCTGTCCGTCGTCGGCGGCCATCCCGAAGCCGTCGAATCCACGCTTGGTTCGGACGTAGGTCATCACCCCGGTCTCCTGTTCGGGACTCGCCTGCTTCTTGGCTGCGGACACGAGGTCCGGCAGGTGGCGGGCCTTCTCTGCGAGTTCGGGGGTTTCGCTCTCGGCCTTCTGCCACACCTGGAACGCATACGACGCAGCATCGACCTCCCCCTCTGCCCCCTCAACGTCAGCGAGGTTGCCCGTGTAGAGCCCCTCGATGGTGGAGACCTCCTCGGGGGTGCCGAAGAAGTCCTCGTCAGACCCGAACACCTGTGCTGCTTCGGTGAGACGCCGGCGGATGCGCTCACGAAGATCGAGGACCTTGTCCACATTGCCCTCAGGGAGGAACGAGTAGATCAGCACCTCCTCGGACTCCTGCCCAATGCGGTCCACGCGTCCGGCGCGCTGGATGAGCCGGATGATCGCCCACGGGAGGTCGTAGTTGATGACGATGTGGGCGTCCTGGAGGTTCTGGCCCTCAGAGAGCACATCGGTGCTCACCAGCACCCGGATCTCGTCCTCCGGAGCGATCTCGGCTTCGCCGAGCAACTTGCTGTTGGACTTGGGAGAGAACCGGGCTGCGAGCGCAGTCGGATTCGACGAGTCGCCAGACACCGAGACCACCTTCGACACCTTGCGCTTCTTGAGCGCCAACGCCACGTAGTCCGTGGTGTCCTTGTACTCGGAGAAGATGACCACCTTCTCGTCGGCGTGTGTCGTGGTCAGCAGTTCCACCAGCGCGTCAATCTTCGAGTCAGTGGTGTGGTCGACGACACCGAACCGGTCGAGCAGCGTCTGGATCACCTCGGCGTCAGCCACGAGGTCCTCGCGAAGACTGTCGTCGAATAGGTCTGCTGACAGCCACTTGATGCTCTTCGGGTCCTTCTCAACGAGCGTCTCGTACCGGGTCTTTGCCGAGGCTTCATGGTCGCCTGCTGGTACATCCTCGGCGTCGGGGTCATCGCTGTCGAGCATGGCGTCGAGCACCGAACCAATTGGGACAGCCAGTCCGTTATCGAGGGCGTATACCCACATCCGGTTCCGGTCGGCGTGACGCTGAAGCGACATCACGAATGCGTGCCCGCAAGAGGACAGCCGCTTGTAGAGCCCAATCCGGGTGAACCCCACAAGGTTTCCGCCGGACTTATCGAGATTGTCGATGACCTCCTGCTCGGGCGGCGTCGGCTGGGCGTCATCGCTCACGTAGCGAGCAACGCTGTACCGGGGTAGGGCGAGGTTGTTGATGGCGTCGAGAGTCTCGCTCTCAACCATCAGACGGGCCGGGTCGTGATTGCCGAATGAATGCGGCAGAGGACGCGCCTCTCGTTCAGGGAAGTAGAAGCGAGTGCCGTCGGCGAACGTAAGGAACTCCCGACCGTTGTCGGGGTCCACCTCGGCATAGTTCTGCCGGATGAAGGAGCGGGTCCGACGGACGAGGTGCTCCGACATGAGCCGCCGCCAATCCTCAGCCTCCTCGGACAGAGCGAACGCCGCCAGGGTTGAGACCTTGCCGTCCAGCCGGTCCACGATGCCCGGGTCGAGCGAAATGGCCGCTGAGGGGGTGATGCCGAGGTTCTCGTCCTCGTCGATGAACAACGCCAATTGGTTCTTCACATCGCGGTAGCGCTTGTTGTACGGCGTCGCCGTCAGGAGCAGCACCTTCGAGGAGTTCTCCTCCAGGTACTCAGCGACCGCCTCGTACGCCTGTGTGTCGTGGTTCCGCAGCGTGTGGGACTCGTCCACGATCACGAACTGGTACCGGCGGGTCTTGGGCAGGTTTTTCTTAGCCATGGAGAACGGAATGACCTGACCGTGGAGGTCATAGGTCCGCAGGTACTCCTCCCACATCAACACAAGGTTCTTCGGGCACACAACCAATGGCCGGAACCCGTACTCCTCCCGGAGGATTGCCGCCACGGCGATGGCAGAGATGGTCTTGCCCAGACCCACGACGTCACCGAGCATCGCTCCCCCGCGGTGGTAGACCCGGTGTGCGAGGGTCTTGACCGCTGCCGCTTGGAAGTCGAGTAACTGGTTGTGGATGTCTTGAGGGAGGTCGAACTGCAGCAGACCATCTCGGGCCTCTTGAGATAGCAGATAGCAGACCTTCAAGTAGATGAGGTACGGGTCAGCGGGCTTTTCGGCCGCCCACGACTCATCGAGCAGGTCAATAAGCTCCTGTGTGATGTCGAGGCAAAACTCGTCGTCCCAGCGGTCCTGAAACCACTTGGCGAGTTTGGTTGCGGCGTCACCGTCAATGACGTCCACGTTGAGTTCGTACTGATACTTCAAACCAGGCAGCGTCAGGTTCGACGAGCCCACGTAACCGATGATTGGGGTGGCGACGTCCTCCCGGTGACAGATGTACGTCTTGCCGTGCATCGGACGACGGGTAAACAACCTCACTCGGAGAACACCGTCATTGAGATGACGTCGCATTCGGAGCAGTGCCTTCTTCCGCGCTGCGTCGGGCAGCCCGCGCATCAACTGCTCCTTGAAGCGCTCCATCGCTTCCTTGCGCCGCTTCTTCGCTTCAGGACCGTCAAGTGAGATGTCCTTGTTCTCGCCCGCCACCTCGCGCTGGAGGTCCTCAAGCACGGCCTCGTGGCTCGACGGCCCGGTCATCCCCACAATGACCCGCGCGACCGGACTGCCGTCAGCATTGGGATCTCGGGTGTCAAGTTCCTCCGAGAGGTCACGCCAACCTCGAAGGTTGAAGTAGCCGACCGCTGCGTCAATCCGCTCGGACGCCTGGAACGTCTTGATGAGCTGCTCCCCGAGGGACTCAACAATGTTGTCATAGATGGTGGTCAAGACTCCCGCTCCTAAGCACGTTTCCCAACTGGAATTGCACGGCCTTCACAACGCACACCCAGCAGCTGACTGCACTGAGACACTGGACCACAAGTATCCACTATTCCGAACGTCTAAGCACCGACACGAATTGTGCTCCTTGATGCAGGCCTCCACCTAAGTAACCTTGGGCCTGACGCTCGGGCTGAGCCCGACGAGTGATTCCCAGTCCCGAGGACCCCTGAGCTGTAGGCACCACCTCGCCGCGAGACCACCAGAGAACCGGGGTGTGAGTTGCCTCTCCGAAACGGATGTCACGGCAAGGATGTACATTTACGCCGCCTCTAGATGACGCATGTATAACCAGCCGGTTTCATGGGGGCGCAATAGGAGACTGAAGGAAACATGACCATCACATGGCAGTGGGCGAGGCTCTCAACCCAGGACAACGGCGCCGCGGGCGACCTCGCCAAATTGTTCAAGCACGAAGGCGTGGAGGAGCACGGAATCTTCCGGGCCCAGCCGATTGACCCTGGTGCCTCGTTGATGGCCCGGGAAGTCATCCAGAACTCCTGGGACGCAGCAAGGGAAGCGGCGACGGAGTCCGAGGCGCACGTTCCGTTTGAGATTGACTTCACCTTCACCGAGGTCGCAGGCGACGGGAAGAAGGCTCTGATCAATGTTCTTGACCTCGGTGGCCACGCAAGCCACCGCCGTGCGTTCCTCGGTGGAGACGAGTCACAGCGAGCAAGGCTGGGCCTGGGCGAGCACGATTGCCTCGATGACCTTGATGACCTATCCATCCCGCTGAAGTCACTCGTCGTGAGCGAAAAGGGCACCACCGGCCTCTACGGGAACTTCGATAGTCCCAGATCCAAGATGTACCTGGCGCTCGTGAGCGTGGGATTCACGGAGAAGGCAGCCGGTGCGGGAGGCTCATTCGGCTATGGCAAGGCAGGCCTAATCGCCGGCTCGGGCATCAGGACCGTTGTCGCCTACACCTGTTTCCGAGAGCGCGACGATGACCCGGGAGTGACCCGTCGCCTCCTTGGAATGACCTACTGGGGCGGCCACCAACTTGGAGCTCACCACTTCAGCGGATTCGCCCGCTTTGGAAAGACCGTGGAACGCGGCGGCCGAGCAAGTGAGGATCCGTTCGAGAACGAGGAGGCAGACGACATCGCTCGAGCCCTCGGACTCGCACTTCGGGATCCCTCAAACGAGGAACACATCGGCACGACCTTCCTCCTGTTGGACCCGGTGGTTGATCCCGATCAGCTGTCGGCGGCAGTGTGCCGGTACTGGTGGCCCGCATTGGAGTTCGAACGGTTCGAAGTCAGCATTTCCCGGACGGACCGTAACGGCGAGGTCACGGAAGAGTGGGTCCCCCGACCACGTAAGGACGAGGTCTTGAAGAGCTTTATCCGGGCCTACGAACTCGCCACCGTTCCCCAGGACAACCGGAACAAGGAGGAGTATTCCAAGGACCTCGGCAATCTTGACCTGGACAACGAACGGCTTGAGCTGGGAAGTCTCGGTCTAAAGGCAGACCTCGACGGCTGGTCTTACAAAGTGGAGGTTCCCGGTGCCACTGGTGTAGGTCAGGTTGAAGACGTGTCCGAGTACCAGGTGACTCAGGAGAACCTCGTCGCACTCGTACGTGGCCCCCGCATGATCGTCCAGTACCTGAAGGTCGGTCGGGCAAATCCACCCTTCATCCGGGGCGTGTTCGTCGCATCGGAGGCCGTTGACGACCTGCTGAAGCAGACCGAACCGATGGCGCACGATCGCTGGCAAACCGACGAGAAGGTCCTCTCAGTTGACCCTCGCTCCCCCAAGATCGCTGCAGAGATCATCAAGAAGATCAAATCCCGGGTGCTGCAGTTCCGTAGGGGACTGCAACCACCGGTTCCCAAGCAGGCCGATATTCACCTCCCCGATCTCACCAAGCTGATGAGCCGAATCTCTACGGGGGTTAACGACGCTCCACCGAAACCGCCACCCGATGGGGTAAGGGAAACGACAATCAAGATCAACACGGATCTTGAGGAGGCTCTGGGTGGAACCGAGTTGGTGTTCATCGCTGACGTTGACATCGCGCTGTCCGACAACTTCAAGGATGCTGAAGAGGCGCCCAGCTTCGTTGATCTCTCCTTCCGGTTCGTTGAGGACGATCGAGCGGGCGAGAGCTGCGAACTGCAGATCACACCGCCTGAAGGATTCATCGCAGATGCTGAGCGTCCCGGGCGCTTCTACGGCGTTCTAACTCGGGACCATCAGCGGTTCAGTCTCCGGTCAGCCCCCTACTCCCCCGACTGGAGCGGACGGCTGCTCGTGAGCAGTGCCGTTGAGAACGACGCGAGTTCAGTCCCCCAGGAGGCCCTGTCGTGAGCACTGAACAGCGAGAGATCCGACCGTTCAAGACAGTCGACACCCTTGACTCAATCGTCAAAGGCTGCGAGTTGCACCTCGGGGCCCAGCATGTCCCTGCGGGGGGGAACCTCGCCGTATCGGCGGCTGACTACGCCGAGCGCAGACTCAGGATCGCACTTCCGTGGGAGAGCGAGGAGGAAGCTGCGCTCGCCGTGAAGGAGGCGACAGCCGAGCTTGAGTCAGCTGGCTATACCGCTGACCGAGTGGCATTCGTCGCTGTCGCCCAATCCAAGTTCCTCAAGCTCCGCAATGTCATCGCAGTCATTCCACTCAATGAACTCCACGACATCACGTCGATCAACGTTGAGGAACGTCCAGCGGCGCTGCGGACACCTCGCTCGGGTTCGGAGATAGGTGTCAGCTTCGTCTTGCTAGAAGGCGGCGCGCCCCAGCTGCTTCGGGCATGGAGAAAGAGCACGTGGCTCCACCATGCCACCTTCAAGTTGAGCACCAACCTGAGCCAATTGGGATTCACTCCACGACCGCTCACCGACGAGGAGCGCACCAGCCAAGAGCTCCCCAAGGGCACGCTCAGATACATCGTCCTGAAGGAATCCCCTCTTGACGAGGGGGTGTCGGAGGAGATGGTGGAGATGTGGGTTGATTCCGATCTCCTGCACAGCCTCTCAACCCAGCCGAACAGCCCCGCTTCGCGCGTCATGCAGGCCCAGTTATTCGTTGACTGCGTCTCGGAAATTATCTCCTCAGCGCTCAAGGATCCTGCTCTAACAGAGCTGGGATGGCAGGACGTTCAAGACACCTTGCTCGGCCGGTTGATCGTCGCCATTGTCCCACCGCCGTCATCGCACCGGATCGACGAAGGGATCAGCCACTACGGGGGCTACCTTGATCTCCTGCGCCAGGATCCCTCGAAGCTCATGGCCTACGCAGAAGAGCTCGCCGAATTGCGTAAGCGCCACAAAGAAGCCTTGGAGGCCTGAACATGCTGTACCCGACCATTGATTCCCTAAAGGCTCAGTCGATTCTCGCGAAGCTGACCGCAGGCGAGAGCCTGGACGTTGAGTCGGTGACTACCTGGACCGGAGCGGGCGACCGTGTTGACTTCGGTGCCCTTGACCAAGGCTTGACCGAGCTCGGCATTGACTCACTGAGTGAGCCGGAGGCCGACAGATCGGATTCCGCACGAATGGAGAAGCTTGAGGGGAAGCTGGCGGTTGTCGTCACCAAGCACCTCAGGGAGCTCCCTGTCGAGATCCTCGATGACCAGGGTTTCTGGAACTACCTTGCGGTATCCCGCTTCTGGCCATTTATCGCTCGTCGAGAGGCAAAAGCGATCCGACAGGGGAATGGCCTCAAATACGTGGACGCGAAACACCGAACGGAACAGATCCCTCTCCGCCTATACCTTCGCGGGAAGAGCGTCATTGACTCCGCTCCCGAACTCGCCTGGAAACTTGAGCGATCAACGGACTTCTGGCGAAGCCACATCATCCGAGTTCGCATCGGATCTAACCCGAACCTCGCAACAGCGTTCGCCAGACTCCAAAAAGAGGAGCGCATGAACACCAGCGAGCTCCGTCGCTACGCGAGACGGCTCAACCGCACGGTTACCAACTTGGTGGTTGAGGTGCTCAATCAGGACGATGCCGACGCGCTCGTGGAGGATCTGCGAGAGTAGGTGGGTGTCTGAAGCGCTCACTGTGACCAACCAGTTGGTCATTGGCGACGATGCCGCTCGGGAGTCCGTTCAGCGCCGGATTGAGGTAGGCGATCGCACGTATCTCGCTCGACGAGGTGCACCAGAGGCGGCGGCGAATCCAACCTATGCGTGGATGCTCGCGTACCTCAGAGGAAGTCCCCTTGAGTTTGAGGGAGAACCCTCTCCACCGACTCGTGTAGCCGAGATGTTCTGCGGCTCAGGAGGACTAGCGCTCGGCTTCGGCGAGGCCTGCCGTGAGCTCGGCTCCGCCTTCGATTCCCGAGCAGCTGTTGACCACGACGAATCGGCAGTTGAGGTGTACGGGGCGAACCACAACACGGCAGTCCGCACGGCGCGCTCAGCAACCGAACTCATTGACTACCGGGTCGTCGGATCGCGAACCGACGCTAAGTTTCGCTACGACCCGGAGGTCGTTGAGCCGACCTGGGCCGACCTCGCCGGCCAGGTTGACGTCCTCCTGGCAGGCCCCCCCTGCCAGGGACACTCCAATCTAAACAACCACTCACGACGGACCGACCCACGTAACGACCTCTACCTCACCGTTCCGGCGATGGCCGTTGCGCTTGACGTCGACGTAGTGGTCATTGAGAACGTTCCTGCCGTCGTGCACGACCGATCCGGTGTCGTCGAGAGCACGGAGACGCTGTTACGAGCACACGGCTACCAGCTCACGACCGGCGTGGTCTCGGCGAGTCGAATCGGGTGGCCCCAGACGCGCCGTCGCTTCTTCATCGTCGCTCGTCGCTCAGCGGTTCCACTTGACCTTGAAGCGGTTCAGCGAGCCCTGGAGGTTCCAGAACCAGCATCGGTGATGCTTGCGATCGGCGACCTCCAAGACCGGCTTCTCAATACCGATCTCCACCTCAAGATTGAGCTCAGCGCTGACAATCGACGCCGAATCGAATGGCTATTTGCAAATGACGAGCACAACCTCGCAGCGGAGGAACGTCCTGACTGCCATAAAGACGGGACGACATATGGAGCCGTCTACGGCCGCATGTACGCCGATCGGCCTGCACCGACCTTGACCACCGGATTCCTGACACCGGGACGTGGTCGATACATCCACCCTCACTTGCCACGCACGATTACCCCACACGAAGCAGCTCGAATCCAGGGGTTCCCTGACGGCTACAAGTTCCGACTCGCCGATGGCTCACACCCGACGAAGTCCAAACTCACCAAGTGGATCGGTGACGCAGTTCCTATGCCGCTCGGTTACGTCGCTGGGTTGAGCGCGCTCGGACCCGGCCACGTGCGGTAGACCTCCGACGCCTTCAGCGTAATTGCAGCCCTGATGCCCGGTCATCAATGCGCCAGTGCTCCGGATCTGATGGCCTCCCTGTGCAGCGGGTCGAACCTCGATCGGGTCAAAGTCAATCACGACGATCCAAGTTGAGAGTCAAGCGACGTGGGCGTGCCCGGCTCGCTGACAGATGGAAGTTGACTCGGCGCCGACACAGCCGCTGACGTTCCGATCGGGTTGACCGAATCAGTGACGGCCTTAAGTTCCAGCACAACCTGGCCAGGTGCAAGGTCGGCTGCCTCAATCTTGCGGGCCTGAGGAATAAGTCTTGAATCGAACGAACTGACTGAGGCGTTGTAGGCGTCAACCGCCTTAGACAGGCTGACGCCGACCTTGTTGAGGTGCTCGACGAACTTCTGCAGACGCTTGTGTAGTTCCCGGGCGTCGTTCACGGCGCCTTCAAGATGTTCGTTGGCATCGAACTGTCGCCAGATGCTCTCCACCACCGTGAGGGCACTGAGGAGAGTGGATGGGGCAACGACTGCCACCCGATGCTCGGCGGCGAAGGCAAGAATGTTCGGGTCGGCACGCAGTGCTCCGGCATAGGCGGCCTCCGACGGCAGAAAGAGGAACACGTAGCCGACAGCGCCGGTGATTCCCTCCACATAGTCCCTCTTTCCCAACGCCCTAATGTGGTTCTGAAGCAGAGTCGCGTAGGCCTTGTCGGTCACCTCTTGGGGACCGTCGACGTCGAGCGCCAGTGCGGGCGCCTTGGCGTCGACAACGAGCACACGGCCCTCAGGAATCCGGACGAGAAGGTCCGGCCGCAACCGGCCCTCCACCACCTGCGTCTGCCAGGTGACACGCTCGGTGAGACCAGCCATCTCGATGATTCGCTGCAGTTGGAACTCGCCCCACTTGCCGCGGGTCTGGGTTCCGGAAAGCGCCGAGGTGAGCTGCCCAGTGTTCTTGGAAAGATCCGCAGTAAGGGTTGTGACCTCCTTGAGGCCGTTCTCCAGATTCGTCTCTGCACGAATACGGGCCTCCTCGGCGCGCTCGACCCGCTCGGCGAGTTCGCCGAGTTTGTCCTGCACCGGACTGACCACATTCGCGAGAGTGGCGCGCTGGGCGGCAAGTCGAGCCTCAGCGTCAGCGGAGTTGCGATTGGCGAGATCCTCGCCAACCTGCCTCGTAGCCTCAAGTACCGCTGCGGACAGCCGCCCACCAAACGCTTCCTCCTGGGCTGCGAGTTTCGCTCGCAACCCAGCCGAGCCCTGACGGCCAGCCAGAAACCCGATGAGAATCCCGAGGAGTGCCCCAACGAGCACCCCAGCAATAACGAGGCCGATTTCCATTCTTCGATCCTTTCGATTTCGTTCTGAATAACTCTTCTGGTGCCACAAGCACTCGCCCACCAGTCAAGGCAGTGGGCGGGCGTGTGGCGGTCTGCGTCGCGGCGGATGGGAGCCCGACAGCACGGGACTCACCGCCCAGTCAGGCTGCCTGCAGCTCCGATGCCGGACCCACGCCAACGAGGCCGTATCGGCACCTGAGCTCGTCAAGATCCGATCGGTTACCAGGCTGTGCGAGCATCCAGCAGGTCTGGACATAGACATCGGCAGGGGATGGATCGCCCCAAGCCTCGGCCTCACGTTCAAGCACCCTTGCCAAGTGACGGATGGTGCTTCGGGTCTCCTCGTCGAGGGCCCACTTGTGGAGAAACTCACGTGTCATCACGAGTCGTTCCTCAGGGGTCAGATGTGGCATAACAGTTCCTCCTCATCGTTCCCGGCGTTGGCACCGTGCGCCATAGGCGTCGGTTGCCCCACCGTCATCGGGCCGGGCCCCTCAGGTGGTCTGGATGAGTCATTGACAATGTACGGCACGGGTGTGACAACCCCTAGCGAACCCCGGAATTGGCGGTTCGGGGAGCGTCAGATCGTGCCCGAACTGGCATGTGAGCGGGGACCTACTTGCAGCCGACCCGAGTGATCTGGGTTGTTCAGATCAGCGCTGCTCTTGGGGCCGCTCGATCTGCGTTATGAGGTCATCACACCGACCTGCGGAGATCGTGAGCACCGGCAGCTACCGGTCAGGTACTGCCAATAGACCGTTTCCCGTCCGTTACCTGTGACGGTCACAGCTGGCCCCCGCTGGCGTTATCGCTGTCCGAATTGGGCCTGCTCGAGGCCGAGGTACTCAAGCCAGAGGTGCTGGCCGGCGCTGGGGACCGACGGACGGCACGGCTGACGAGGGCGAAGCTCCCCAGGGTCCCTGCCCGGTCGTGGCGGCTGGCGGCAGTTTGCGCTGCGTCAACACCGAGATGTGCGCCCTCGGCGAAGGCGTCGATGCCAAGGCCGAGGAACTGGACGGTCCAGCCCTCCTCCTGTTGACGTTCAAGCAGTCGACGCACATCAGTGGCGGAGTACCGGGTACTGGCGTTCTCCTGGCCGTCACTGATGATGGCGAACACCACTCCGGCCTTGTTGCCGGTGAGCGCCTCGTAGAGTGCCGCTTGACCGATGGCGGACCCGACGGCGGTACCGACGGCGTCGTAGAGGGGGGTGCCGGCGTTGGGCTGGTAGTCGGCGACCGTGAGGGGGGCCACCTCGCCGGCGGGCACCTCGTCAACCATCACGACCTGGTGGTCGCGGCTGTCGAACTGGATGAGGGTCACCCGCACCGAAGGATCGATGTCGGCGAGCAACGTGTTCGCCCCTTCAATGACGAA
>Ga0164292_10001509_pt1 | contig 18854 bp, 7 predicted proteins | sample GEODES117metaG_FD_111486 | JGI IMG/M metagenome (GOLD analysis project Ga0164292, IMG submission 111486) | Eutrophic lake water microbial communities from Lake Mendota, Wisconsin, USA - GEODES117 metaG | ecosystem: Environmental > Aquatic > Freshwater > Lake | place: USA: Lake Mendota, Wisconsin...
CGATGTTCCAGCTGAGCTTCGCCATCATCACGCCGGCCCTCATCGTCGGCGCGATCGCCGAGCGCATGAAGTTCCTCGCGGTTCTCGTCTTCGTCGCGCTGTGGATGTTCGCGGTCTACTTCCCCTTCGCCCACATGGTCTGGGCAACGACGGGTTTCATGTGTGGTCCGCTGAATCCGAACGCCGGCATCAAGGCGATCGACTTCGCCGGTGGTACCGTCGTCCACATGACGTCCGGCTGGAGCGCGCTGGTGCTCTGCTTGATCCTCGGTCGCCGCGATGGTTTCGGCAAGCTGCCGATGCCGCCGCACTCGATGGTGCTGTGCGCCATCGGCACCGGCATGCTGTGGGTCGGCTGGTACGGCTTCAACGCCGGCTCCGCGCTCGGCGCCGACGGGATCGCCGCGAATGCCTTCACCACCACCACGCTCGCCGCCGCCACCGCCGGATTCGTCTGGGCGCTCGCCGAATGGGTCACCCGCGGCCAGCCCAGCGTCCTGGGCTTCTGCTCGGGCATCGTGGCTGGCTTGGTCGTGATCACCCCGGGCGCGGGCTTCGTGCTCCCGACGTCCGCCGTGATCATCGGCGTCATCGCCGGTATCGTCCCCTTCCTCGCGGTCGCCTACCTGAAGCGTCGCCTTGGTTATGATGACGCGCTCGACACGTTCGGTGTCCACGGCGTGGGCGGCACCCTCGGTGCCATCCTCACGGGCGTGTTCGCCGACGAGCGCGCCAACTCGGTCGTGGGCGGCCTGAAGGACGGCCTTCTCCTCGAGCAGTTCAAGGCCATCGGCGTCACGATCGTCTGGAGCGTCGTTGCCACCGCGATCATCGCCTTCATCGTCAAGGCGGTCATCGGCCTGCGGCCGACCCCGGAGGTGGAGTCTGCCGGTCTCGATGTCAGCGAGCACGGTGAGGACGGCTACATCCTCTAATCTTACGAAAGGAAACAACCATGAAACTCATCATTGCCATCATCAAACCCTTCAAGCTCGAGGAAGTGAAGGAGGGGCTCACCAGCATCGGTGTCGAGGGCATGACCCTCACCGAGGTCAAGGGCTTCGGCCGTCAGAAGGGGCACACGGAAATGTACCGAGGCAGCGAATACACGGTAGATTTCCTGCCCAAGCTGCGTCTCGAGATCGTGGTCGCCGACGACGTCGTGCCGAAGGCGGTCGACGTCATCGTGGCCAAGGCCAAGACGGGCAAGATCGGCGACGGAAAGGTCTTCGTCATGCCGGTCGAGCAGGTCGTGCGCGTGCGCACCGGCGAGACGGGTGACGAGGCAATCTGAGCGGTCCAGCCATATCCCCGACCGCTCGGCTCTTCCCCGACGGCGCCCCTACGTGGGGCGCCGTTTTTTTGTTCAACGGAGTGGGCCCGCGACGCGGGTGCGGACGCGCGCGAGCACGCCGTCGGAGGTGAGGTAGAGGGTGCGGCCGTCGTCGCCCCAGGCGCAGTTGGCGGTGGTATGCCCGGGCAGGATGCGCCCGAGGAGGTGTCCGTCGGCGCGAAGGATGAGTACGCCGCCCGGGCCGGTGGCCCAGAGGTTGCCCCGTTCGTCCACCTTGAGGCCGTCCGGGACGCCGCCGTGGCCGGGCCGGTTCGCGAACAGCGGGGTGGCGTCGAAGAGGACCGTCCCGTCACCGATGCTGCCGGAGGGGTCCAGCGGATAGGACATGATGACGGGCCGTGGGCGATGGGAGTTGGCGACGTAGAGCCGTTTCCCGTCCGGGGACAGGGCGATGCCGTTGGGGCGCTCCAGTTCCTTGGTGAGCAGAGTCACTTTTCCATCGGGATCGAGTCGGTACACGCCGTGGAAATCGAGGTCCCGCGGTTCGTCGTTGGCGAGGCCGTAGGGTGGGTCGGTGAAGTAGATTCGTCCCGCCGCATCCTGGCACAGATCGTTGGGGCTGTTGAAGCGGCGCGTCTCCCAGCGGTCCGCAAGGGTCGTGAAACTGCGCCCGTCGGTCTCAAGTCGGGCGATGCGGCGGTCGCCGTGCTGGCAGAGGAGCAGCCGACCGGCGGCATCGAAGGTTAGTCCGTTGGATCCTTGGCGTCGTTTGCTCTCGGTGAGGCCCGTGAATCCACTCGGTTCGAGAAAGACGCTGAGTCCCTCCGTGGGATGCCAGCGGTAAATCCGGTTCTGCGGTACGTCGCTGAACAGCAGGTGACCGGCGCGCGGATCCCACACCGGCCCCTCGGACCAGTCGAACCCTTCCGCCAATTGCTCGATCACTGCATCGGGCGCGAGCAGGGCATCGAGCGCCGAATCGCGCCGTTCGATCTCCCCGATCACCCGTGGCGCTGTTGCCGTGGCCGCGTTCGCGGATGAGGACGCGGCGTGCAGCGGAGCTGGCGGCACGACCGGCAAGGCCGAGCCGAGGAGCAGCCATGGGCCGAGAAGGCGAGTCAGTCGACCAGCGGTGGGGCGAACCGAGCCAGGGGAATCCGTAGGAATTGATTTCATGGAGAACGAAGGGAGGACAGGGGCGCTCCGGGCCGGAGTCGTCGGCATGGGGTGCTTGGGGTTGAGCGGTAAACGGTGAGGGCCACGTCCGATGGCGGAAGCGGTGCAAGCGTTTCACGGTGGGCCTGATCCCCCAAAATCTCAAGACCCTTGCGTTTGATTGCGCTGGGCTAAAGCGATCGCATCCGGGGGGGCACTCAGGCGCGGGCGCAGCGGGTGAGCGAGATGACGCGGTTGGCGGATCGCCGTTGCGTTGCGGCATCGCGCCTCTAGAAACGGCGCTCGCTCATGTCCTCGTCGAACGCCGTCTCCGCGTCCTCTTCGTCCCCTTCAATTCGGCCCGTCCAGAAGCTGATGGCGGCCAACCGCAGCGAAATCGCGGTGCGCATTTTCCGCGCGGGCACCGAGCTCGGGATCCGGACGGTGGCGGTGTTCGCACACGAGGATCGTTTCAGTATCCACCGTTACAAGGCGGACGAGGCTTATCAGGTCGGGCAGGGCAAGGGCCCGGTCGCGGCGTACCTCGACATCGAGAGCATCGTGGGCGTGGCCAAGGAGCACGGCGTCGACGCAATCCATCCGGGCTACGGTTTCCTCTCGGAGAACGCCGAATTCGCCCGTGCCTGTCAGCGTGCCGGCATCATCTTCGTCGGTCCGCGGCCGGAGTTGCTCGAGATGATGGGCGACAAGACCGCGGCCCGCGCGCTTGCGAAGAAGATCAACGTCCCCGTCCTCCCCGGAACTGAGGAGCCGGTGACGGATCGCGCCGAGGCGCTGCGGATCGCGAAGACGATCGGTTTTCCCTTGATCATCAAGGCTGCGTTCGGCGGTGGCGGTCGCGGGATGCGCGTGGTCCATCAGGCCGCTGACCTCGACTCGCTGCTCGATGAGGCCCAGGGCGAGGCGGATCGCGCCTTCGGCAACCCGGCCGTCTTCCTGGAGAAATACATCCCGCGCGCGAAGCACATTGAGGTCCAGATCCTCGGCGACCAGCACGGGAACGTGATCCATCTCCATGAGCGCGACTGCTCGGTGCAGCGGCGCCACCAGAAGGTGGTGGAGGTGGCTCCCAGCTTCGGCCTGCCGCCGCATGTCGTGACCGAGCTTTGCGAGGCAGCCGCGCGCATGGCCCGCGAGATCCGCTACGACAACGCGGGCACGATCGAATTCCTCTACGACCTCGATCGCCACGAGTGGTTCTTCATCGAGATGAACCCGCGCATCCAAGTCGAGCACACGGTGACTGAGGTGATCACGGGCCTCGACCTCGTCCGCTCCCAGGTGCTCATCGCGCAGGGACATGCCCTGCACTCCGCCGAGGTCGGGATGCCGGAGCAGGCCGCGGTGCCGCGCAACGGCTATGCGGTGCAGTGCCGCATCACCACCGAGGACCCGGAGAACAAGTTCATCCCCGACTACGGTCGTATCCTCGCTTATCGCTCCCCCGGCGGTTTCGGAGTCCGGCTCGATGGCGGCATGGGCTTCTCGGGCGCCGTCGTCACGCCCTTCTACGATTCGATGCTGGTGAAGCTGATCACCAGCGGCCAGACCTACGAGGTCGCGCTCGCCCGCGCGAAGCGCACGCTGGCGGAGTTCCGCATCCGCGGCGTTAAGACCAACATCCCCTTCCTCGAAAATGTCATCAGCCACCCGATCTTCCGTTCGGGTCAGGCCACCACGACGCTGATCGACACCACGCCGGAGCTCTTTGCCTTCAAGCCGCGCCGCGACCGCGCGACCCGACTGCTCAATTTCCTCGGCAACGTCATCGTCAACGGTAACCCGCAGGCCAAGGGGTACCGCCCGGACCGCCCGCTGCCGACGCCAGTCGTCCCGGCCCACGTCCACCAACCGCCGCAGCCGGGGACGCGTCAGCGGCTCCTCGAGCTCGGTCCGCGTGGCTTCGCGCGCTGGACGCGCGACCAGCAGCGGCTGCTGGTCACCGACACCACGTTCCGCGACGCCCACCAGTCGCTCATGGCCACCCGCGTGCGGTCCTACGACATGCTCGCCTGCGCCGACGCCGTGGCCCACCACCTCGACGGGCTCTACTCGCTCGAACTGTGGGGCGGGGCGACGTTCGACACTGCGATGCGGTTCCTCAACGAGGATCCCTGGGACCGCCTGCGCCAGCTCCGCGCCCGGATCCCGAACATCTGCTTCCAGATGCTCCTCCGCGGCGCGAACGCCGTCGGCTACACGAACTATCCCGACGCCGTCGTTGCCGGCTTCGTGCGCCACGCTGCCGCCAGCGGCATGGACATCTTCCGCGTCTTCGACTCGCTCAATTATCTCCCGAATCTCCGGGTGGCGATGGAGGCGGTGCAGGAAACGCACGCCGTCTGCGAGTCGGCGATCTGCTACACCGGCGACATCCTCGACCCGAAGCGCGACAAGTATTCACTCAAGTACTATGTCAAGCTCGCCAAGGAGCTCGAGCGCATGGGCGCCCACGTCCTCGCGATCAAGGACATGGCCGGCCTCTGCCGTCCCTACGCGGCGGAGAAGCTGGTCCGGACGCTGCGTGAGGAGGTTGGCCTGCCGATTCATTTCCACACGCACGATACGAGTGGGGTCGCGGCCTCTTCAGTGCTCCGCGCCGCGGATGCGGGCGTCGATGTGGTGGACCTCGCGCTGGCCTCGATGAGCGGCAGCACGTCCCAGCCGAATTTCAACTCCGTCGTCGCCTCGCTGCAGCACACGCCGCGCGACACGGGTCTGAACCTCGATCGTCTCGATCGTCTCTCCGATTACTGGGAAGCGGTGCGCGAGCATTACCGTCCCTTCGACACCGCGCCGCGGACCGGTTCGGCGGAGGTCTACCTGCATGAGATGCCGGGTGGCCAGTACACGAACCTCAAGGAGCAGGCGTCCTCGATGGGAATGTCCCACCGCTGGCCGGAGATCGCCCGCTCATACGCGGAGGTCAATCAGCTCTTCGGCGACATCGTCAAGGTCACGCCGTCCTCCAAGGTCGTTGGGGATCTGGCGCTCTTCCTCTTCTCCCGCGGCATCAAGCCTGCCGATGTGGTCAATCTTGAGCCGGGGTCGATGCCCTTCCCGGAGAGCGTGATCGACATGCTCATGGGTGGCCTGGGTTGGCCGGAGGGTGGCTGGCCCGACGCGGTCTGGCGGGCGATCCTCGGGGGTGCTCGCTACACGGAGGCGAAGGCGCGCTACGAACTTTCGCTGCAGGCGACGGCCGCCGGCCGTCCGCCGCGCGATCCGTCGAGCGATGCCGCTGAACTCGCGCGACTCACCCGCGACTTGGCGGAAAAGCTGAAGCGTGACCCGACGACCGATGAGTTGTTCTCGCACCTGATGTACCCGCAGGTCTTCGCTGACTTCCAGCGCCACCAGCGCGAGTACGGCGATGTCAGCGTGCTGCCCACGCCGGCGTTCTTCTACGGGCTGCGTCCGGGCGAGGAGATCTCCGTGGAGATCGAGCGTGGCAAGGTGCTGATCATCCGGTTGGTGAGCGTGGGCGCGCCCGATAAGGACGGCCGCCGCACGGTTAACTTCGATCTCAACGGCATGGCCCGCGAGGCTTCCATTCCGGATCGCAGCGTCGCCGCCAAGGCGGTCGCCCGCGCGAAGGCTGACCTTGCGGACCCGCTGCAGATCGCTGCTCCCATCCCGGGTCTCATCGCCGCGCTGTCCGTCTCAGTCGGCGCCAAGGTCGCGAAGGGCGATAAGCTGCTCATGATGGAGGCGATGAAGATGCAGACCACGGTCTACGCGCCGTGCGCCGGCGTCGTTTCGGAGCTGTTCGTCGCCTTGGGCGACACGGTCGAATCCAAAGACCTGCTGCTGCGCCTGCGCGCCTGAGTCGATGCCCGGCGCCGGGGAGCACCGAGCCGCTCGTGTGCTCCGAAGGGTCGTCAGGCCCAACGCGCGTGCAATGGCATCAGGCCTACTCGTGGGCCGCCGTCGCACCGCTGCGGACTGGGTCCGCTCACGGTGCGACCTACCGGCGCTCCTCAGGCGAGGATGTCACGCACCACCTCGCCGTGCACGTCCGTCAGGCGGAAGTCGCGCCCCTGGAAGCGGTAGCTGAGTTGCGTGTGATCGAACCCGAGCAGGTGAAGCAAGGTCGCCTGCAGGTCGTGGACGTGGACCTTGTTCTGCACGACGCCGAAGCCGAGCTCGTCGGTGCGTCCGTAGGTGAAGCCACCCTTCACGCCGCCGCCGGCGAGGAGAAGGGAGAAGGCGTCCGGGAAGTGATCGCGACCGAGGATGTCGCCTCCTGACGTGCGGCCCTCACGGAAGGGAGTGCGCCCGAACTCGCCGCCCCACACGACGAGGGTGTCGTCGAGCAGGCCGCGCTGCCGGAGGTCGCGAATCAGTGCCGCCACCGGCTTGTCGGTACGCGACATCTTCTGCGTCAGACCATCGCGAATGTCCTCGCGCGGTCCGGTGCCGTGGAAGTCCCAGCCCCAGTCGAAGAGTTGGACGAAGCGCACGCCCTGTTCGAGGAGGCGGCGGCCGAGCAGGCAGTTGTTCGCGAAGCTGGAATCGCCTGGGCGGGCGCCGTAGGCCTCGAGCACGGAGGCCGGCTCGCGGGAGATGTCCATCACCTCGGGCACGCTGGTCTGCATGCGGAAGGCGAGTTCGTATTGCGAAATGCGCGTCAGCGTCTCGGGGTGACCGAGTTCGGCTGCCTGCAGTTCATTGAGTTCGCGCAGTGCGTCCAGCGTGCGTCGCCGCGTGGCGCGGTCCATGCCGGCGGGGTCACTGACGTAGAGGACCGGGTCGCCCTTGGATCGGCATTGCACGCCTTGGTAGACCGACGGGATGAAGCCCGTGCCCCAGACTGCCTGTCCGGCGCTCGGCTGGGTGCCGCTGCTGACGAGAACGACGAAGCCGGGGAGATTCTCGTTGGCCGTGCCGAGTCCGTAGGTGACCCACGAACCCATGGAGGGGCGGCCCTGGCGCGGGGATCCGGTGAACAGGAGCAGTTCCGCCGGAGCGTGGTTGAACTGATCGGTGTACATCGAGTTGATGACACACAGCTCGTCGGCCACCGAGTGAAAATGGGGCACGGCGTCAGACATCCAGGTGCCGCCGGCGCCGTACTGCTTGAAGCTGCGCGGCGTGCCCATCAGGCGCGGCGTGCCGGACGTGAACGCGAACTTCTTTCCCTTCACGAAGTCATCCGGCGCGTACTGTCCATCGCGCTTGACCAGCTCCGGCTTGTAGTCGAAGAGGTCGAGGTGCGGCGGTCCGCCGGACATGTGGAGGTAAATAATCCGCTTCACCTTTGGGGCAAAATGCGGTGGCCGGGAGACCATGGGGTCCGTCGCGCTGATTGGGTTCACGGCGCCCATTCCGCGGGGAAGGAGAGCCTCGAGGGCGATCGCGCCGAGGCTGAACTGTCCGGCGCGGCGCAGGAACTGACGGCGGGTCTGGTGCTGGAGTTTTTCGAAGGCGAGGTTCATGGGCGGGGGCGTTCAGCGCTTCATCAGGGTCTCGTCGAGATTCAGGAGAACATTGGCCACGGAGGTCCAGGCCGCGAGGGTGGGAGCAGAGAGATGTGCGGGGGGAGGACGTTCGGCGTTGGCGATCAGCGTCGCGGCCCGGCCGGGGTCGGCCGTGTACGTGGCCAGCGTGTCGGCAAAGAGCGTGGTGAGGGCGCTGACTTCGGCAGCGGTGGGAGGGCGAGCGAGGACCCGTTCGAACCCGAGGCGGATGCCGTCGGCGGGAGTGGGGCCGGCGTCGGCCAGCGAGGCGGCCAAGGACTGCGCGGCTTCGACGTACACCGGATCATTCATCGTCACCAGTGCCTGCAGCGGCGTGTTGCTTCGGTCGCGACGGAGAGTGCACACCTCGCGATTCGGAGCGTCGAATGCCGCCATGGACGGGTACGGACTGCTGCGTCGCCACTCCGTGTAGAGACCGCGGCGGAGTCGGCCCTCGCCGACGTCCGTCTTCCAGTCGAGCGTGGCACCGAACGCCGCGTTGAGGCCGGATGCCGGCTGATAGGGTCTCGAGGAAGGACCGTGGCTGCGGGGACTGAGGAGGCCGCTGACGGCAAGGGCCTGATCGCGAATCATCTCGGCGCTCAACCGGAACCGCGGACCGCGCGAGATCAGTCGATTCTCGGGATCGCCGGCGAGGGCCTCCGGCGTGACCTTGGCGCTCTGCCGGTACGCTGCGGACGTGACGAGGAGCCGGAGAAAGGCCTTCTGGTCCCAGCCGAGGCGGACCAGCTCCGTTGCGAGCCAGTCGAGTAGTTCCGGATGGGTGGCGGCCTCGCCCTGTGAACCGAACTCTTCGGTGGTGCGGACGATCCCGAGGCCGAAGATTGATTCCCAGAGGCGGTTGGCTTGGACGCGAGCAGTGAGGGGATTCTCGGGGCTGACCAGCCACTGGGCGAGTGCGAGACGGTCGGCCGGACGATCCTTTGGCAGCGGAGGGAAGACCGCGGGAACGCCCGGCTGCACCTCGCCGCCGAGTTCGCGGAAGTTGCCCCGCAGCTGCACGTGCGTCTTGCGCTGCTTCGCGGCCGGAAGTTCGCGCATCACTAACGTGGTGTTCACCGGCATCTCGCGGAGCGAGCGCTCCAGCTGGGCGATCTGCTGCTGGTCGGAAGCGAACTCCGGCGCGATCTTCAGCGCGTAGTAGTCCAGAACCGTGCGCGCCTGGGACTCCGTGCGCATGGCAGCGGGAATCGCGAGGGCGGCGAGCACAGGTGCGGGCGTATGAATCTGGTCTGCGACGCGCGCTTCCGTGGAGTAGGCTACCCGGAAATGATTCAGGGTCGCCTTGGGCAGTTCCGCGCCCTGTTCGAGCGTGACCACGAGTGTCTCGTCGGGACCGAGGACCACGGGCTTGGCTGGCTCAAGATAGAGCTGGTGAGCTTGGTCGATCGCTCCGCCGTTGCCCCATCCCTTCTTGGTCGCAGTGCGCTTCCGCGGGTTGGGGCGCTTCGGGTCGGCGTCGGTGATGATGTACGACTCATCGTATTCCGGATCCGCGTAGCTGGCGGTCACGCGGGCGACGCGGACGTCGACCGGGTCACGCATCCGATGCTCGCGGCTTGGGCGCGGCGCGTCACGACCCATCTGCGCCCAGATCGGACGGCGGTCTTCGTCGAGGACAAGGACGCGGATCCAGCCGGGCGTCGACTCGGCGCCGGTGCGGCCCCAGAGCACCACGCGCTCGACATTGCGCGTCGCGCCGAGGTCAACCTCCCACCAAGCATCATCGCTGGAGGCGGTGAGGGCGACGGAGCCGCGGGAGAAGTCGCCGTCGGTCTTGCCATCGATGGCGCGGCTCGCCTCGGCGCCGTCGGCCACGGACGTTTGGTACGCCCTTCCTTCGCGGGCGAGATTCCGACCTTCACCGAAGACCTCGACCTCGGCGAGGGGAAGCGTGCGGTTGGGCCCCGGCAATTCGACACGTACATAGCGGGCTGCGCGGGTGGCGGGTCCCTTGACTCCGACCCTGGCGCGGGTGACGACGAAGTGGCCTTCGGCGCCGCCGGCTCCGCCGCCGGCCAGAGACGTGTGCGGCAGCGCTTCGACTTGAATTGCGGTGATCGGCTGATCGCGCGGCGTCGCAAGCTCGACGGCCACGGTCTCCTTGGCTGCTCCGGCGGGAACGAACACCCGCGCTTCCGAGTCGACGCGTGCATTCTTGGCCCCGGAAGAGAAGAGGAGCTCCTTGGGGGCGCTGGCCTGCCACGATGGCTTCGCGGGGAAGGCAGTGGCCCATGCGTCCGCCGCAGCGGAGTGGGCGGGCGCGGCGGTGACGACGCGCGCGTGCGCCTCTTGGATCTGGCGCTTCCACTGGGCGCGCAGCCCCTCCTGCTCCGCGGTGTAGAACTCCACGAACGGAGCCTCGTCGTCGCGATCGGCATCGGTGGTTTGATTCAGGATCGCGTAAAGCTGGAAGTATTCGTCGAGCGTGAACGGGTCGTACTTGTGCGTGTGGCACTGGGCGCACGCCATGGAGGAGCCCATCCAGACGGCGAAGGTCGTGTTGACGCGATCAATGACGGCGACGGTGCGGAATTCCTCATCGTCCGTGCCGCCCTCGGTATTGTTCATCGTGTTCCGATGGAAGCCGGTGGCGTACAGCTGATCGGCCGTTGGGTTGGGCAGGAGATCCCCGGCCATCTGCTCGATCGTGAACTGATCGAATCGCACGTTGCGGTTGAACGCATCGATCACGTAATCGCGGTAGCGCCAGATCGACCGCGGCTGATCGTCGGCATAACCCCGGGAATCAGCGTAGCGCGCGAGGTCCAGCCATGAGCGGGCCCAGTGTTCGCCGTAGGCAGGCCGGGCGAGCTGGGTGTCAACGAAACGCTCGTAGGCGTCGGGACGTGGGTCGGCGACGAAGGCATCCACCTCCGCCGGGGTCGGCGGCAGGCCGACCAGATCGAGGGCGACGCGGCGGGCGAGAGTGCGGCGATCCGCCTCCGGCTGGGGCTTGAGCTGGGCGGCCTCGAGGCGGGCAAGGATGAAACGATCGATGGGCGTGCGGGCCCAGCCGGCCTGCTTCACGGCCGGTGGTTCGGGGCGCTTGGGAGCCTCGTAGGCCCAATGCTGAGCGTAGGTGCCTCCTTGGGCGATCCAGCGGCGGAGCAGATCGGCTTCGGCGGGCGTGACCGACTTGCCGGTCTTCCGCGGCGGCATGATGTCGTCGTCGTCTGTGGTGAGGACGCGCTTCAGCAGTTCGCTCTGGTCTGGATTGCCCGGCGCGAGCGCCTGGTACCCGCCGAGGTCCTCGCGCGCTCCATCGAATGTGTCGAGCCGCAGCCCGTTGTTGCCGCCCTTGCGCTCCGCCTCGTCCGGACCATGGCACCAGAAACAGTTGTTCGAGAGGATCGGACGGATGTCGCGATTGAAGTCGATGGGCGCTTCCGTCGCGTGGAGGGCGCGGAAACCGCCCGCGAGGATCAGAAACGACGCTGCCAGGAACCGGGTTTTCGAGAAAGGAAACGGCATGTCAGGAAGGCGTGGGGCGCGGCCGGTGGGTCGGGATCGCCAGTCTCCCGTACCTTGAATTCCGCGCCGCGAAGACGCAAGTCGCACTGGACGAGTTTTCGGTCGTTGCGATGATATTTCATCGCGGCCGATGGCGCGTTGCCGCCGACGTGCGGTCGGTCGGACTTTATCGCTGATAGACCTCGAGGAGGGCGACGCCGGTGCCTTGGTCCTTGCCGCTCACATGGACTGTGTAGGCGCCGGGTGTGAGGGTGGTGAGCAGGGCTGCGTCGGCGCTTTGGGCGACGAGGGCGAAAGCGCCGGCGTCGGCACCTACCGTGATCAGTTCGGGCGTGGATCCCCAGTTATCGTTGCTGGCTATGGCGCTGGCCATCCCGGAGCGGTAGACGGCGAGCATCGGATCGTTGAGGAAGCCGGTGACGCCGAATTGTCCGAGGGAAGGCCCGACGGCGCGGATGAGCACGCGTCGGGTGTCGTTTTCGACCACAAAGCCGGCGATCATGATCGCGTCGCCGGTTCCGACTTGGCCGCGAGTGGAGAGATTCACCAAAGTGCCGGAGCCCAGCAGGTCTTGGGCGTTGGCGGCGACGCGCAGGCGGTACGTGAGCGATCCGGAGGCGGTGATGACAGCGGGGCGTCGGCGCAGTGAAGGGACGATGTTGCCGGGCGAGCCCAGCGTGACGGACCCGCCGGCGGACGTGATCGTAAGGGCGAGCACGCCCCCGTTGGGACGCCGATAGATCACCTCGCGGGGCGAGGCTTCGAGGGTGGAGTCGGTGTTGTAGAGGAGGGGTACGACCTCTTCGAACGCACCCGTGTGCTCGACGGTGACGGTGATCCCATCGTCGCCGAAGTGCACTGTCTTCGTGCCGGCGTTGCCCAGCGCATACCGGGCGCTGAAGTCGCCGTCCGGGACCGTCGTGACACCCGGAGCGGGGGAGATGGGGGCGGGGCCGAGCGCAAGTTGGGCGCGGACCTCGGAACCCTCGTAGAGTGACGAGGAGCCGGCGGGTCGGGTGCCCCAGATCCACGTGGTGCCCGCGACGGTTTGGAGGGCGGGACCGTAGACGGGATTCCAAAGCAGACCGAGACCGTAGTTTTGCCGTACCAGCCGCAGGCTTCCGCTGTTGAAGACCGCGTAGTAGTTGGGTCGCCGGAAGGTCGACACCGTGACTGGCCAAGGATCGTGGAAGATTCGATTGAAGCGGCTGGCGGCGAAGTAAGGCAAGGCGGCGACGGCGGCCTCGCGTTGCGCGAACGTCGGCTGCCACGGATTCAGTTCGCGCACCGACTCATAGACGAATGAAGGGATGTAGCTGTACTCGTTCGGGACGGACAGAGGGCTCCACTTTCCGAAGAGCGAGACGAGATCGGCGCGGCGCTGGACCCTGCTGGCCCGGAATTCGTCCTCGTTGAACGCGAAGGGTCGGGCGGCGAGGACATTTTCGGCGTAGGGTCGAACGCCGGCGATCTGCGTGGCTTGGGACGTCCGCGTATTGATCCCCGCATTGGCAAGGTAGCCGGGCACGCCCGACAGGGAGTAGGGGATCAGGTTGGCGGAGAGCCACTCGTTCCAACGGCGATCGGCGGCCTCGACGGCCGCGAGCATCACCGGCTTGTTGAGCAAGAACGGGCGCGCGACGCGCAGATTAGTATCGTGGACGGTTGAGTAGCCAACATCCGCGCCCCCTTGTTCGTAGTGGAAACCCGCGGGGCTTTGGTCGTTTTCGCACGCGTAGACGAGTGCTGCGGAGGTGAGGGCCTCCAATTCCGCATCCGGCCAAAGTGAGAGATAACGGAGCGCCGCGGAGAAGGATCCACTGAGCTGATTGCTGTACTGCCGCGCGTCACGCTTCATGTCCGCGCGGGTGAACAATGCGACCAGGGCCTTGCGCAAGGCCGCCCGGGCCCGCTCGATCACCGCGGCGTCGAAGGGCAGGCCCGAACGGATGATCAACTCGAGAGCCTGGGACGCCGCCATCGAACCGAAGCCGGTGGGAGCGAGGCCGAAGTTCGTTGGGCTGTATTCCGCCAAGAGCCCGTCGGCATTCGGGATCTCGCTCCAGCGCTGGAGCATCGCCTCCAAGCGCACGCGGACCGCGGAATCTCCGTAGTAGCGATTCCACGGACGGTTGGTGGCATAAAAGTAGGCCAACGCCATCTGCATCTCCATGATGCGAGCGTTGTAGGGAGCATTGTACAGGGGCGGACGGTTGACGGCGAGATTCAGGAATCCGCGGTTTGGCCCGGTCTCCACCACGGCATTGGCGACCCGGGAGAAGTGGTAGAGGAAGTAGGGTACCTCAAGCTCGTGATCCGCGAAATCGTTCAAGCTCAGCTTGTTGAAATCCGCCGGTTCGACGAGGGGCCAGCCAGCCTGGGCGGCGGCCTCACGCTGTCCGACGCCGGTGGCCACTAGGGCGAGCAGGGCGCTCTGATGGAAAAAGCGGCCGAGGCGGGAGCGGAGCAGGAGCGGCAAACGGGGGAGGGAGGGCATGGCGGGGAGGACAAATCGCTGGCGCGCGGGGAAACGGGCTTGGTCTCGAAAAAAAGGGGATCACCTCCGACTGCGCTCAGGGAGAAACTCTCTGCGCGGTTGCTGGCAAGGATCAAACCGCCTCGCGCCACTGCGGCGAATCCGCGTCGTCGCGGCCCAGACAGAGGAGGAGTGCGGCCGGATTCGACTGTTCGATAAAAGTCACGCGAACATTGAGAAACCTCGATGGGAAAGTTTGGGTGGGAGAGGTCGTTGCCCCCGCCCCTGTCTCATCTCTGTCGCCTCGCCGTCCGTCTGGATCGCCCGTCTTCACCCCTTCCTTATGCCGGTCTTGACCGGCTCTGCGCCGTTATTGTCGTCATGACTCGCGTCCCCCTCCTGATCACCCGTTTTCACCGTCGCGCCGCTCTCGTGGCGTGTGCTGCCGGATTGGCCCTGATTCCCGCGCTGCGTGCCCAGACCGTGCCGCCGCCGCGTCCGGCGGTGGCGGAGGCGAAGTCGGCGCCCGAGGTGGTGACCCTGTCGCCCTTCCAGATCGATGCGTCCCGGGACGTCGGCTATCGCTCGACGAACTCGACCTCGGGCACGAGCCTGAACACGGCGATCAAGGATCTCCCGATGTCGATCGAGGTGATCAACGAGGAGTTCATCTCCGACATCGGAGCGACCAATTTCCGCGAGTCGCTGCAGTACTCCTCGGGAGTCTTTACCGAGCAGTACACGCAGGGCACCGCCAACAGCGCTGAGAGCAATGGCAAGGGCGTGAACGAGACGCAGAGTGCGGACATCTCCGCGTCGTCGCGCAGCGGTCTCGGCGGGCGCTTCGACAACGGCATGATCGTGCGCGGCTTCAATGTCTCGTTCCAGAACCGCGAGGGATTCCGCTACGGTGGCATCATCGCGAACTACGGCGTGACGCTCGGCGGCATCATCGATACGGCCAACGTTTCCCGCATGGAGGTCGTGCGCGGTCCGAACAGTCTGCTCTACGGCATCGGCGTACTTTCGGGCATCGTGAACGTGGTCGCCAAGCGGCCAATGAACGCGCCCGCCTACGCGGCTTCGCTGGGGGTGGGTAGTGAGGGGTACGTGCGTGGCACCTTCGACGCCACGGGTCCGGTGAAGCGGGATCTCTGGGGCGGTTCGCTGGACTACCGCGTCATCCTAGCCCGCGACCACCGCGGCAGTTGGACGGACTTTGCGGAGAACGACCTGAGCTACTCCTCCGCTTCGCTGCAGTTCCAGAATCGGCGCTGGAACGTTTTCGTCGAGGGTCAGTTTGCCGACCGCAAGGCATCGGGCATCGGTCCCCAGTTCATCTACGACAACACGGCTGCGGCCATCAACCCGGACTTCCGCAATCCATTCTACGAGCAGTACAATTGGGCGAAGGACTTTGGCGGCAAGCCGCAGTCGTTCCGGATCTCCGGTCCCGACACCTACGACCAACGGCGCGAGTCGAACCTGATGGCGACCGTCGACTTCACGCCGATCGACAACCTGACCATTTCCGGTGGCGCCTTTTTCAGTGCCGCCGAGGAGGAGCGCTTCGACATGAGCTTGGCGACGCTCACGAACGAGAACGGCGGTCTTCTGGTCAAGACCACACTGGTGGCGCGCGCCAACGACCCGGCGACGGACCCGGCGATCGCCGCGGCGACCAAGGCTTTTCTTGCGCAGAACGTCACCATCTTTCCGTTCCGCGGCACCCCCATTCCGGGCGACCGCCGCGACCTCACGGACTACCGGACCGTGCGCTATTGGTGGCGCAAGACCCCGGAGGACACCGAAACGGCCCAGTACCGCGTGCGGGCAACCTACTCGTTCGAAACGCGCGACTTCCTCGGTCGCTCGCCAGCCAAGCATACGTTCCTCGTTGGACGTCACGACATCCAAGACCGAGCCGACGTCGTCACCTCCGGTGAAAGCGTCAACAACCAGTTCGCCCCGCGCGGCGAGTTGGCGACGGATGATCCCCTGCAGTTCCGCTCGATCTACAACTTCGATCCCATCCGGTACAACGGCGAGCCGCTGGCTCAGCCGGGCACGGATTACCGCCGCCTCGATGTGTGGTACTCGGGCCATTTCGGCCTCTATCAAGGCTGGTTCCTGGATGAGAAGCTCGGCCTGATCGCCGGCCTGCGCCACGATCGTTACCACTCCCAAGATCGACTCTACGATCGCTGGCAGGAACCCACCTTCAATCCTGCCGCCCCGCGCCACAATCCGCCGGCAGGCGTGATCACCCGAAATCCGGATAACCAAACCTTTGGCTTCCTGCCGCCGCCGAATGGGGTGGCCGTGAACCAATACCGGCCCGGAGCGGAAGCGGAGACGGCGGTCACGCAGACGCTCGCGCTGAACTATCGCCTCACCAAGAACCTCACGGTTTACGCAATGCGTGGCGAGGGCATCACGCCCAACACCGGAGCGCTCGACGGCAACGGTGACGGCATTCCTTCCGAGCAGACGGTGAGCGAGGAGGTGGGTTTCAAGTTCGACTTCTTCGGTGGCAAACTCTCGGGTACGCTTTCGGGCTATCGCATCACCCGCGAGAATGCGATCTGGTCGACCGATTTCGCCCCGGCCCCGATCTTCTGGGTGGGCGGACGTGATCCGGTCGGCGGCGAACCTCCCTCGCGGGACGGCTATTTTGACCACACGCAGGTGACGGCGTCGACGCCGCTGAACTACCCGGTCAACAATTACTACTTCCAGCGTGACGGCGTCGACCTGGGGACCGTGCAGCGCCTGATCTACGACGCGAATGGAAACGTGATTGGCCGCGAGTTTGCGTTCCCGAAGGGCTATCTGGGCCGGCGCCAGTTCTTCGGCGGTGACATCTATCCGCAGACCTACAATTACTTTGACTACGCGCTGCTTGACGAGCCAGTGATCGACCGGAACGGCAAGACCAACGGCAAGACTTGGCGTACCTACCTTGAGGAAGCGTTTGCGGACCTCTCCCGCGGCACCCGCGGGTTCTCGGCCGTATCGGGCCCAGATGACTTCGAGCCGATCGTTTATGAGAAGGAGCTGGGTGGCTTCCTCGGCAACAACCCGAGCATCAAGACGGCCAAGGGTGCGAACACCACGTACACGGACGAGGCGACCGGCTTCGATTTGCAGCTGATCTTCCAGCCAACCACGCGTCTCCAGTTCGTCTTCAACTACGCGCACACCGAGCGCGAGGCGATTTCGCCCTTCAAGCTGGCGGAGCTCATCGATCCGGAAGGCAAGCGCTGGGGCACCGAGTATGACGCTTGGGTGCGTGCCTTGGGCCGCGAGGCCTTCGGTCTCGTCGAGCACGACGACAACAAGGACGGCATCGTGGATCGCGTCACCAAGCAGGGATCGAACAGCAAGCTCAAGGTGGGTGATGTCGGAGCTTCAGATCTCGTGGGCGGACTGCAGGGTACCAGCCTCTTCTCTGGCTCGGAGGACACGGCTTCAATCTTCACGAAGTACACCTTCACCAGCGGCACGCTCAAGGGCCTCTCGCCGAACCTCGGTGTCAGCTACGTGGGTCCGGCCAAGACCTCGCTGCCGATCGGCGGTCGCGATCTTTCGACCAATCTCTACGGGACGCCTCCCACACCGGAGCGCTACATCGTGAACTTGGGCGGACGCTATGAATGGCGCCGGAAGCGGATCACGTACGCGCTCCAACTGAACATCGGCAACCTGCTGGATGACCAGAAAGGCGAGAGCTTCATTTCGTACGCCAACCGTCGCGGTGGAGCCGAGGTGCTGCGCCGGACTGAGGTCTACTACGGCCCGCGCAGCTACCGACTCACCCTTTCTGCGGGCTTCTGACCGATCGCCGCGCGGTCCCCCTTCTGTCCGTCAACCTCACCCTAAAACTATGTCAGCTATGAAGAAACTCATCGTTAGTGCCATCGCGCTGGGCATCGTCGCCCCGCTGAGTGCCCAGTGGAACCTCGTTGGAAACTTCAATGACGGTACCGCCGCGGGCTGGACCGTGACCATCACCGGACCCACGTTGGCCAAGACGCCGGGCACCGCGACGGTGGTCGACGCCCCGGCCGCGCTGGCCGCCCAAGGCAAGGTGCTTCGCCTCTACCCCGGTGAGACCGCGGGTGGTGCGGCGGCGCTGACCTACAACTATACCTTCGCCTTTCCGGAGAGCCAAAAAATCAAGGACAAGTTCCCCGCGACGGCCAATACCTCGACGCTCTACTTCAAGACGCTGTCGCCCCTCGTCGGTGGCGCCCCGGCCATCCTGAACATGACGTACGGCTTGGTCTCGGCCGAGGAACTCGGCACCACTCCGAAAGACTGGTCGTGGGGTAATTACTCGGTGCTGGCGCGTAACAACGGCGGCATCTTCGACCAGCACACGGGCACCGGCTACACCCAGCTGGATTCCTCCGCCGCCACCCCGGCCAACGCCATTCCCCAGAGCAACGTCTGGTACGAATACTGGATCGTGATCAACCGTACGACGAACACTTGCGATGGCTACATCCGCGGTGGCCAGTGGGCGACGCAGACGAAGGTCTGGACCGGCTCCAAGCCCCGCTTTGACCCGAAGGGCAAGGCGCTCGACACGATTCTCATGCGCACGGCGAATGACGGCACGACCGGCATTGACGCGCTGATCTTCGACGACTTCTACGTCGACAACAGCGGCACGGCGAATCTGACCTCCCCGGGCGGCGCTCCGGCGGGTCCTTACGGCACGGGCAAGATGATCAACATCGCGACCCGCGGCCAGGTCGGCACGGGCGGCAACATTATGATCGCTGGCTTCGTGGTCGAGGGCGGCCCGCGCCGCGTGCTCATCCGCGCGGTCGGTCCGACCCTCGGCTCCTTCGGCGTCGCCGGTACGCTCGCGGATCCGTTCCTCACTCTCCTGAAGGGGCAGACCACGGTCGCGACCAACGATGACTGGGGTCAGGCGGTCAATGCG
>Ga0164292_10001511_pt1 | contig 18844 bp, 20 predicted proteins | sample GEODES117metaG_FD_111486 | JGI IMG/M metagenome (GOLD analysis project Ga0164292, IMG submission 111486) | Eutrophic lake water microbial communities from Lake Mendota, Wisconsin, USA - GEODES117 metaG | ecosystem: Environmental > Aquatic > Freshwater > Lake | place: USA: Lake Mendota...
CTTTATGTATGATTGCGAATATCTCGGTTGAACAAGTTTGATAAATTTAGAAATTTTTTCTTTTTTATCAAGTTTATCCTTTGATGTTGATACGGAAACTTTCGCATCTTGATGGTATGGTTTGGGTGGTAATTTAACTATACCTATACTTGATAGTAGTACTATAGTTGAGATCACCACTTGACTGATTACCTCAATCATTGTCATCTCCTTTTCATTTCAAGCAGGAAATCACTTGAAATCTTTTATATTATAATTGTAAGTGTTTTATCTGAGAAAAACCAAATGAGTTTACTAGACAATCTTAATACATACCACAACAAGCCTGAAAAAGCAAAAACTAATGGAAAAATTAATCTTTCTAAGTCTTGCGAGTCTTGTGGAAACATTGTACCTTTAAATACAGGCTTATTTAGATTTTTACCCGTATATGCTGAAGTAGCGCCGTGGTATAAAGATCGTATTGGCAAAAGCGTATGTTTTTCTTGTTTACCTCCCGAAGTACAAAAACAAATGTCAAACAATGTTGTCACTGCGTCTAAAAGAGATTCATACGTTGACGAATTGTTTGCAGAAATTTTTAAGAGCGAATAAAATGAATTTAGCAAAAATAGCCCAACTAGTGCAAGACTTAGAAAATTCTGGCTTGGAAAATGAAGCTACAGAATTGGCTGATGCTATTATTGAAGAAACAGACCCAAATCAAATCTTAAACAGATCTGATATAAACAATATGATTGATAGTATTGCTGGTGGTGTATTATATCATTTAAGCCTTGATAATAACATAAGTTTTCAAGGAGATAAAGTTTCAGATCAAACTTTATCTGATATTACCAACAGTTTAAATCAAATTGTAAAATCTTCTTAGTTGTATTTTAGTTTTTTATAATCTTCTAAACAACTTTCTGGAATTTCTTTTTCTCTACATTCCTGGCAATGAGTTGATAAATGTGCCACCCAATCATCCCAAGTTTTAAGTTGTTTTCTATTCATAGCAAATACTGTGCGATTTTTAAGTCCAGGTAGATATAATTCATCTTTGGAATAAAAACTATCTCCACAGTTTTGACAATAACAAGTTACAGTAGGCATTATTTAACGAAATCCACTAATCCTTTGCCTGTAACTAATTGCAATATAGTTAAGAAGGCTATAATTCCACCAATAGTCCACGCTACTTTATTTAATGTATTTTTTACATCCCAATACATTTTTTTAATAAATTTCACGTCTTCTTTCATTTCTTCAACAGCTCCGCCAAAGTCAGAAATTTGCGCTGTATATTCTAAAGTTGCTTCTTCTAACTCAGCGTCTCTCCTAATTTGAGCACTTTGAAAATTCTCAAATAGTTTTTCAAGAATTGCGTAATCTTTGGAAAGTTTTTTAAACTCATCGTCTGAGAGTATTTTTAAGGACTCAACTTTTCCTAACAATTCTTTTTGATTAGTTAAAATATTAATAAGAGCCATATTAAAATCTAAATATGCCTCTGTCTGCGCTTTATAGACGTTCTTAAGCTGTTCTAAGCCGACTTCGTTATCTTGCATTTCTCCTCCGATTATAAGGCAGAGAGAACTTGTCGTAATTTTTTGGAAGATTCTGTGAGTTTAGTAATTGTTTCGTCAACTACTTCAAAAATGATTAATTTACTTTTGGTCCCGCTATTGAGATCTTGTTTTTTAATTTGATATTTTAGGCCTTGATACGAAAGGATGGAAGCGTTTATGTACTTCTTTACATCCAATCCATTTTCAAATAATTCTTTAGCATGTATATTCATTATGATGTTTTTGTTTTCATCAACTATACATGCTGGAAATTCAAATGTATTTAATAGGCCACATAGTAGATTAGACGGGTTCTCACAAGTTACTTCCATTCAACACTACCTCAAGTAAATATTCTATTGTAATATTCATCGTAAGTGTTGTAACTCTCCTCGTCTTCCATTACTACAAAAATATTTCTAATTGAGCAATCTTTTTCAGTCTGTAGAAATGTCTTAATGGCTGACAATTGAACTCTCGCAGCATCATTGATATCTAAAGTTCCACAATCTCCAGGAAGCATCACAACATTTCTAACCTTATATTCATTAGCAAGAATCAATGCTTTCTTTATTGCTGATTTTGTGTCAGCCTCATTAACTAGTCTACTTTCTCCGGCAACTACAGCATGAAAGATTTGTTGAGGTTTAACTTTTGAATCTCCCTGTCCATTAGATGTAACATACACTGTACCCATTTTTATAGGTTTAGAAAACTTGTCGCATTCTAATTGAATCCTTCCTCTAGACATTTTATTCAGTAAAGGATCATCAATAGTCAAACCAATATTTGTTGGATATACAAGGATATCTGATTTTACAAGATATGGATTTTCTACTCTGTGGATACTAATTTTTGTAGATAAATCAGCTTGAGGCTCATCTACTTGGGAAGTTTCTTTAGAAGGTTTTTCTTCTTGTTTCTGTTCATAGAAAGAACAATTTTTTATCAAACCTTCGCAATCTTTTGTCCATTTTTCTTGCAAAACTTCCATATCTTGCTTTAGTAAAAATGAAACTATTCTAGGGTTAGATAATACTTTGAGAGTGCAATCTGATGACTGTAAATAAAGGGGGCATTTTTCATCCATATTCCTTTTATACAGCCATAAGAATTACACAGGTATTGAATAATCTCTTAGTAGTTTTTGAGCGGCAGGAGATTTTTTCAATCTATCTGCAAAAGCATTGTCTAATTTTGAATTTCTGACAACATCTGAAAGTGCTTTTTTTATCGTATCTTCGATTCTAGTTACTGCTTGCGGAGGACTGGTTTCTCTAGTCTTTCTAACCATCTGATCAATAATTTGAGGCCAAGTTTCTAAAGGTTTAGACATTAATTGCCTAGAGACATTAGCGCCAAAAGTAGATAAAGTACTATCTAAAATCTTGCTGTTAAAACCATAAGTTTGCAAAGCATTAAGTTGTGCAAAAGGCTCATAAATTTGGCTAATATAATTGGCAGCTTGTTGAGCATTTTCCTTAGTCAGTTCAAGTAAGACATCAGGATCCATATCTCTTTGCTCTGTGGCACTTGGTTGATAAGGAGCAATAAATGGAGAATCTGGACCAGGCCCTTCATATGGTGCAGTAGGATCAAACATCCTACCTCCTGCAAATTCTCTTCCCATTGCAGAATCTGACATATTACCTAAAAAAGAATCGATTAACTTGTTCCCAGTATAAGGCAGATTTGTTTGGCCAACATCAGAAAGTAAAGGTGCTGGATTTTCCATAACACCATAAAGACCCTGAGAAATTTTAACTAATTGCTCAAGTTTATCAGAAGATTTATAAAATCCTGACTTATCTAGATCGTTGCAAACTTTTATGAAATCAATTTTTTTCATTGTGCTGTATCTGGTGTTGGAAAATTATTTTCTTTTAGGAACTTGTAAAGAGGCTGCGCTGCTCTAGCATATTTATTAATTGTTGCATTAATCGCCTGCTGTTTTTGCTCCTGAGAAAGTTCTTGAGATTGATAAACAGCATGAACTTCTTCGATCACAGTTGAAATATCCCAGTTAGGCGTTACACTCTTGAGCGTATCAAGAGCTTGCTGATTTATTGATGACATCTCTTGTTGGGCAACCTTTACAAATCTTCTGTTATTAGAAGCAATGTATTGGTTCATCTTATCTTTGATTCTTGGCGCTAGATTTGGATCATTTTGAAATCTTGACTGTACTATTTCAGGATTATTGACAACTTGTTGAGAAAATTGATTTTTTGTGTCATCTGAAATAACTTCATATGCGCCTTGAGAATGTAGTTTTCCGTCATAACCTCTAGCAGCATTATTCTCAAACATTTGATTATATGCTTCAATAGAATACATTTCAGAACGTTTTGACTCTGTTATTGCGTCATAGGCGTTATACGATAATATTAATTCTTTCCAAAAATCAGGATCTAATTTTTCCAGTATTGCTGCATCAACGGCTTGTACGATATCATCCACAAGATTCATAATTACATTAAAAAAAGTTTCAAACAAAGGCCCAACATAGGATATAGAGCCCAATAATGGTCCTAGTTTATTTCTTACAATCGGAGCCAATTTGATCAAAATATCTTTGTACCACTGTGCAGTCCTAATATTTTTACGAGAATACGCAGTTCTGTCATCAAATGATTCTCCTAAAAAACCACTTGACCCGTTATCTTCACTGCCATAAGGAATCTCCTCGTTTTCATATGGTTCAGGCGCCAAGTTATCAAAATTTTGATTCATACTTGATAACTTATCAAGATCTATCTCAATATTTTGAGATGAAGAATTTTGGAAGAATTGATTTATACCTTGCGCTAATGGCTGGCTGAATTCTGGCAAAGAAAATAACTGTGAAAGAAGCTTGTCTTTGGATGCTGCTTCAAATACATAATTGGTGAAAAAATCGGATATATATTTAGCATTACTAGGATTAAGGGTAGTCATATTCATTATTTTTTCTTATTCAGCAAAATATCAGTAATAAAATCTGCATTGCCTCTAGCACGATCAGTATTGTAATTTTGTACTTCTTTCATTCTTTCTATAAACTCTTTTTGCGTTACCTGTCCATTTACAACATCATCGTAAAGATTGATTAATACTTCACCAACTCCACGATCACTTTCAGGCAAAGAACTTACTGAAGAAGACGCTGATATATTGAATCTTCTTAAGCTGTCACGAAACAAAGAGTGCGCTAACCAATATTTTGTTCTATGAGAAGTTATTTCTTTTTGAACATCAACAGGAAGATCTGCAATATCTCTACTGAACATTGAAACAATTGCATTTGGCGGAGGATCCATTGTGGCCAATTGTTCAGTAATTATTTCAGCACCACTACTTATAGGTGTAGAAAATATATCTCTTGGATTTCTAAAAAATTCTTCAAAAGTTTGATAATCAGAATCACTATGTCCAGTATGAACTGTCCCTAAGCTTCTTCTGAGATTATTTATTTGTATATCTCTAAAATTACGTTTTAAAACAAGTTTGATATCACTTGCTTCTAGCAAATCTACACTTTCATCTCTAATTAAGAATGTTCCATGATTAGTTTCAACTTTATAGTAATATGTTTTATTTTCATCACTAAAAGCACTCATATTTACTGGTGGTCTAGTCTTAAATTTAGGATTTGCAACAAACTCACTTAAAGATTGGAAATCTTTTTCTTCAATAGTTGGTCTTTCGCTTACATCAAATGAAGATATTTCTAAGTCAGAAAAACGACGAGTCAATAATCTTTCAAATGCATCTTTAACATAAGGATTTTCAGAATCTTCTTTGATATAAAAAATACCTTTGTTACTACCTAAAGTGTAATAGCGCATTTTAGTGGATGAGCTGGAAGTGGATGTTGATGTAGAACTTGGACCAGAGCCTGGAGAACTAAGCGTACTTGCCTCAGGAATATTATTGATATCAATGTATGGATACCCTGGAATCATCCAATCAAGCTCTATAACTCGAACGTTAGTATACCCTTTTCGTTCGAATACTTCTTTGATTTCATCTTCAGTGTATCTTTCAGTGTTATCAACTTCAAAAGTTTTCTGATCTGTAACTACGTTAAACTTTCCTAATACAGCCAAAACAATCTTGAGTTTTCTGTTATTGCTTTTAACAATATTTACAGCCCGAGCAATGATTTCATCTTGTTCCATAATAAATATATTTCAATTTATAAAATTACTCATCCTTCTAAAATATATTTAGATGGTTCAATAACTGTCTCTTTATTGACCTTAATTTTGACACTTTCCAAATTATTACTACCCAAATACTCAAATGCAGCAGAAGAAAGTGACATTTTTACTATTGAGTTTAATGCTCTAGTTCCAGTTCCAGTCTTTATTGCCTTATTAATAACTTCCTCATAATAATCATCGTCAAAATCTAACATTACATTAGATTCAGCAAATAGCAATTGATTTTTCTTTACAGGACTATCCTCTAATTCAGTCAAGCAATATCTCATCTGTTCTCTGTTCAAAGGGATAAGAGGGACAATAGATTGAATGCGCCCAACAAACTCAGTAGACATCCCATACTCTATCAAACTTTCGCTCAAAACTTCATGAGATGCTTGATTGTAAATCTCATAGCTCTTAACTTGCTTTTCATAGTCAGTAACATCGTCTTTTCTGAATCCAATTTTGCCTTCATTTAAGCCTAACTTTTTAGCAACAATTTGTTCTAATCCATTATAAGCTCCGCCAAAACAAAATAGAATCTTAGATGTGTCTACGATGATAGGAGGCCCATTTTGTTCACCAATAACATTTGAATTGATTTTGACTTTTTTACCCTCAATAAGCTTAAGTAAAGTGCTTTGAGTAGAGTAATGAAAACTCTCAAGTCTAGTTCCTGAATTATTTACTGATGCTAACTTGTCAATTTCATCAATAAATACAACGCCTTTTTCTGCCAATGATGCTTCACCACTACTTTTCATAAAGAGTTCTGTGATTACACTATCAGCATCTGAACCTTGAAATCCTGTTGGTGAAAAGGAAGTAGCATCTCCTGATACAAATGGAACTTCTAAGTACTTGGAAATAGTATTTACAATCAAAGTTTTTCCAGAGCCAGAAGGGCCTAAAAACAAGATATTTTGCTTATCATTTGTGTTGTTATAAACATTACGCATATGTTCAAAAACAGCAATACTGATTCTTTTTTTAGCCAAGCTTTGACCAACTACTTTCTTTTCTAGATTTTCATACAAATCTTTGGGAGAAATATGTTTGTATTTTTTACTATCAACAGTAAATAGATATTTTTTTGATAATGGAGCAATTTCGGCCAACTTCATTTTTAAATCTAAAACTGATGCTTCATTATCACAGCCAGAAATCATAGATATAACATTTTGATGAATTTGCAACTGACCAAACTTGTTTCCAGTTGTGTAACTTTTATGACAAGCATCGCATAAGTGCATTTTAACTAATCTGTTTGCAAATATTTCAATCTCACCAAGAACATCCTTAGTTGCTTGTCTATTACAAAAGTTGCAAATTAAACTATCTATTTGTTTCAAAATGTTTTCTCCCTCCTAACATTATACATTATAGGCAGGATTTTAATGATTTTAAAAATAAATAATTTATATAATGGAGGGAAACATATGGCAGTAGTTGACAATAATTCACAGAATAGAGGAGTTGGTAGATGGAAGGTTCAAACCTATAATCCAACTGCTCTTATTGGACCCATTGACGGCGTGTTGATTGTTAATAAAGATTTCTATACCGTTTTCAAAGATGAGAAAATGGTGAATTGTTTATTTAACGTCCCGAGTCAAAATGTAGCTTTTGCATACAATGAAATTCACGTACAAGACCTAATAATACAAAAATGAACGATAAACAATTGCAACAATCTAATGAAGTAGACAAACAGCGTCCACCTTATGAGATGAAGATTATAATTTTAAATGGCGAAAATGCAATTAGAAATTTATTGCGTCTTCAGAAAAATTATAATCCCGAGCCTGTTGTAATTGATCGTATGCTTAAAAGATTAGTCAAATACCTTGAAGAAAGTTATGGGTCAATTGCAAATGTTAGACTTTTCAGTAAAGGAATGTCGTTGCAGCCTTTAATTACTGAAGCAGTTCAACATTTATTTGGCAAAAAATAATGAAAGTTGGAAAACCTTAAAGAAATTTCCGATAAACTCATTAAGTGCTCTCACAATGACAAGTTGGAAATACTTATTAGTGTGAGAGCATTTTTATTTGATAACCCTGAAATATGCGGTGTTGTATTTAATGATTATTCCGATTACAATGAAGTTTTGGAAAATTTTAAACAAAAATCAAATAAAACAATTAAGTTTCAAAACGAAAAAAATATCAAAAAAATTCAAATAAAATCTCAAGATATTTTTTTGCTTCCAAGAAACAAAAAGAACTCACTGATAGAACTTGTAGATTCTATGATAAGTGAATATCAATTTACAATTATTTTTGATAAATGCAGAGCAGATCCATTTTTATATGATGATTTGTTTGAATTTATTCTTGCTAACGAAGAGCATTTTTCAATAGAAAATATAAATACATTTAAGAAAAGATCAAAAGAGTTGGATAGCTTGAAAAAATACGCAGATATTGAAAAACAAATTTATGAAACTTGTTTTACTATATCGAGAAAAAATAAAGTAAAAAATTATTGGATAAACATTTGGGGTTTGTCAGAAACTTACTTTAATACCGGAATAGTAGAAAACTTAATAATATGAACCAGGCTTATTTAACATTTATAAGGAGAAAAAATGATGATTTCAGTTTTTTAGCAATTGAAAATCCAAATAACCTTAAAGAGTTAAAAAAGTCTTTTTTACGTTCTGGACAGCCTGCAATTGTTATTAAGGATAACAATAAATTATTGGCATTGTATGCTATAGGAAATGATGGTGAGTTATTTCAAATCTATGGAACTGAAGACTATCTTTTCTTGATGAAAAATATATATGATGCGTCCATGATTAACATAAAAAAATACAATTTCATCAGATATATGCTTACAGAAGCATTTGACGAACTATCTATCCAAGAATCAAAACAATACAAAACTATTTTTGAAAATTATGAAGATTTGATTTTTTACACCACACTACATGCTGAATTGGATATTAGTAATATAAAGAATATTATTATCAAAGAGTTGAGAAAAATAGATATTTCCTACAGTCTCAAAATAAGACTTGTAAAAAAACTTAAACTTGTCAAACAAGTTTCTGAAAATTATTTAAGAAAGAAAATTGACATTGACTTAACTGGGTATGGCATTTATATCAATGCCTTTTAACATCAATCTTTGAACCTCTAACTTGTTAAACTCATTAGCGCTAGCTTCACAAAATTCACAACAATCTTCAGATCTTCTCCATATTCTTCTTCCATCTCTTACGCCTGGTGAAGAAAGTATGGGCAAAGTTTGTACTTCACAACGACATCTATCATGTAGTGGAGGAAGTGCTAATAGTACAGTAGGATCGTTTTCTATTTTTTCTATATTGCTTTGTAAATCTTCAGGTGAGAAATTATCGTCCGGAGTAGGATCATCTGTTGTTATTTCTTCTGGAATATCTGGTTCAGTTATAGTTTCAGTCTCTTCTTCAGGTATTTCAAAAGGAGTTTCTTCTACTGATTCATCTTCAGAATCTTCTTCAGCAAAATATTTAAACTTCATATCTCCTGATATTGGAAGTCCAAATATATTATATTTTTTTGATTGTCTGTACCACATAAGTTTTTTATTCTCTTTTTCTTTATAAAAGCCTTATGTCAAGTAAATTTGATCCTAAAAAAATTATTGATTTTGAGAAAGATTACTATTTAATCTTAGGTATTGAAAAAAATAATTTTCCATCTGGCAACACTAGAAATGACGCTATTGCAAGAACCAAAATACTTGAAAATGCATTCCGCAAATGTGCAAGAAAAGCACACCCTGATTTTGGCGGTTCAGATGAGCAATTTTTAGATTTAGTAAGAGCAAGAAGAGTTTTGGAAGACTCTATCTTGAGAAAGATTTATGATAGTGGAGAATTTACAGAATTTAACTTTGGCGCAAATGAAAATGAAAGTTTTGCAGTAGACTGGGCAAAAGTAGGAAACTATAGAAAAGGAACTCCAGAAGACACTATTGGATTTAGTCTGTTTTTAAAATTATGTGAAAAGAAAGAAGAATTAGGAATTGTGCCAGCATTCTTCCCTACTTCGAATGAACATAACTATCAATGGGATTTTGTAATTAAGAATTCAAATAAAAATAAACTTGTTATTTCAATTGTCAATGATGAAAATGAAGTATTGAGACTTACAAATTCTGATGAGATACAAGACTCCCTGCCATTCAAAGTTTACATATGCATACCAGAGTCTTCTTTAGTTTTTGCAAGACAAAGTAATGATGTCAAGGATCCATTTGGTAAGACTCTTGTAAACGGCTCAATTTTATCCGCAAACTATAATGATTTAGACCTCCTAGAATCAACAAACATAAATGCTACTTATGAATACTTAGACACAAAATTATTAACAGATTTATTATCTTTTCAAAATGGGGAACTAAAATCTAAAAAAATTACTAACCAGAAAAAATGGATGACAAGTGACGAATTGAAGAATTTTGATAAAGAAAAATTGCAAGAAATTGTAAATTTTAAAAGTTTTGAAATTGTAAAAAACGAAAATGCTGATTATTGGTTAGACTCCATAGATAAAAAACCAATTAAAAGACTAGGTGAAGCTAAGCCGGAACTACCATTATAACAGGGCTTGGTATTTTAAATTCGGAAAAAATAAGAGTGGTTATATTTTTAGCACTAATGCGAGGAGACCAATAATTTGGCAAAGCATATATACATCATCGACACTTGTGTCTTACTCCACGACCCCCTTGCCCTCTACAAATTCGGTGACAATGATATTTATATACCATTAGCAGTCATCGATGATTTGGACGACATCAAGACAAGAAAAGAAAATGTTGGATGGTCAGCCAGACAAGTATTTAGAAACTTAGAACATTACTCACTTCAAGATCTTCTCAAGGGTGTAAAAATCAATGAGCTCGGAGGAAGATTGTTTGTTTACAATACAGAGTCTCCTTTACAAAAAAATGAAAGACCAAATATTGTTAAAGTTCACTCTGATAATGCAATTATAGAATGCTGCTTAGCTCTTAAGTCAGCAAATCCTAGAAAGAAAGTTGCCATTATCACAAAAGACACTGGACTTAGAATTCGTGCTATTACTTGGGGTTGTGCTGCTGAAAATTACAGAGCAGATCAACTTTCTGATGAAATTTACACTGGCTTAAGAAAATTTGAACTTACTAACCATGAGGATTGGACCTACCTGTGGTCTGATGGCGAAATTGAACTTAAAAAATTATCCGAAGATACAGTAAGTAAACTTGGTGATATATATCCAAATGAATTTATTTTATTTCATTACGGAGAAAATATTTGTCCAACTCTATACAAGAGAGGCATTTTAAAAGTTCTAAAAGAAAAATCTAATGCAAAAGAGACTAGGGGATATTCTGGAATTCAAGGAAAAAACTTAGAGCAAAAATGCGCTTTGGAAATTCTAGCAGACTTGACTATTGCTCTTGTGACTCTTTCTGGCCCAGCAGGTACTGGTAAGTCTTTCTTAGCTTTGGCCGCAGCATTACAAATGATAAATGAAGGTATTTATGACAAAATTGTTGTTATGAAGCCTTTGATTCCAGTTGGCGGTAAAGATATTGGTGCTCTTCCTGGAGACAAATTTGATAAGATCTCTGCTTGGCTTGGTCCAATCAAAGATAATATTGATCAAATCCTAGGGTCCAAGTCTCTTTCTGCAAACAATATGTTTGAAGAAATGGTGAGAGATGGAATTATTGAAGTAGAGGCTATGGCTTTTATTCAAGGTCGTTCTATCCCAAGATCTATCATTATTCTTGATGAAGCTGAAAATATTTCACCAAGAGAAGCAAGGATGGTAGTAGAAAGATGCGGAAAAGACAGTAAAGTTATCCTCCTTGGGGACCTTTCACAGGTTGAAAATCCATATCTCGATGCTAAGTCAAATGGTTTGTCACACGCCATATCAGGCGGAAAGAAAAGCGAACTTGTAGCTTCTGTAACTCTAAGCAAAGTTGAACGTTCTGAATTAGCCGCTGTTGCTAGTGAAATTTTCAATAGACCTGAAGCTAGAAGAAATTAACGGATAAGTAATGGCTCACGCATTTTTTTGGACTGAAATAAACTCATCAAATAACACTGAAATATCAAGGGAAATTTCTAGTGCTGGTTTTGGTACTAATGTATCAAATTCTTGGACAAAAAAATTGTTCAAATTGAAATGGGTAAATACTGATGTCGAAAATATAAGACTGTGGTTGGATAATGAGTATGCTAACATATACAATATATCTCATTATCCAACAATCAAAAATACTTCTAATCTCAAAATATTAGAAGACTTAGGGTTCGAATTAAAGTTCACAGTATTTGACACATTTGTAGTCAACCAAACAAATGCAGACTTAGCAACATCAAGCAACTTAGGTTCAACAACTATTGTTACTGAAAGTTTTTTAGTTGCTCCAAGTTATATTGACGGGATTGCTCTTGACAATAACAAAAAAATATTAGTCAAATCACAAACTAACCCAATACAAAATGGATTATATAAAGTATCCTCATCTTCAGGCCAAGGTACATATGGCGGAGTTGTTGCTGAAGATATATTAACTGCTGCAAAGATAGTAGGATTAGGAAGTTCTTCTTACTATCTTTATAGCATTGGGCTTTCACCTTTTCAAACCGCTTCTGCAGGTTCTACTAGTTTTAAATGGGTGAATAGATCAACAATCTATCAACTTACAAATGCAGATTGTGCTACAACAAGCAATCTGCAACAATCATCAGTAGGACTTTCAACTAGTTCTTTAACTCTAGATAGTCATACACTTTCTTTGAATGACAGAGTTTTAGTAAAAGATCAAACTACAAAATCACAAAATGGTATTTATTTTGTTTCTAGTCTTTATAGACCAAATGCAAATACATATTACAATCCATTTACAAGCACTTTGGCTGCTGATGATTTTTGGGACACTGCACAAAGTTACATCAAGTCTAATAATGCTCTTAGCATTCAATTTATAAATTCTGCAGTAGGAAATACTGGGGGATATTTTAGATATTATTCAGGCTCTGGACTTACTGGAGGTATTGCTTCAACATCTGATTTAAGATGGTCAAATGCTACTTATAACTACAAGTATGCGACAGTAAATTGGTATTATGAAGTAACTTCAACTAGTGGAATTGGATTCAGTTCAAATCTTAGTGGAAACGCTGGGACATTAACTAGTACTCCAAGACAAATCATAAACTCATCAGGCATTGCAACTACGTTAACAACAAGTGAACTTGTTTTAGTAAAACATTACAATCCAAGTTACAGTGGAATATACACAGTTCAAAATGTTGCCTTTGGTACAACTGGAATATGGACAAGGTCCACTGCATACGATACACCTTCAGAAATATCACAAACAGTTGTAAGTGTCAATAATAACATAAACTCACTTGGTGGAAATATTTGGTATTTGGGGAAAACAAATACCTATAATCAGTTTTTCAACTTAAATCTTGATTCAATAAATGTTCAGGAAAGATTCTACCCTTACACATACGAGCCTGTAAACAATCTTGTCTCAAGCAATCAATCAGACTTGACTGACATTAATGAAGTTTATTTCAATAACTCTGGAATTGCTATATCTCAAAGAGTTCTTGTTAGTGGCCAAACAACATATCCATCTCAAAATGGACTGTATCGTGTTTCGCAAATTTGCAACACTGTTTATGGCCTAAAGATCAAGGATGATTATTCAGTATTACGTGGTTCAGTTAGTAAACTTTTAAATGGTACCACTGGATCTGGGACTACTTGGATGCTTTATGCTTCTGGAACTGAAACATCTCCTGGCGCTATTGGTGTAACTTGGTTAAATATCACAAATATAACTAATATTATTTGTAATGCAGAAACAACTGTAAATAAATTTTCCAGCCAATATATTACTCCTAGAGACTTTGATGTAGCAGTTGGTGCTGGTACTACGGTCTTAGTTAGAGTAACTGACGAGTCTAGAAATGGTATATATACTGTTTCGTCTATAGGAAACTCACAAAAACAAGTTTTTCAATATGATGACGCATTAGCAGACTGGTTCTATGACATTTACAATTCAGTATTGTCAGATTCTTTAGGTTCTCACTCTGTATCTCCTGACTTAAAGAAGCAGATTCAAGGCGTTTATCAAATTACATCTATCGGAGCGACTGAAAGTGGACAAGTGTTTGTTCCAGAGGTATCTTTCCCATCATTCCAAAATTACGAAGCGTTTTTTGGTGCTGATGGAAAGGGAAGCTCGCTGATACAAGATTTGGACGTTGATTGGTACAGACAAGATCTGCAAAAATATTCTGTCAAAGCAGTCTTGAATATATCTGATATATCCCTGATTCCTACAACTTCAGGAACAGCAATATCTAGTTTGATTTATTCTAACTCAGGTGCCGGATCAACACTATTGAGGGTTAACGATAGTATTTTGGTTTATGTAGGTAGTGGCACAAGTTCTAATTCTGCACTTAATGGCATTTACAGACCATCATTTACAGGGATTGGTTCTGTATATTTTACCCAGCATGAAGACTTTTACTTTGATTCTAAGTTTGAATCAACTGGAGACTTAAAATCATTAGCATCTCCATACGAAAGGCCTAGTGTTGTTAATGTAGAGCACGGTTATTTGGGTGTTGGCACCACTTTCAACACTAAATATGTTTACATGCAAGGCGAAACAGGGATACGCAGAAATACATTTGGTTCTGATTACTCTTCCGTAGATTTAGAAAAATATTTACATACTGGAACTGAAATTTTCAAAACAGGTTCAGAAATAAGACTTCATAAAAATAATCAAGATCTAAGCAAATTCTTTAGACTTGCTCCAATTCAACATATTCTTCAAGCAGATTTGACACAAGATAGTGTAACGAACGATATTCTTCTAGTCAAAAGAAGTGGTACTCAACTATTCAGTCTTGTTCCCGGTGACACAACTTCTTATTTCTATCAAATAAACGATAGAGTCTTTTATTACGCAGAAGATGAAGGCAACTACAATACAAGTGTCAGAAAGTCAACGAGTGGCATTTATCAAATAGTTTATATTGATTCAAACTACAATTATCACTTAAGAAAAGTCAAGAATAACTCTGTAAATGGGCACTTAGACTATACTAAAAGACTTGTTACACAGTCATCTGTTGGTAGTACAATTTTTTACTTAGCTAGGCCTGAAACTTCAAGCACAGTTTACACTTGGACTGAAAACAATTACAACTCTGCATTATCAGATGTATATGTTGTTTCAACTGGCAATACTGTAATAAATAAAACTTATTTAACAGACTATACTATTGATTCATCTTCTGGTAAGTTAAATGCAGTTGGTACTGGTTGGACTGGAACCCTTTACGTTTATCTTTACACGGACAACACTGTACCTGCTTATGATTCAGAACCAAAACAATTATTAAATAGATATTACTATTTACCACAAGTACTTAAGGATAGATTTTTATTCACTTCTAATGTTGCGTTAGGCTCATCAAACTGGCAAGTAGACAAAGAATACTTCCAAGTTGTAAATGCCATAGGTACAGCAACAACAACAGAAGTAAAATTCAATAGAGATAGATTTTCTTGGATAAAATCATTTGATTCTTCAAAAAATTATTCTTCAACTGTACAGCATATTGTTAGCAATAATTCAAATACAAACTATTATTTTACTAACAGGCTTTCTTCAGATGGATACTATTTTAAAACAGGTTTAGGCAATTCAAGTTCTTTTGAAGATACTAATCTCATCGATCCTATAACCTTAAATAAAATTGGTTTATTTACTGGTGATTTTTATCTTGAGAAAATAATAAACTCAGGTACAGCCACTACTTTGACAGATTGGTACGCAGGGTTGGGATTAACTGCTAATGCTAATGTGTTAATTGTTGCAAATAAAACTACAACAGACTACAGTGATAAAATAATTGATTCAGAGTATCAATCTGAATACTATGATGACTTAAACAGATTAGTTTTGCAAGACAAATCAGGCAAAAAAGATCAAAAAGTTTACAAATTCAAAAGATCTGAACATCAAGTTGTAAATCTTTCTTATCACTCTTCTTTTGGTGCAACTTTAACTCCTACTCAAGCATTGTTGACAAATAGTGCAGGCTCAGGAACTTACGTACTTTATTATAATCCCGTAAATACAAATAGAGATACAAGTAGCAGATCTTGGATAGACGTTTCTACTAGAAGTGAATTTATTTGCTCCACAGGAAATACTGGTTCTATTCCAGACCTCAACGACATAACATATATTCCTGTTGTTGGACCAATGTCTGGAAGTGGTAACACAGCATATTTTGATGGATATAGTGTAGGCACTGGAGACACTATACTTATAAGAAATCAGACTGACAGTACATTGAATGGTATCTATTCAGTAGTCTTGAGAAATACATACACACTGAATAGAGCATCTGATTTAGATGCAACTTCAGAATTGTATGAACTTGGTCGAGTAACTTTTGGAAATAGAACATTTGAACTTAATCTTCCAGAAGATAGCACATCATACAATCTGGGAGCATCAGCATTAAACACACCTTTGATTTGGAAATCAATAGGCCCTGAATATGTAATAGATGTTGTTGGGTTAGGGCATACAAGTTTCTCTAACCTTAACTTGATACCAGACTTTGTAAATGGCAGAGAAATTGTTGACGGAGAGAAAGTTTTCTTCTACGCACAATCAACAAATTCTGAAAAAATTGTTGCTAGATTTAAGAAAACTGTAATGCCAAATCTGACTCGTGTTGGAAGCGGCTCATTAACAACTCAATTTCAAATATCTAGTCTATTTATTACAGATTCAAATCGCAATCTAAATTATGAACTATATTACAATCCATCCGCTACAACAGTTGGAACAGACTCAGTAGAATGGTTTAGGCAAAGCCTGATTAGCAATTTTACATCTGCATCTTATGGATTTACGACTAACATAAACTTGAATAACCTTTTAGGAGCAGTAAATGCTCAAAAAGGTGACAGATTATTAGTATTCAATCAATCAGATGAAACTCAAAATGGTATATACTTCTTTGATATCAAAAATAATTACTATCTTTCAAGAGATGAATTTTTAGATAGTGATAATGAAATAGATATCAGCAAAAAAGTATATGTATCATCTGGTTTAGCAAATACAGGCTATTACGCACTTGTATTTGATGAAAGTGTAACAAGTCCAGGTATCGGAGTCACTCCTCTCTATTGGACAAAGATTAGAGAAAATACTATTCTAACTGACGCAAGAGTTGCCACAAATTCCAATATTATATTGACAAATCCGCCAAGCATAATAGACGAAATTACATTGAGAAAATATGACAGGGTGCTTGTCAAAAATCAAAGTACAAAATCTCAAAATGGTTTATATGTAGTTTCAAGTATAGGTAGTTCTAATGTTTGGACTAGAGCGACAGACCTTGATTCAAGCAGTGAACTTTTACCACAATTAACAATAAGTGTTGGTTATGGAACTACAAATGCTAATAAAAATTATAGAATAAAACTTCCAGCTCCATTAACTATTAGCAATACACAAAGTACTGCATATGTTTTGGGTACTGATAATATAGACTGGATAGACACATCGACTTCAGAGCTTTATGAATCAAGTCCTGAACTTTGGCAAAATCTCAAATCGGGTTATGAAAACGCAGTGTTTTTAGGTACTGCTAAAATGGCAACAGATTCAACAGCGGTAAGCAGAAGTTTCGGAATTGCAGTCAAAACTCCTACAAGCGGAATTTTATCAGGCTTTGGTATAACTGAAAATGGGAAAGTTAGAGGTCTTAATTTCAAAGTTGAATATAAAATTGCTAAGGACTGAAGGTATCCCTTCACAGAATAAAAAAATATAGTATTAACAATTTATCAAGAGAGATAAAATATGCACAATTTAGAATCAGATCTTCACGTTATTTTAGATGACATTGCTCCAAACATTCATTCATATGAAGAACAAGCAAAAATAATCGCTTATGCGTCTTCAGTACTGAATAAAAAATTCAATCAAGTAAGATTTGCAAAGACAGATTCTAAAACAATTGACGCAAATATGACAGAAGCAATCCTAATTGCAATGAAGTCTGTGTCCCATTGGGAAGATGATGAAGATGACCAAGACTTTGTAGATGGACGTGGCTTATCTGCATCACAACTAGTCAGAAAAGTTGCTAACACTAAACCACCATGGGGCAAAATGGATATTATTGATCCTGATGTGTTAGAAGATGTATTTTCATTTGAAGATGAAGATGTCGAAGAAAAAGAAAACATTTTTGAAAACTCTGAACAAACAACTGAAGTTTATGACACTAAAGGCAGAGGAAGACACAGAACTGATTTTAACGTTAAGCGATAATTAATATGAAGAAAACAATTTTATCTCAAATGATGCCACCTATGGGAGATCCTCTTGCAGGACTTGGTGCACCGCCACCTGTTGCTCCTACAGCAGGACCTGGTATGGCTGGTGGTAATGCTGATAAAGTTATCAGAGTACCCTTGGCTAATTTGGGTCTTATTTTAGCAGATGCTGAAATTGAAAAAAAACTCATGGAAGATTTTGAAGATAATGAGTTAGAGTTAGCAAACGAAATTTGGGAAATGTATGGTGGTTCCGCAGATGGTGGTGTAATTCAATCTCGTGTTGGCAAAAGAAGCGATAGTACTGAAGCTGACGACGCAGAAATTAAAGTTACAAACAAATCTCGTTGGGAAAGACTGCCTTTAGACCAAAACTTAGATGATTTGGAAATAGAACTAAGTGATTTCGCAAATGCGGTTAAATATCTTTCTTTTGGCTTTGCAAAGAATAAAGCAAAAGAACAACCTGCACCTGGTGGTGGGGGAATGCCTGGTATGGCTTCTAGAAAGCTTGAGAACATGGTGAAATTAGCACAAAATCTTGACAAATTGGGCTTCTATCGTATGGCGGATCGTTTAATGTAAGATATTTCAAAATTGGCTTGTTTTTCGTATAATGCTATGGTATAAAAATCATAGCATTATTTTTTTGCTCAAGGAAAACAAATGGCAAGTCAATACAATGAAAATTCCATTCAGA
>Ga0164292_10001512_pt1 | contig 18842 bp, 20 predicted proteins | sample GEODES117metaG_FD_111486 | JGI IMG/M metagenome (GOLD analysis project Ga0164292, IMG submission 111486) | Eutrophic lake water microbial communities from Lake Mendota, Wisconsin, USA - GEODES117 metaG | ecosystem: Environmental > Aquatic > Freshwater > Lake | place: USA: Lake Mendota...
CTGCGGCTTGGGCGGCCCGGGCTTCACTTCGACCAGACACATGCGGCAATTGCCCGCGATGCTGAGCCGCTCGTGATAGCAGAAGCGCGGGATTTCCTTGCCCGCCAGCTCGCACGCCTGCAGGACAGTCGCGCCCGCCGGGACCTCGATTTCCTGACCGTCTATGGTGACCTTAGGCATTGGCGCTCGCGCCCTTCTTCTTGGCATTACAATCGGGAACGGCCCTGCCGCTCCCCCTGATGGCGTCCTTGATCAGCGGCCGCACGCTATCGTTGTAGTTGCAGAACCAGTCACGGATGATCCCCGGATGGTCGCGCAGCAGGCTGGCGTGCTTGCGGAACTCGGACTCGAACAATTCTCGCCACTTGCTGTCGTCCTGCCGGAGCACCAGAATCGCTTCGGCGGTGTATGCAAGCCGGTCGAAGAACCAGGTGTAGCGGATCTTGTCCTCGGCGCTCAGCGACTTGTAATCTGCCCCTTCGGCAAACTTCGGATATTCGAGCGCCAGCTCCATGTAGCCGGTCCACATATCGTCATACTTCATCTCGCGCGTCAGATAGGTCTGCGCCTCGAGCTGAACCGCCTGCTGGGCGTTGGAACGGTTCGATTGATAACCCTGAAAGCCGAGCCCGATGAAGCCGACCATCACCGCCGCCAACGTCGCAACGTTGCGGAACACGTTGGACGCGACCAGCGGGTATCGCTGGTCCCACTGATCGGGGGTCATGCCCACAAGACCGGGTGCTTGCGCGGTCACTCCGCCGCCTCCGCGAACTGCGCGTTGTGCTCGTGGATCCGCCGCTCGAGCTCGGGGCGGAAGTGGCGGATGAGGCCCTGGATCGGCCACGCGGCGGCGTCGCCCAATGCGCAGATGGTGTGGCCTTCGACCTGCTTGGTGACTTCCTGCAGCATGTCGATTTCCTCGACCGCCGCATCACCCGTGCGCAAGCGCTCCATCATGCGCCACATCCAGCCCGTGCCCTCGCGGCAGGGGGTGCACTGGCCGCAGCTTTCGTGCTTGTAGAAATAGGAGAGGCGGCTGATCGCGCGGACGATATCGGTCGACTTGTCCATGACAATCACCGCCGCCGTGCCGAGGCCCGAGCCCAGTTCCTTGAGCCCGTCGAAATCCATCGGCGCATTGCGGATCTGCGCGGCGGGCACCAGCGGCACGGACGAACCGCCGGGGATCACCGCCAGCAGATTGTCCCACCCGCCGCGAATGCCGCCGCAGTGCTTTTCGATCAGCTCTTCAAAGCTGATGCTCATCGCTTCCTCGACGACGCAGGGCTTTTCCACGTGGCCCGAAATCTGGAACAGCTTGGTGCCCTTGTTGTTGTCGCGCCCGAAGCACGCAAACCACGCCGCACCGCGCCGCAGGATCGTCGGGGCGACCGCGATGCTCTCGACATTATTGACCGTGGTCGGGCAGCCATAGAGCCCCGCGCCCGCCGGGAACGGGGGCTTGAGGCGCGGCTGGCCCTTCTTGCCTTCGAGGCTCTCGATCATCGCGGTCTCTTCGCCGCAGATGTAGGCGCCCGCGCCGCGGTGCATGAACACGTCGAAATCATAGCCCGACTTGCAGGCGTTCTTGCCGATCAGGCCAGCCGCATAGGCCTCGTCGATCGCCTTCTGGAGCGTCTCGGCCTCGCGGATATACTCGCCGCGCACATAAATATAGGCGGCGCGCGCGCGCATCGCGAAACCGGCGACCAGCGCGCCTTCGACCAGCTTGTGCGGCTCGTGGCGCAGGATCTCGCGGTCCTTGCAGCTGCCCGGCTCGCTCTCGTCGGCGTTGATGACGAGGAAGCTCGGACGACCGTCGCGCGATTCCTTGGGCATGAAGCTCCACTTGAGCCCGGTCGGGAAGCCCGCCCCGCCGCGTCCGCGCAGGCCCGAAGCCTTCATTTCCTCGATGGTCGCATCGGGGCCGCGCGCCAGCAGCGCCTTGGTGTCGTCCCAATCGCCGCGTGCCTGCGCTGCCTTCAGGCCCCAGTCCTGGAAGCCGTAGACATTGGTGAAGATGCGATCCTTGTCGCTAAGCATTGCTGCTTCCTTCGTTATTGGCCGTTGCCTTGGCGCGCTTCAGGCGCACCAACGAAATCACCTGGAACGCAAGGCCCAGACCCATCAGGATCGCGCCCATTTCAAGCTGCCCGGTCGCGCTCAGCACCGCGCCGAGCGCAAAGCCGGTCAGCCCGAGAATGGCCAGAGCGAGCGTCACCGGGTTCATCCGATCACCCCTTGGATATAGAGCGCATAAAGCACACCGATGATCACCAGGATCACGCCCACGCGCATCATGCCCATCAGCAGCTTGTAGGCGATGAACGCCAGCACACCCGCGCCGAGGAGGGAGGCGACCGCGGTCACTCTACCACTCCCCCCGGTAATCGTGGTTGGCGCTGAGCATGTCCTTGAGCGTCGTCGGCCCGCCCGAAGGCTCCGACGTGTGACGACCCGGCTCCTGCGTGCCCGCCTTGGGGGTCTGGCCCGCAGCGAGAGCGTCGAGCACCGCATCCAAGCGTTCCGGGGTCAGGTCCTCGTAATTGTCGTCGTTGATCTGGACCATCGGCGCGGTGGCGCAATTGCCCATGCATTCGACTTCGGTGAGGGTCCATAGCCCATCAGCCGAGACATGGCCCTTCGCCATCCCGCGCTTTTTGCAGGCGGCGATGATGTCGTCGCTGCCGCGCAGCATGCAGGGGGTGGTGCTGCACACCTGCACGTGGAATTTGCCGACGGGATTGAGGTTATACATGAAGTAGAAGCTGGCGACTTCGAGCACGCGGATCACCGGCATGTCGAGATAGGCCGCGACATATTCGATCACCGGCAGCGGCAGCCAGCCCTGCGTATCGGTCTCCGCGCCGACCTGCCGCTGGGAGAGATCGAGCAACGGCATCACCGCCGAGCGTTGCCGCCCTTCGGGATACTTGGCAATGTGCCAGTCAGCGGTTTTCTTGTTTGCCGGCGTCCACGCGAACGCACTCCAACGGGCGCGCAGTTCGGGGGTGTCGGGTGCGGGGGTACGGTCAGCCATTGCGCTCTTCCTTCGCGCCCATATTCAAAGCAACAAGTCCAGCTAGCGCGCCCAACAAACCGGCGAGTGCCGATGGGGTCTCCACCCCGAAAACAAAACGCAACGTAACCTTGATCGCTAACAAGACGGCGATGGCGATCGCGATGACGAAAACCCACTTCTTCACCGGTCACACTCCCCGAACACCACGTCGATCGCGCCGAGAATGGCGGTCGCGTCGGGCAGCATGTGGCCCTTGGACATGAAGTCCATTGCCTGAAGGTGCGAGAAGGCGGTGGGGCGGATCTTGCAGCGGTAGGGTTTGTTGGTGCCGTCGCTGACGAGATAGACGCCGAATTCGCCCTTGGGGCTTTCGGTCGCCACATAGACCTCGCCCGCGGGCACGTGGAAGCCTTCGGTGTAGAGCTTGAAATGGTGGATGAGGCTTTCCATCGACTGCTTCATCTCGCCGCGCTTCGGCGGAGAAACCTTGCCGTCGGTCGAGGCAATCGGCCCTTGCGGCATATCGCGCAGACACTGCTTGATGATCTTGGCGCTTTCGTAAACTTCCTTCACGCGCACCATGAAGCGATCATAGCAGTCCGAATTGGTGCCGACCGGAATGTCGAACTCCATCCGGTCATAGACGTCGTAGGGCTGGCTCTTGCGCAGATCCCACGGAATGCCCGCCGCGCGGATCATCGGGCCGGAGAAACCCCACGCGACCGCATCATCGCGGCTGACAATCGCGATATCGACATTGCGCTGCTTGAAGATGCGGTTGTCGATCACAAGGCTCATCGCGTCTTCGAACAGCTGGAAGAAGCGGTTGTCGAGCCAGTCGCCGATGTCGACCAGTAGCTTTTCCGGCACGTCCTGATGCACGCCGCCCGGACGGAACCACGCCGAGTGCATCCGCGCGCCGCTCGCGCGTTCGAAGAAGTTGAGGCAATCCTCGCGCAGCTCGAACACCCACAGGTTGGGCGTCATCGCGCCCACGTCCATCACATGCGCGCCGATGTTGAGCATGTGGTTGCAGATACGGGTCAGCTCGGCGAACAGCACGCGCAGATATTGCGCGCGGATCGGCACTTCGAGATTGAGCAGCTTCTCGATCGCCAGCACGTAGGAGTGCTCCATGCACAGCGGCGAACAGTAATCGAGGCGGTCAAAATACGGGAGCGCCTGCAGATAGGTCTTGTGCTCGATCAGCTTTTCGGTGCCGCGGTGAAGCAGGCCGACATGCGGATCGATCCGCTCGATCACCTCGCCGTCGAGTTCCATCACCATCCGCAGCACGCCGTGCGCGGCCGGATGCTGGGGGCCGAAATTGATCGTGTAATTGGAGATCACCTCACCGGTCGTGGTGAGCGATTCTTCGCGTTGCATGTTCACTTCTTCGCCTCCCCTTCCGGCTTGGCAGGGGCTTTCTCGTCACCCGGGAGCACGTAATCGGCGCCTTCCCACGGCGAGAGGAAATCGAAGCTGCGCATTTCCTGCGCCAGCTCGACCGGCTCGTAAACCACCCGCTTTTCCTCCTCGGAATAGCGCAGTTCGGTATAGCCGGTGAGCGGGAAGTCCTTGCGGAACGGGTGGCCTTCAAAGCCGTAATCAGTCAGAATCCGGCGCAGGTCGGCATTGCCCGCGAAAGTGACGCCGTACATGTCGAACACCTCGCGCTCGAGCCAGCCCGCATTGGGCCACAGCGTGGTGACGGTCGGCACGGGCGTGTTCTCGTCAGCGCTGCACTTGACCATCACGCGGTGGTTCTTGGTCAGGCTCTGGAGCATGTAGACCACCTCGAACCGCTCCGCGCGCTCGGGATAATCGGCGCCGGCGATTTCCATCAGCTGCTGATACTGGTGATCATCGCCCAGCGTTTGGAGCACGCGCGCGATATCGTCGCGCCGGACGCGGAAAATCACCTCGCCATGCGCTTCGGCAGCCTCGATCAGCCAGACCGAGATGGTCTCGCTGATGGCGTCGATCACGCCCTCGTTGGAAGCGAACTTCGGGGCGGAATGGAGAACGGCCATAGTCTGCGCCCTTACCTCTCGATGGTGCCGACGCGGCGGATCTTCCGCTGCAGCTGCATCACGCCATAGAGCAGCGCCTCGGCGGTCGGGGGGCAACCGGGGACGTAGATGTCAACCGGCACAATCCGGTCGCACCCGCGCACGACCGAGTAGCTGTAATGGTAATAGCCGCCGCCATTGGCGCAGCTGCCCATGCTGATCACATATTTGGGATCGGACATCTGGTCGTAGACCTTGCGCAGCGCCGGAGCCATCTTGTTGCACAGCGTGCCCGCGACGATCATCACGTCCGACTGGCGCGGGGAGGCGCGCGGGGCGATGCCGAAGCGCTCCATATCGTAGCGCGGCATGTTGACGTGGATCATCTCGACCGCACAGCAGGCAAGGCCGAAGGTCATCCACCACAGTGAGCCGGTGCGCGCCCACTGGAACAGCTCTTCGGTCGAGGTGACGAGGAAACCCTTGTCATTCACCTCGCTCTGGAGCGCGTTGAAGAAGTCGGCGTCGGGATGGCGCAATTCGCCCCCCTGAGCCGCTGCCGGAAGCAGTGATGAAGTGTTGGCCACGGTGCTCATTCCCAATCCAGCGCCCCCTTCTTCCACTCGTAGGCAAGGCCGACCGCGAGGATGAACAGGAACACCATCATGCCGACCCAACCGGTCCAGCCCGTTTCGCCCAGGCTGACAGCCCAGGGGAATAGGAACGCGGCTTCGAGATCGAACACGATGAAGCTGATTGCCACAAGATAGAACCGCACATCGAACTGGCTGCGCGCGTCCTCGAACGCCGGAAAGCCGCACTCGTATTCCGAAAGCTTTTCGGCATCGGGATTGTGTGCGCCGGTCAGCCGCGAAACGGCCATCGGCGCGACCACGAACAGGATCGAGAATCCAAAGGCGATGAGAATGAACAACAGTATCGGCAGATACTGGCTGAGGTCGATCACGGCGATGTCCAAGCTATTAATCCCGCCCGTCGCCCTAAGCCTGTCGCGCGCACCGCGCAAGCCTGCGACTCGGGCAAAAAGCCCATAGAGATGTTGCAGGAAATCGAACAGTCGTTGCGGAGGATGGCGCGGTGGCTCGGGCGGCGCCTACTTCATCATGCGCGCCGCAGCCGCTTCGGTCGTCTTGCCATAGGGCGGCTTCAGCCCGCCGAGCTTGGCAATATCGATCTTGGGCTGGTGATAAACCGCGCGCGCGTGGCTGAATTCGCGAAAGCCCTCGATCGCGTGATAGGAACCCATCCCCGACGGCCCGACCCCGCCGAACGGCAGGTCTTCCATCGAGACATGGAACACCACGTCATTGGTGGTCACCCCGCCCGAGATCGTGCGGGTCAGCACCCGCTCCTGCTCGCCCTTGTCCTCGCCGAAGTAATAGAGGCCGAGCGGGCGATCGTGATCATTGATATAATCGACCGCCTGATCGACCGCCTTGTAGGTCATCACCGGCAGAACGGGGCCGAAGATTTCCTCCTGCATCGCCGCCATGCCGTCGTTGACGTTCTTGAGGATCGTGAGCGGCATCTTGCGCTGGTTGGCATTGGCGAAATCCTCGCCGGCCGGGTTGACCTCGATCACTTCCGCGCCCTTGTCGCGGGCATCGGCGACGAGGCCCTGAAGCCGCTCGAAATGGCGGTCGGACACGATCGAGGCGTAATCATCATTGTCGAGCAGACGCGGATACATCGCGCTCGCGGCGCCGACCACGCCGGCGACCGCCTCGTCCTGCTTGTCCTCGGGCACCATCAGGTAATCGGGGGCAAGACATATCTGGCCTGCATTCATCATCTTGCCGATCGCGATGCGCTCGCCCGCCTTGGCGAAATCGGCGCTGCGGCCCATGATTACCGGCGACTTGCCGCCCAGTTCGAGCGTCACCGGCACAAGGTTTGCGGCAGCGGCCTGCATCACCCGGCGACCCGTCGCAGTCGAGCCGGTGAAGACGAGGTGGTCAAACGGCAGCGACGAGAAGGCGGCGGCCACTTCGGGACTGCCGGTCACCACGGCGACCTCTTCGGTCGCGAAATAATCGGCCGTGAGCTGCGCCATCAATTCGCTGGTGCGCTCGGTGAATTCGCTCGGCTTGATCATCGCGCGGTTACCCGCCGCCAGCACCTGCATCAGCGGGCCGAAAGCCAGCTGGATGGGGAAGTTCCACGGGGACAGGATCCCGATCACGCCCTTGGGCTCATAGCGCAGTTCGGCCTTCGCGCCGAGCAGCCCAAGCGGGAACTGGACCTTGCGCTTCTCGGTCTTGGCCCAGGCATCCATGTGCTTCAATGCATGATTGCCCGCGCCGACGGTGGCGGCGATATCGGTCAGCATCGACTGCGCGTAGGAGCGGTTGCCGAAATCGGCGCTCATCGCTTTGGCGAATTCCTCGCCGTGGTCCTTCACCAGCGCGATCGCGCGGCGGATGCGGTCCTTGCGCTCGCTCATCGGCTCAGGGCGCGAGGCGGTAAAGGCAGCGCGCTGGCGCGCCAGCAGGGCTTCGAGTTCTTCGCGGCGATCGTCGGCCATGTCGTTCTCCCGTTCGGACATTCATGGATCTTGGGGTGCATCCTGTGGGATGCGTTTTCATTTGCGACCGTCTTTGCGCAAAGCGGCAAGCCTGACAAGGTTCTTGCAAGCAGCGGGGCGCGATTGCCAATGCCGCATCGCAGCATTAGAGCCTGCCTAGCACATTCTGCCCCGTTGGAAGGAACCCCGCCATGAGCCAGCTCTCCCCCGCCGATCCGATCGTGATCCTGTCCTACGCCCGCACCCCGATGGGCGCGATGCAGGGCGCGCTGGCCGAGGTTTCCGCCACCGATCTGGGCGCGGTTGCGGTCAAGGCGGCGGTCGAGCGTGCCGGCGTTGCGGGCGAGGATATCGACCGCGCCTATATCGGCTGCGTGCTGCCCGCCGGGCTCGGCCAGGCCCCTGCCCGTCAGGCGGCGATCAAGGCCGGTCTGCCGCTCTCGGTGCAGGCGACCACCGTCAACAAGGTCTGCGGCTCGGGTATGCAGACAGTGATCATGGGCGCCGAAGCGCTCGCCAGCGGCACGATCGATCTGGTGGTCGCTGGCGGGATGGAGAGCATGACCAATGCGCCCTACCTGCTCAAGAAGCACCGGTCGGGCGCGCGGCTTGGGCATGATACCGCCTATGACCACATGTTCCTCGATGGCCTCGAAGACGCCTATGAACCCGGCCGGGCGATGGGCACCTTCGCGCAGGACACCGCCAACGCCTACCAGATGACCCGCGAGGAGATGGACGCCTACGCCATCGAATCGCTCGCGCGCGCCAACCGCGCCATCACCAGCGGTGCCTTTGCCGACGAAGTCGTGGCGGTCACCGTCTCGACCCGTACGGGCGATGTGGTGGTCGAACATGACGAAGCGCCCTCGAAGGGCCGCCCCGACAAGATCCCGCAGCTCAAGCCCGCCTTCGCCAAGGACGGCACGATCACCGCCGCCACTTCGAGCTCGATCTCCGATGGTGCCGCAGCGGTTGTGCTCACCCGCGCGAGCGTCGCCGCGGCCAAGGGCCTGACGCCGGTCGCCCGCGTGGTCGCCACCGCCGCCCATGCGCAGGCCCCGGCCGACTTCACCACCGCGCCGATCCCCGCGATCCAGAAGGTGCTGGAGCGCGCCGGATGGAGCGTCGATGATGTCGATCTGTTCGAAGTCAACGAAGCCTTCGCCTGCGTCGCGATGTTCGCGATGCGCGATCTCGGCATCGGCCACGAGAAGATCAATGTGAACGGGGGCGGCACGGCCTTGGGTCACCCGATCGGTGCCAGCGGCACGCGGATCATCGTCACGCTGCTGAATGCGCTCAAGGCGCAGGGCAAGACCAAGGGCGTCGCCAGCCTGTGCATCGGCGGCGGCGAAGCCACTGCTGTCGCGGTGGAACTGATCTAAAGTTAGCTGCCGGGCGGGGACTACTCGTCGCCCGGCAAGGCCTCGGTTCCCCAGAGACGGGCTTGCTGGATCCAACCCTTGCGCCCGGCAATGTCGACCTCGCACCAGCCTTCGCGACACGGGCCAAGCGCTGCGATCACGCCGGGCTCGGCCCGCCAGCGCAAAGCCGAGGCGGGGCTCGGTTCGGCGCGCAGGTCAGCGAGACCCTTGCCCGTAATCAAGGCGCCGCGCTCGGGATCGAGCTGGCTGCGCGCGACCCAGCCCCGGTCGCCCTCGGGATCCTCGACATAACGCCAGCCTTCGCGCACCCGCACCACCTTCACCGGCAGGCCCTTGCGCTTGTAGACCCATTCGACCGGATATTCCTCGCTCGGCCCGACCCGCATCCGCACCTCGTCATAGCGCAGGCTCGCCCAATAGGGCACCTCGCGCTCCTGCGCATGGGCGGGCGCGGCAAGCAGGGCAGCAACGAGACCGAGAACGGCAAAAAGGCGAAATCCCATCATCGCGCAGATCGATAGCGCCATCCATAAGCCCGTTTCAAGGCCTGCTTACCGCTTCGCTGCTTGACCACGGAGGCCCACTGGCATTAGCCGATGGCCATGCCAGAAACCCGCACCCCGCTCGAACGCCCGCGCGTCATCGTCACCCGCCATCTGGTGCCCGAAGTCGAGGCGCGGATGCGCGAATTGTTCGATGTGGTGCCGAACGAACGCGACGTGCCGCTGACGCGCGAGCAGCTCGCCGCCGCGATGCAGGATTGCGACGTGCTGGTGCCGACTGTGACCGACCGGATCGACGCCGAGCTGATCGCGGGCGCCAGCCCCCGGCTCGGCCTGATCGCCAATTTCGGCGCGGGCACCGAGCATCTCGATCTGGCCGCCGCCGCCGCACGCAAGATCCTCGTCACCAACACGCCGGGGGTCTTCACCGACGACACCGCCGACCTTGCGATGGCGGCAATCATCGGCGTGCCGCGCCGTATCCGTGAAGGCACCGCGCTGGTGCGCCGGGGCGAGTGGACCGGCTGGGCGCCTTCGGGCCTGCTCGGGCGCAAGCTGGCGGGCAAGGTGCTCGGCATTATCGGCATGGGCCGCATTGGTCAGGCCGTCGCCCACCGCGCCCGCGCCTTCGGGCTGGAAATCGCCTACTATAACCGCAAGCCGCTGCCCGAGGCGCTCGAACGGATGCTGGGCGCGCGCTATGTCGGCGATGTCGATGCGCTGATGGCCGAGGCCGACATTCTCACCCTGCACTGCCCGCTAACCGAGGACACCCGCCATCTGGTCGATGCGCGCCGGATTGCCTTGATGAAGCCCGGCAGCAGCATCATCAACACTGCTCGCGGTGAACTCATCGAACAAGAAGCACTGATCGCGGCGCTGCAGTCTGGCCATCTGGCAGGCGCGGGGCTCGACGTCTATCCCGACGAGCCCCATGTCGACCCCCGCTTGATCGAGCATCCCAATGTCATGACCCTCCCCCACATCGGCAGCGCGACGGCCGAGGGCCGCGAGGATTCGGGCCACAAGGTGATCGCCAATATCCGCATGTGGGCCGACGGACACCGCCCGCCCGATCAGGTGCTGACCGCGCTGGTGCGGGGGTAAGTCACTCTACCCCGCACACCAATTGCGCGCGTCCTCAATCCCCCGTCAAAATCCGTTCGACCAGCTCGCCAACGCTCGGGGTGTAGCCGTTCGAATAAAATGGGTCCTGCTTGAAGCGGTAGGCCGCGTGGCCCGCGAAGGCGAGGTTGTTGTCGGGATCGCCATCATGGGCGATGTTCTGCAGGGTCTTCTGGATGCAGAAGCTGCGCGGATCGGCCAGACGCCCGGTGGTGAAGTCGTCGTGATCCTTCCAGCTCGAAAAGCCGCAATGCGACAGGCAGCCCATGCAGTCCTGCTGGTCCTTGCGGATCGTCTCGCGCGCTTCGGGGGTGACGAAGACGATGGTGTCGTCGGGCGTCTTGAGCGGCTCGCTATGGCCCGCGCGCATCCACATCTCGGCCTTGGCCTTGTCTTCGGGGCGCACCCAGAAGCTGCGCGCCTTGCCGTCTTCGCCCAATTGCACCGTGCCTTCCTCGGCGCCGCGCTTGAAATAGCGCACCTGGCGCTCGGAACGGTGCATCAGGTCATAGAGGAACGGGGTCTTGACCGCGCTCGAATAGAAGCCGGTGGGCGAGAACTTGTGGAGCAGCACGTCGCCCGGCTCAACGGTGCGCAGCATGTCCTTCCAGATCTGCGGGATCGGGCTTTCCTGCGTAAGCAAGGGCCGCGTGCCGAACTGGAAGGCGATGCTGCCAAGCTCGGGATTGTCGATCCAGTCGTTCCATTCGCGCAGACACCACACCCCGCCCGCCATCACGATCGGCACGCTATCGGCCACGCCTTCGGCGCGCATCATGTCGCGCAGCACCTTGACGCGCGGGTACGGGTCTTCGGGCTTGGTCGGGTCTTCGGCGTTGCTGAGGCCATTGTGCCCGCCGGCCAGCCACGGGTCTTCATAGACCACCGCCGCCATCAGTTCGGGCACCTTGTGATAGGAACGCTTCCACAGCGCACGGAAGGCTCGGCCCGAGCTCACGATCGGCAGGTAGCAGACGTTGAAGCGCGCCGCGATTTCGGCCAACTTGTAGGGCATGCCCGCCCCGCAGGTAACACCAGCCACCATGCCACGGGTGTTTTCCAGCACACCTTCGAGCACGGCTTGCGCCCCGCCCATTTCCCACAGCACATTGATGTTGATCGCACCCTTGCCGCCGGAAATCTCGTAGGCCTTCTTCACCTGTGTGGTGGCGCCATCGATGGCGTAGCGGATCAGTTCCTCGTGGCGTTCTTCGCGTGTGCGGCCGTGATAGACCTGCGGAATGGGGTTTCCGTCGGCATCATAGCTATCGGCATTGACCGCGCTGACCGTGCCGATCCCGCCGGCCGCTGCCCATGCGCCCGAACTGGCGTGATTGGTCGCCGAAACACCTTTGCCGCCTTCAACCAGCGGCCAAACTTCGCGCCCGCCATAGATGATCGGGCTCAATCCCTTGAACAATGAAAACTCCTCTTCGCGCCGTCCCCTGGCGCGCATTACGCGAACGTCACATAGTGCCGCGCGGCGCGTGCCGCAATATTTGCAGGCTGCTTGCCTCTAGCCCAGATTGCAGGGCTGGATCAGCTCGGGCTCGGTGCGCGCCTTGCCGCGGGCGAAGCGGGCAAAATAGCCTTTGATATCGGGCCGTTCGATATATTCGACCAGCACATAGCCGACCGCCTCGAACTCGCAGAACAGCAGCGTGTGCGGAAGGCCATGGCGGCCGACCGGGCTTTCGCTTTCCACAACGATGATCTGGCCGTCGGCATTGAGCGCCGGCCACATCCGCCACAGGAAGGCATAGGGCTCGGTCACCTCGTGATACATGTGGACCATGAAAATCCGGTCGAAACTGTCAGCCGGAAGCTGCGGATCGGCCGATTCGCCCAGCTTGATCGAGATGTTCTCAAGCCGCTCGCGCTCGACCCGGCGGCCGAGCCGCTCCAGCGCATCGCGGCTGATATCCTGTGCCAGCACCCGCCCGTCAGCCCCGACCCGCTCGGCAAGCCGGACGGTGTAATAGCCCTCGCCCGCACCGATGTCGGCGACCGTCATGCCCGGCCGGATGTCGGCGAGATCCATCACCACCTGCGCCTCGTTGCGCTCTTCGCGGGCGTCCTCGTTGGCGAATTGGGTTGAGACGACCTTGGCGACCGGGCGGTCGGGCTCGGGAAACTCCAGCGCGTCCTCGGGCCGCTCGACAGTGGCAGGCAGCAACTGCTCGCACCCGGCCGATGCCAGCGCGCCTGCCAGCATCAGCCCGGCTGCGGCTCTGGGTGCAGCACGCATGACTATTCCATGTCCTCGATCTCGACCGTCTCGCCCGTCACGCGCTGCGCCAGCGCGGCCGAGATGAACGGATCGATCGCGCCGTCGAGCACCGCGTCTGGCGAGGTCGAGACCACGCCCGTGCGCAGGTCCTTGACCATCTGGTAGGGCTGCAACACGTAGGAGCGGATCTGGTGGCCCCAGCCAATCTCGCTCTTTTCCTGATACTCGCCCGAAGCCGCCGCCTCGCGAATGGCCATTTCGCGCTCGAACATCCGCGCCTTGAGCATGTTCATCGCGGTCGCGCGGTTCTTGTGCTGGCTGCGGTCATTCTGGCTCGCCACCACGATCCCGGTCGGAATGTGGGTGATCCGCACCGCCGAATCGGTGGTGTTGACGTGCTGTCCGCCCGCGCCCGAGGCACGGTAGGTATCGATCTTGAGGTCGCCTTCGTTGATCTCGATATCAATATCGTCGTCGATCACCGGATAGACCCACACGCTCGAAAAGCTGGTGTGACGCCGCGCCGCGCTGTCGTAGGGGCTGATGCGGACAAGGCGGTGGACGCCGCTCTCAGTCTTGGCATAGCCATAGGCCCCATCGCCCTTCACCAGCAGCGTGGCGGACTTGATCCCGGCCTGTTCGCCGCCCTGATATTCGACCGTCTCGACCTTGAACCCGCGCCGCTCGGCCCAGCGGCCATACATCCGGAACAGCATTTCGGCCCAGTCCTGGCTCTCGGTCCCGCCCGCGCCGGCGTGGATTTCGATATAGGTGTCGTTGCCGTCGGCCTCGCCCGAAAGCAGCGCCTGCACCTTGTCAGCGTCAGCGCGGTCAGCAAGGCGTTCGAGCGTCTTCAGGCCATCCTCGACGATGGACTCCTCGCCCTCGGCCTCGCCCATTTCGATGAATTCGATCGCATCGGCCATTTCGGCGGCGATTTCGTTGACCGTGTTGACCGCGTTTTCGAGCGACTTCTGCTCGCGGCTGATCGCCTGCGCCTGCTTGGGATTGTCCCACAGGCTCGGATCCTGAACCCGCGCGTTGAGTTCATCGAGCCGCCGCAAAGCGCGCTCCCAGTCGAGCGACAGGCGCACCAGCGCCAGCGCCGCTTCGATCCGGTTGATAAAGGCATGGGCCTCGGCCCGCATCGTCTGTCCTTCGCAAGGGCGCGCCTCACACAAGGGCGCGAAAAAGCCGCCACCGCTTAGCGCGGGCGGCGTGAATGTAAAGCCGTGCGCTGGCTAAGCCGCGCTGCTACTTCTTGAGTGCGCGCACCGCAGCGAGGGTCTTTTCCACATGGCCGCGGTAGTCGCTGTTGGAATGAACCGCGACAATCCGCCCGCCCGGTGCGATGACATAGGACGTGCGGCTGGTCAGGCCCGACGATCCCATCGCCACATCATAGGCCCCGATCACCTTTGGGCCCGCGACACCGACGGGGAAGGCATCGCGGCATTCCTCACGGCTGAAGCGCTTCAATGTGGCGATATCGTCGTTCGACATGCCGATCACGCTCGCGCCGGCCGCCTTGAACTGCGGCATCGCCTCGGCAAAGGCGTTCGCTTCGAGTGTGCAGCCCTGCGTGAAGGCCTTGGGATAGAAATAGAGCACCACCGGGCCTTTCGCCAGCGCGGCGGACAGCGAAAAGCCGAACTCCTTGCCCGCGAGTGCGGCCTGGGAGGTGAAGGCCGGGGCCTCTTCGCCCACCGGCAGTTCGGCCGCGGCGGAGGTGGCAAGGCCTGCGAGCGCGAAGGCGGCGGCGGCGAGAGAGGCAAGGGATCTGGTCATACTTGGGCAATCCTCAGAGCGCGCGCCAGTTCCCCGGCGGTGCAGGCGCAGGCGTCACTCGGGTGCGACGGGTTCTTCGACAAATTCCTCGGGCTGATCGGGAATGTCCTTGACAACCGCTCCGGCAGCGTTCTGGCGACCGGCGCGGATCAGCTGGAGGATCTCGTGGCGGCGGGCCGCAATCTCGTCCTGGCGGGTGTAGCGCTCGGGCTCGGTATCGGGTTTGAAGGCCTCCCAGATGATCGCCGACTTCGGATCGTCACTCGGCCAGCCATCGAGCACGCGCTTGCCCGAGCGGCGATCGACCCGCACCATCCGCACGCCTTGCGGCGCGACCGGGGGCAGATCGGACCATTCCTTGCGGGTTTTCTCGATCAGGCTCTTGATGATCGGCGCGGAAATCGTGCCGCCATAGGCATAGCCGCCCATGTTGCGCGGCTTGTCAAAGCCCACATAAGCCCCGGCGATCATTTGCTGGGTGCCACCGATAAACCACACGTCCTTCGGGCCGGTGGTGGTGCCGGTCTTGCCGAACAGCGGCAGCTCGAGCGGGTTGAGGATGGTCGCGGTTCCGCGGCTGACCGCGCCGCGCAGCATGTGCATCACCTGGAACGCGGTGCGCGCGTCCATCGCCTGGGTGCCCTTGATGCCGAAGCGCGGCATCGGCTTGCCGTCCCACTTGGGGCTGTTGCACCCGCGGCAATCGCGCATGTCGGCGCGCCATACCACCTTGCCGCGCCGGTCCTGCACATAGTCGATCACCGTCGGCGCATTGAGCCGGCCATGATTGGCGAGCGCGCCGTAGGCGGCGACCATCTTGGAAAGCGTCGTCTCGCCCGCCCCGAGCGCGGTCGAGGGATAGGGATCGAACTTGCCGATGCCGACCTTCTCGATCTCCTTGACGACGTTGCGCATCCCCGCCGACATGCCGATCTGCACCGTCATGATGTTCTGCGACTGCTCGAGACCGTAGCGCATCGGGAATTGCCCGCCGCGCCCGCCGCGGATGCACTTCTCGCCGAGGCCTGCCCCCTGATAATAGCAAAAGCGCGAGTTATCGATCTGGGTCGAGGGGGTCATGCCGTTGTCGAGCCCGGTCGCGTAAACGAAGGGCTTGATGGTCGAGCCCGGCTGGCGCACCGCCTGGGTGGCACGGTTGAAATCCGACAGGCGGTGATCGAACCCGCCCTGCATCGCCAGCACCCGGCCATATTGCGCGCTCTGCACCACCAGCGCGCCCTGCGCCTCGGGAATGGTGCGGACATTCCAGCCATTGCCTGATGGGCTTGCAGCGATCACGTCGCCGGCCTTGAGCCGGTCGGGCAGATTGCCGAGCGGGGCCTCGGTGCCGTCGGAAAAACCGATCCGCGCGGACGAAACACTGCGGCTGGTGACCACCCCGACCTTCCAGTCGCGATAAGCGATGCCGAGGGGCGAGCCCTGGAGCTGGCTGGCCCAATTGCCCGCACTGACATCGATGGTGGCGATCGGCCCGCTCCACGCCCGCCCGCCATGGTAGCGCAGCAGACCCTCGCGCAGCGCATCGCGCGCGGCGATCTGCATCCGCGGATCGAGCGAGGTGCGCACCCACAGCCCGCCCGCATAGACCGAGTTTGCCCCGTCCTCGGCGGTCTCGCCGAAGCGCTCGATCAGCTCGCGGCGCACTTCCTCGAGGAAATAACCGGCATCGACTCTGCGCTGGCTGCGCTGGGTGACGAGCCCCAGCGGCTTGGCCGCCGCTGCCCGCCGCTCGGACCCGGTGATGAAGCCATTGGTCTCCATCTGGCCCAGCACGAAATTGCGCCGTTCGAGCGCGGCCTGCTCCTGACCCTTGCGGCCATAGCGTTCGGGCGCCTTGGGCAGGATCGCGAGGAAGGCCATCTCGTGCAGTTCGAGATCATTGACGTCCTTGTCGAAATAGGCACGCGATGCCGCCTGCACCCCGAAAGAACGCCGTCCGAGCGGGATCTCATTGAGATAGAGTTCGAGGATTTCCTGCTTGGTCAGCACCTGTTCGATGCGCCCGGCGAGGATCATTTCCTTGAGCTTGCGGGTGACCGAATATTCATCGCCCAAAAGCAGGTTCTTGGCGACCTGCTGGGTGATGGTCGAACCGCCCACCGCGCGCTCGCCCGAGCCGAACTTGGTGGCATAATCGAACACGGCATTGGCTGTGCCGAGGAAATCGACCCCGCCGTGGCTGAAGAAGGTCTTGTCCTCTGCCGCCAGATAGGATTCGATCAGCTTTTGCGGGAAATCGGCATATTGCAGCTGCACCCGCCGCTCGCGTGCATAGGTGTGGACGATTGCGCCATCATGCCCGCGCACCACCGTAGGCAGCGGGGTTTCATAGGTGAGTAGTGCCTTGGCCTCGGGCAGATCGCTCGCCAGCCAGACGAAGATCGCGATCCAAAGAGCAAGGCCGACGGCCAACAGGCTGGCAAGGATGCGGAACAGGCGGCTTGCACGCCACTTTTCGCGAAACCACGCCAGCGCCATCCCGATATCGCGGTTCACGCGGTAACGCAGGTAAGCCCAGGTGGATTGTGGGCTGCTATCCTGGGGGGTGGCGGAGGTCGGATCGGTCATGGACGCGGGCCAACTAGCACGCCCGGCTTGGCCAAGGCTAGCCGGTTTTCCGCCCTATTCCCCGCCGCCTGCCGCATCGGTCCGGCGCGCGAAATAGACCCGGATCGCGCGCGCCAGCACCGCTGCATATTGGCCCTGCCCCTCGGGCGTGGTCAGCCGCGTGCGATCAAGCTGGTTGGTGACAAAGCCGCTCTCGAACAATACCGAGGGCACGTCCGGCGCGCGCAGCACCGCCAGCGCGGCCGAACGGCGCGGCTGGGGATGGAAGGCGAGCTGCTCGCCCCCCTCGCGCAGCACCAGAACGGTAAACTCGATTGCATCTTCCTGCGCGCGCTGCTGCGACAGCCCGACCAGAATTGCGCTCACCGCCTCGCTTTGCCCATCGATCGCGATGCCGTTCAAGCGGTCGGCATCATTCTCGCGCGCGGCAAACCGCGCCGCCGCCTCGCTCGAGGCCGCATCGGACAGCGTATAAATGCTCGCGCCGCTGACATCGTCCCGGGTCCCTGCGGAATCGGCGTGGATCGAGACGAACAGATCGGCATCAAGCTGCCGGGCAATCTCGGGGCGATGCCCGAGCGGCAGAATGCGGTCATCCGCGCGCGTCAGCGCCACCCGGATCCGGCCCGACCGCAGCAATTCGTCACGCAGCGCCAGCGCCAGCGCGAGCGTGATGTCCTTCTCCTGCACCTTGCGCCCTTGCGCATCCGCGCCAGTCGCGCCCGGATCGCGCCCGCCATGGCCGGCATCGATCACTACCAGCGGAAGCGCGGGATCACTGGGGCCGGCGATGGCTGGCAGATCAATCGCTGCCGCCTCGCCGCCGAGCGCAAAGCGCAGCACATAATCGCGGCCCAGCGCAGGCACCGGAATACGCCATCCCAGCGCTGCCGCACCGCCAAGCAGCAGCGCGGGAACCAGCAGCACAATCAGCAGCAGGGTGCGAAAGCTCATGTCCTGCTTTGCTTACGTTCTTGCCCGCCAATAACGCAATAGAGTTGCGGGGTTTGTCCCACGGTGCTAGCGATGTTTCACGAGAGGCTGCCTCTGGGTGCTCAGGCACCCGAACAGGCCGCCTTTCGCGCCGGGCTCCCTCTCTTTCTCTCGGCTCCCGGTTCCAGAACAGGTTGATGTAGTGACAAGACGCTTTTCCCCGCAAATTTGTACAGCGCGCGCTTTGGCCGCCTGTGCCGTTGCGGGCCGGAGCGCGGCCGAGCGCCGCAGTCCTGCCACTTCAGACACAAGCTTCGCGCCTGCCGCCCTTTGCGGGACTGGCGTGACAACCCTTTCCGGCCGCCCCTTCGGGCTGGCCGGTTCATCCCACAATTGGCGTCCCCTTCATGTCCGCACGCGGGCAAGGCTGGACGCATGGAGAATATTCAATGTCAACGCGCATGCTTATCGATGCGCGCCACCCGGAAGAAACCCGGGTAGCGGTCCTGCAAGGCAACCGGATTGAGGAATTCGATTTTGAATCTGCCGAACACAAGCAGATTAAAGGCAATGTCTATCTTGCCAAGGTAACCCGGGTGGAACCGTCGCTGCAGGCGGCCTTCGTCGATTTCGGCGGCAACCGGCACGGGTTCCTCGCCTTCAGCGAAATCCACCCTGACTATTACCAGATCCCCAAGGCAGAC